>JAEEGG010008695.1_pt1 | contig 22956 bp, 24 predicted proteins | sample 9134161 | NCBI WGS metagenome assembly JAEEGG01 (sample SAMN16246543, study PRJNA631951) | gut metagenome | biome: gut microbiome; feature: rumen; material: CR-attached | host: Bos | place: Iran: Karaj | collected 2018-10
CCTTCGGCGATAGCGGTTTTACCAACGCCAGGTTCACCTATTAATATAGGGTTGTTTTTTGTACGCCTTGTAAGAATCTGCAAAATACGGCGGATTTCGTCATCACGACCGATAACTGGGTCGAGCTTGCCGTTCATTGCGCGCTCGTTGAGGTTGATAGCGTATTTGCCAAGCGCATCGTAGGTGTCTTCTGCCGACTGTGAGTTGACGGTGCTACCCTTGCGGAGTTCGAGGACGATATTTTTCAGGTTTTCCTTGTTGAAACCAGCATCGCGCATCATCTTACCAATGCTTTCCTTGCTTTCGGCAAGTGCCATAATGATGTGTTCAACGGAAATGAATTTGTCGTTCATTTCGGTTTTCTTCTTGTCGGCAGCGATGAGTATGCGGTTGGTGTCCTGTGAGATGTAAGGTTCGCCACCCTGAACTTTTGCATAGCGCGAAACAATGCTTTGCACTGTAAGTTCAAAGTTACGCTTGTCAATTTCCAGTTTGCTGAGCATATAGCTCATAATGTCGGGCGATTCACTGAGCACCGCAAGAAGCAAATGCCCGGGCTCTATCGCCTGATGTCCATTTTCGCTCGCTATAATCTGCGATTTCGAGATTATCTTCTGAGCCTTCGTTGTAAAATCTTCTATATTCATAATTCTTCAATTTTTTTCTGTTAACGCTGCGTGGTATTGCAATAAGTTTGCCGAGAAAAATGAATTTGATTTTAAATTGTTGATTTATAAATTGTTGGTTGTTTTGAGGGATTTTGAGCTGTGACATAATGGCGCAATAAACGGATTTATTATGACATAAAGTCATATAATAAATGCTTTTTTGCGAAGGAATATAGGTTATAAAATAGGTATTGAATCTTCAAATCTTCAAATTTTCAAATTTTCAAATCCAGAAACCTAGAAACAATTAGAAACGGCGAAGCCATAGAAACGCCGCAGGCATTCAGACACCGTCAGCCATTTATTCTTTCCCTTTCTTCCACATCTGCCAGCTGTTGAAAAGGTTTTGCCAGATAGAATATAGGGCAGGGAAAACGGATGCTAGCGGATTGAGATAGGTGTTTGCCATCCAAATTCCCATGGCGGTATTTTTTTGTCCGAGCAATTGTCCTCCGGCCATCTTGTCGCCATATTTCTTGCCAAGCCATTTGCCGAAACCAAATTGTATTACGCAGAATATCAATGAGGCGATTCCAAGTGCTATTATGCTGCCAAGGTTATCTTTTCCATATAGGAACATAAAATCGATAGTCTGACCGAGCGTAAAGAGCAAAGCCAACGCCCATAAGTAGAATGATACGCCCTTTATTTTGCAAAGGAAATTGTTAACCTTCGGGAGCCAATGTTGCAAACAAAGTGCTAATATGAACGGCAATGCTATAATTGGGCTTACTCGTTTAAGTATCAACCAGAAAGAATCTAGAAACGGCATATCCTGTTGCTGACCGATAAAGGAGAAATATATAGGTGCAATTATTGCCACCATAAGGTTTCCGAGAATGGTATAGGTTGTGACTGTTTCGCGGTTGGCACCTAGCATACACGATATTACAACCACCGATGCAGCTACAGGACAAAGCACGCCAACCAGTATGCCTTCTGCAATGGTGTCGCCACCACCAAATAGCATTACAAGCCAGTAGCTGCCCATACTTACTACAATTTGGAAAAGCATAAGCCAAACATCGAGCATTGTAATTTTGAGTTTTCTGACATCAACGGCGGCAAAGTTGAGCAGTAGCATAGCGAAAATTAGAATCGGCACATATGGTGTGAACATGGCGCAGTACTTGTGCAGCAACAATCCGAGGACTATTGCTATGGGAAGTACGAAACTGCGGAACTTGTTCATTTTGTTGCTGTATGTTTTTCTGGCGCGAAATTAATAATAATGTTTTCATGGCGGTTTTACTTTTTTCGTACCTTTGTCGAAACATTTTTACAATGAAACATATATTATTTACATTAGTTTTATTCGTTATGGCGACAGTATGTGCTAATTCGCAGAATCCAAAGGTTCTGGTGGTTTATTATTCATGGGGTGGAAATACCCGCGTGGTAGCCGAGAAGGTTAAGACTCAACTGGGTGCAGATGTTGTTGAAATAGTTCCGGTAACGGCGTATCCGACTGACTATTCGGAATGCGTGGCTCAAGCTCGTAAGGAGACAAAAGAGAATTTCAGACCGGAAATAAAAACAAAGGTTGATAATCTTGGCGACTACGATGTTATTCTTGTCGGCACACCAAACTGGTGCAGTACGATAGCTCCTCCTGTTGCAACTTTTCTTGAGCAGAACAGGTTCAATGGTAAGAAGATTGCCTTGTTTGTAACTCACGGAGGTGGCGGCTTGTCAAGGTGCGAGTCGGATATGCGCAATATTGTGTCGAATGCATATTTCTTGAAGTCGGGCGTTTTCAGCGGTTCCAAGGTGGCATCATCTGACGTTGATATTGCCAAGTGGCTCAAAGAAATAGGTTTGAAATAAAACTTCACAATGTCATCGGATCAGTCCGAAATCAAGGAAAAACTATGGAACAGCAACTACACGAAAGTGTGGATTGCCAACTTCATGATTTTCTTTTCGTTCATGCTTTTGGCTCCGATGTTGCCACTCTACATGAGCGACACTTTTGACGCCAACAAGGATATTATAGGTATAGTTCTGTCGGGATATACGCTCACAGCATTGCTTATCCGTCCGTTCAGCGGTTTCTTTGTCGATAGTTTTCCGCGCAAGAAGGTTCTGCTGATATGCTATTTCCTCTTCTTCATATTTTTCGCAGGTTATCTGGCTGCAGGAACTTTGCTGATTTTTGCCATTGTAAGGACTTTGCACGGAGCTCCATTTGGAGCGACAACGGTATCGAACAGCACTGTTGCCATTGATGTGCTTCCGCCATCGCGTAGGGCAGAGGGTATAGGGTACTACGGACTAAGCAACAATATTGCATCGGCAATTGGTCCATCGGTGGCAATTTGGATTCACGAGGTGACAGGCAGCTACGATTTGATTTTTCTTTTGTCGCTGATATTTGCGGGAATTGGCTTTGCCGTAAACTCAACACTCAAGATTCGTCCGCGCGAAATTGTGCAGAACAAGCCGAAACTTTCCTTCGACAGGTTTTTCCTTGTCAAAGGTTGGAGCGAGGGGCTTGCAATGGTGTGCTATGCTTTTTCTTATGGCGTAATTGCTACGTACATAGCCATTTACGGCAAGGAAGAACTTGGTATTACTGGCGGTTCTGGTGTTTACTTCATACTGCTGTCGGCTGGACTTATAATGTCGAGGCTGATTGGCAGCAGGACTTTGCGAGAGGGCAAGATTGTGCGCAATGCTTCACTCGGAATATGCGTGTCGGTATGCGGATATCTTGTTTTTGCTGCTTTGCACAATCCTGTTGGATTCTATGCATCTGCGCTGATAATAGGCTTGGGCAACGGTCACATGTGGCCAGCATTTCAGACCATGTTTATAAATTTGGCGCCACACACGCAACGAGGTACAGCAAATTCCAGTATATTGATTAGCTGGGACATAGGGGTAGGGCTTGGCATTCTCGTAGGTGGTGTGTTTGTTGAGCATTTTGGATATCACAGTGCTTTCTGGGTAGCATGGATTTTGAACGCTGTCGGTGTGTTGTTTTATTTCGCGTATGTTCGGAATAGTTATTTAAAAAACAAATTAAGATAAATTTAATAGTATGAATATCAAAAGATTAATTTTAGTTTTCGTGGCAATGTCTTCTGCTTTTTGTGTTAGTGCGCAGAAGAACCTTTCTGTTTATATAATAGGAGATGAGAGTAATGCGCCTGCAACTATTCATTCGGCTCCCAACGGGGAAATAGTCTACACATTGCCTGATACTTGCATTTATATGCTAGGAGTAAAAAAGCCGCAGAACGGCTGGTGGGTTGTCGAAGGAAATTCTGTCTTTGGAATGTGCGATTATAGCGAAAATGATTTTGATTTCGGCGACAAGTGCAAGACTGCATATATACATTATTCGGTTATTGGCTTTTCGACCAGAAATTATGGAGGTCAGCGTATGGTGTTGTACTCAAAGCCAAGCGAAAAGTCTGATGAGGTTTATGCTTTTACGGAGGAATTGGTTTTGTGTCCGTTGGATGTAAAAGGCAAGTGGGTTTATGTGGAAACCCACGACAAGCATCGTGGCTGGATTCGGCTTGAGAATATCTGCGACAATCCCTTGACAACCTGCTGCTAAAAATATTAAGTTATTAGATATTGAAAGACATGATATACAGCAGTCGGCTAAGGATGGCTGCTGTTTTTTTTGTTGTGTATTTGCTTCGGTTTACTTTGGCTTGTTTTGTTGTAAGATGTTAATAATTAGTTGTTTGTTTGGAATATTGTTTAAATAATAAGGTGCGATAAGTGTCTTTAAAAACATAGTTATCGCACTGATAAAATAATTTAATGTAGTGCGATAAGTGGTAAAAATTATATAGTTATCGCACTAGTTAAATGAAAATAATTATTACCTTTGCGCTTGAATTTCAATACATAAAACATGAGAGCATGTACACTGGCAGGTCGCGAAAAAGAAGCACAACAGCTTACTGATATTTGCAATTCAGGTAAAGCCGAATTTGTTGTTACATACGGTCGTCGTCGTGTTGGCAAAACATTTCTTATAGACCAGTACTTTGGCAAAAAGTATGACTTTTACATGACGGGCATTTATCAGGCTACGAGGCAAGAACAGTTGACCTACTTTTCGCAACAGCTGAAAAAGTATTCTGGTATGCTATTTCCAGAACCCCAAAACTGGATAGAGGCATTTTCGTTTTTGGAGCAATATCTCCAGAAATTGTCGCGAAAAAAGTGCATAGTAGTTTTCATTGACGAATTGCCTTGGTTCGATGTTCCGCGGTCAAGATTCCTGTGCGCATTCGAGTTGTTTTGGAATGGTTGGGCTTCAAAGCGTAGCAACCTTAAATTGATAGTTTGCGGTTCGTCAACCTCATGGATGACAAATAAAATTCTTGCAAATCGGGGTGGGTTGCACAATCGCGTAACCCAGCAAATATATTTGCGACCTTTCAATCTGCACGAAACCGAAGAGTTCTTCAAAATGAAAGGTTTTGCGATGCAGAGAAAGCAGATAATTGAAACATATATGGTTGTTGGCGGAATACCATACTATCTTGATATGTTCCAGAAGTCGCTTAGCGTGGCACAAAATATCGACAACCTGTTTTTTTCAAGCAATGCACCTTTGAAAAACGAGTTCGGATTCCTATTCAAGTCGCTTTTCAACGATTCGGAACTTTACCAGAAAGTTATCGAAACATTGTCAACGAAAATAAAGGGATTAACAAAGCAGGAGATTGTTAGAGAAGCTAAGCTGCTTGATAACGGCTATCTTAGCAAAGTCCTCGACAACTTGTGCCAATGCGATTTTGTTAGAAGCTACAATGCCTTCGGAAAGAAGGAACGCGAAGTTATGTATCAGTTAACTGATTTGTACTCTTTGTTTTACTTGCGTTTTGTAAAAGATTATACTGGTAGGGACGAGCACTATTGGTCTCACATACTAGATACTACTTTGGCGTGGAAAGGGTACGCTTTTGAACAGGTTTGTCTGCAGCATATACCGCAAATTAAGAAAAAAATAGGTATCAGCGGAATTGAAACATCCGTAAGTTCATGGCAATGCAAGTCGTTTACTGATAGTGATGGAACCCATTGGAATGGTGGACAGATAGACCTTGTAATTGACCGTCGCGATGACTATATAAACCTTTGCGAAATGAAATATTCCGAAGGAAAGTATGTGATAACAAAGGATTACAATGATATAATGCTTGACCGTCGCGAAACATTCCGCAGGGTTACGCATACGAGCAAATCGCTTCTAACTACGATGGTTACTTTAATGGGAGTTGCCCGTAATATGTATTGGGACAATGTGCAAACCGAAATCGAAAGCGAAGATTTGTTTGAAAAAGAATAAGGAGGATTGCTTGCGCGAGCTAATGGTTTACGAATTACAATTTGCAATCTTAGGTTTGCAATCTTAATGCCAATATTTTGTGAATTTAATGCGGTTTGTATTTTGGTAATATGTTTGTATTTAGCATATTATGATGTTTTGTGTGAAAAAATATAGTGCGATAAGTATCTTTAAAGACATAGTTATCGCACTGCTATCGAAGCGAAGTGCTTTGTAGAAATATGTATGAGATTTTATGGATAAGATTACAATTTACAGCAGTCGGCTAAGGATGGCTGCTGTTTTTATTTTACAATCGTTCACAATTTGACAACATTATTTTTTTTGAAGCTGTCGCCGAATTAAGTATATTTGCCACATAAAAAATAACAGAAATGAACAGATTGAAATTTTATTTGTCCGTTATGTTGCTAGTGCTTGCAACATTATCGGCTTTTGCACAGAAGGAAATCACTGTTGATGACCTTTACTATTACGGAACATTCAGGCAGAATGGCGTTTACGGAATCGAATCGATGAAGGACGGAGAACATTATACCAACCTTACAATTCGCCGTAACGGTATCGAGAAATACAGCTACAAGACTGGCGAAAAAGAGGAAGCGCTTTTGATGGTTGCCGACCTAAAACTTGGCGATAATTTTGATTTTATTTACGACTATGTATTCAGTCCTGATGAATCGAAGATTATGTTTTCGACCAAATACGAGCCGATTTACCGTCATTCATTTACGGCCGAATATTACATATACGATTTGAAAACCAAAGAGGTAACTCGTCTTTCAGAAAACGGCAAGCAGCAGTTGGCATCTTTCTCGCCCGATGGCAAGAAGGTCGCTTTTGTTCGTAAGAACAACTTGTATGTCAAGGATATTGCCGACAAGAATGCTAAGGAAGTCCAACTTACAACCGATGGCGAATGGAACAAGATCATTAATGGTGCGCCAGATTGGGTTTACGAGGAGGAATTCAGCTACAATAAGGCTTACGACTGGTCTGCCGATGGAAAGAAAATTGCTTTTCTGCGTACCGATGAATCCAATGTAAAGATGTTCGGCATGACAATGTACGGCGAACTTTATCCAGAAAATTACGAGTACAAGTATCCTAAGGCAGGAGAGGAGAATTCAAAGGTTTCGTTGCATATCGTTGATGTCGAAAGCGGAAAGATAACCGTTGCCGATATGGGCGACCTCAACGATATGTACATTCCACGCATAAAGTTCACAAACGATGCCAATACGCTTTCTGCAGTAAAGCTCAACCGCTTGCAAAACAAGTACGAACTTTTCCTCATAAATGCTACAACAGGATCTTCGAAGGTAATCCAAACCTTGACAGATAAGTATTACTTGGAAATCAACGATGACTTGACTTTCCTTCCAGACAACAAGCATTTCATAACATCACACGAATCAAATGGCTACCGCCACATTTATATGTACGACATGAATGGTAATCTTGTCCGTCAGCTTACAGATGGACAATGGGAAGTAACCGAGGTTTATGGCGTTGACGATAAGGGTGTTGTTTATTTCCAGGCAGCAAAGAATTCTCCTTTGCGTCGCGAAATTTACTGTGTTGATGCTGAAAAAGGAAAAATAAAGGAATTAAGTAAGGGTAAGGGAACTAATTCAGCTACATTCAGCAATGGTTTCAAGTATTTCATAAATGAGTTCAGCAATGCCAATACTCCTACAGTGATTACCCTTTGCGACAATAATGGCAAGGTTATCCGCGAACTCGAAGACAACAAGAAGTTGGCAGATAAAATAAAGGATGAATATAAGTTCACAAAGAAAGAATTCTTCACATTCAAGACCGAAAATGGTGATGAACTTAACGGTTGGATGGTAAAGCCCCAGAATTTTGATGCAAAGAAGAAATATCCTGTATTCATGTATGTATATGGTGGCCCGGGTTCTCAGACGGTTGCAGATGTATGGGACGGTTCAATGCCTTGGTATCAGATATTTGCACAGAAGGGTTACATAATCGTTTCGGTTGACAATCGTGGCACAGGTTTCCGTGGTCGCGATTTCCGTCAGACAACTTACGGACAATTAGGTAAGTACGAAGTACAAGACCAGATTTCTGCTGCAAAATATCTCGGTTCTTTGAGTTATGTCGACAAGGACAGGATTGGTATTTTCGGCTGGAGCTATGGTGGATATATGTCGAGTTTGTGTATGACAATCGGTGCCGACTATTTCAAGATGGGAATCGCTGTTGCACCAGTGACAACATGGAGATACTACGATTCTGTCTACACCGAGCGTTACAATGGTTTGCCACAGGACAATGCAGCTGGTTACGACGAGAATTCTCCAATCAACCATGCCAAGAAGATGAAAGGCAAATATTTGTTGGTACACGGAACTGCTGATGACAATGTTCATTTCCAGAATTCTGTCGATTGGGTTGACAAGCTTATCGAGGCTGATGTGCAGTTCGACTTGATGTATTATCCAAACAAGGATCACAGCATTTATGGTGGAAATACGCGTCATCACCTATATACAAAGATGACAAACTATATTTTGAATAACTTGTAGAATTTTTAGTTTTCATATTTTTAAATCCTTTTAATCGGTTTACATGGTCGTCCTTCGGGGCGACCTTTTTTGTGGTATATAAAACAAAAAGCCCCGAAACTTTTGTTTCGAGGCTTTGGTATAGTTTGATGATGATTGTCGTTTAGATAATCTCAATATTGTCTTCCCAAGTAATCTTTTCGCAGTAGCGGCATTTTAGTCCGATTTTGCCGTCTTTTTTTACTACCGTGAACTTGGTAGAAACCTTTTCGTGGTTGGTTATGCACTTGGGATTGAAGCACTTTACAAAGCCTTCAATCTTTTCGGGAAGCTGAACTTGGCGCTTATCAACAACCTTGAAGTCCTTGATGATGTTTATTACAGCCTTCGGGTCGATGAGAGCAATCTTGTTTGCATCGTCGTCGCTCGGATACTTGTCGGCAATCTTAATGATGGCCTTGGTTCCGTACTTCTTGCTGGGCAGATTGTTGCCGAAGAATACTGGTGTGTCAAAATTCTCTATGCCAATGATTGACAATATCTTGTATAATTTGTCGGCTTGTATGTGGTCGATAACGGTTCCGTTTTCGATAGCCTTTACTGTTAATTCTTCTTTCATGACTTTACAATTTATTTAAGACCTAAAATAAGCGCTATGATAGCCATTCTTGTGTAAACTCCGTTTTCTGCCTGTTCGAAGTAGTAAGCCTTCGGGTTGGCGTCGACATCGACATCGATTTCGTTTACGCGTGGTAGCGGGTGCAATACTCTCATGTTGTCCTTTGTGCCTTCAAGCATTTTGTTCTTCAGGACATATACATTCTTAACCTTTTCGTATTCGAGCAGGTCTGAGAATCTTTCGCGTTGAACACGGGTAACATAAACAATGTCGGCATCCTTGATGTTTGGTTCAAGTTCTTCGTACTCATTGTACTTTATTCCCTTTGAATCCAAATAATCCTTGTATTCCTGTGGCATTCTTAAGCTGGCAGGCGAAATGAAGTTGAAAGTCGGGTTGAATTCCGACATTGCCATTAGCAAAGAGTGAACTGTACGACCGTACTTGAGGTCACCCACGAGGCAGAGCTTCAGGTTTTCGAGTGTTCCCTGCGTTTTGTATATCGAATACAAGTCGAGCAGGCACTGTGTCGGGTGCTGGTTTGAACCATCACCAGCGTTGATGATAGGAACGCGCGAAATTTCGCTTGCGTAGCGAGCGCTTCCTTCGATAGGGTGGCGCATTACAATCAGGTCGGCATACTTGCTGATGGTCATGATCGTATCGTTGAACGATTCGCCTTTGGCCTGACTTGTGTTGGTTGCTTCGCTAAAACCTATTACCCTGCCACCAAGACGCTGGATTGCCGTCTCGAAACTAAGGCGTGTACGGGTTGAAGGTTCGAAGAACAACGATGCTACGACATAGTTGTCAAGCAATTTCTGGTTTGGGTTCTTCTCAAATTCTGCTGCTACTTCGAGGATGCGGAAATATTCTTCCTTCGTGTAGTCGTTGATGGAGATTAAACTTTTGTTTTTCATCATCTTTGCTATTTATCGTTTTTCTAAATTAGTCGTTATTAAAAAAAAGCCGAAAGGGAAAAACTTTCGGCTTCTAAAAAATCATTTCTTTACAATTTCTAAAAGTTCGACATCGAAAATTACTGTTGAATAAGGTTCTACCGTCTGGTAGCCAGTTTCACCGAATGCCAGATAATATGGGATGAAGAACTTGTATTTTGCTTTTGGAGTCATCAACAGAATGCCTTCTGCCAGACCGCGAGGCAGACTCATAAGGTTGTTTTCAGATGGTTTGTCGCCTGTGCTTCCGAAAAGGGTTCCATCGATCTTTCTGCCTTCAAATTTAATGATAACATTGTCGGAGACCGATGGGTGGGCAGAGCCGTCGCCTTCTTCCAATACCTTATATTGTAATCCGCTTGTTGTCTGTATTATGCCGGTGTTTGATAGGTTTTCCGACATGAAATCTTCGCCAGCCTTTTTTATTCCGCTATACTTAATGTCTAGAATTTGGCGTGAATATATGTTCATTGCTTCGGCAGCTTCGTCTTGAGTGAGCAGGGCTGTGTCGTGCTTCATGACATCTATAATGCCGTTGAGCGTGAGATCGCGGTTGAGGAGTGTGTCCATCTGCTCGTCAAGATACTGCTGTGCGAGCATTATGCCCATTGCGTAGCTTGCCGAATCCTTAAGGTTTGTGAGTTGGGAAGTCGCTGGTTGGCTCTGTCTTTCGCATGATGTTGAAAACAGGACTATTGCAGCGATTATAAATGTAAAAAATGTATTACGCATTTTGTTTTTATTTCGCCTGCAAATTTAATTCAATTATTTTCAATGTAAGGAGATGATTTCGCATTTTTATTAACAATTAACAAAAAAGCCTACTGTTTGTGCAGTAGGCTTTTACATTAAGGATTTACGGTTTTGTTACTTCTCGAAGGTGCAGTTTACCTGATAGTCCATGGCAACGGCTTTGCCATCCTTCATTGCAGGTGTCCATCCCTTCATTTTGCTTACTACCTTTATTGCTTCTGCATCAAGGTTTGGCTCGAGGCTCTTTACTACTTTTACATTAGAAATAGAACCATCGGCGTTAACAGTGAACCTTACGGTAACATCGCCTTCCTTTCCGCTCTTAATTGCTGCCATAGGGTAGTCGATGTTTTTGTGTATGAATGTGTTTACTCCGTTTATTCCGCCTGGATACATGGCGCATTTGTCAAATCCGCTAGCTACGGTCGATTTTACTTCCATTACTGCGTTCTTGTCCTGTGCAAAGCTTGCGAAAGTAATGCAAGCCATCAGAATTGCGAAAATGTACTTTTTCATAATTGTGAAATTTATCGGTTAAAATTATTCGTATTTTTTGCCAGATTCAGTTGATGTTGTGTTTAAACTTGGGTATTTGTCCAAGCGTTTGCTCTTCCAGCGGAAACCTACAGTTGCCATTACATAGAGGTCTTTTCTCCAAGAACCTGTGTCGTATGAGTGGAAACCGATTTCAGGCTTTACATATAGGAGGAAACGTGGGTGACCAACTTCCAATGCTATGGCTGCTGCTGCGAAGAATGGCGATTTTGTTACTTTTTCGTTGTTTTCTTCTTGTTCTGTCCTATATTCAGACTTGCCTACATCGAAAGAACCAATCTTGAGACCAGCGGTAAAGTTTATAGGACTACGCTTGAATAATGTCCATTCGTAAGTGAAATATACTTTGTTGAGGTTGCAGTTCGACTTGCCCAATGTACCTATTACAGTTCCCAAGTTCCTAAGGTTGAGCATTAAGGTCTTGTCGCCACCGATACCAAAGCGATGGTGCTTGAATTGTACCATTACTTCGAACTCGGCGTTCAGCATACCTCCAGTACTGATAATGTCGGTTGAAATCAATGCACCGGCACTAATACCACCGCCAATGATGAAATGGTCGAGTGTAAAGTCGGACGATTTTGCCGCTGTTGTATTGGTGGTGTCGACAGTAGGTACATCAGTTGCCGTGCGTGTGCTGGAACTTGATGTTGAGGTTGTAGTACCAGTTTGTCCGCTTGGCGAGCTCGGGTTTCCTTTTGTTGCAGTAGATCCATTGCTGTCACCATTGCCCGAATTAGTCGATGAACTCTTTGTCGTGCCAGTCGTTGTCGTTTCAGTTGTCGTCGAATTTGGTGTAGTTTTCTTTTTAACTACTGCCTGTGAAGATGCGATTCCTACCGAGAGTAGTACAATGCAAATTACTGATAATATCTTTCTCATATTTCTTAGGTAGACTCCTAATTACAAAAAACTTAAATTACTTTGCTTTCTAATGCACGGAGTCTGTTTATGCATTAAATTGCAAATGCAAAACGGCGAATTACAATTAGTGTGCCATAATTTTTTGCAAAGGTAATAGTATTTTTTAAAATGATTGCAAATTATTTGTTAATCAATGAGTTTTTGAAGATAAAAAAAGCCGAATTTCTTCGGCTTCTTTCTATTTTATTTCTAAAAGTTCCACATCGAAAATGAGTGCCGAATATGGCTTTATCATTTCGCCAGCGCCTCGTTCGCCGTATCCAAGCTGATAGGGAATATAAAGTTTGTACTTTGAACCTACGCTCATAAGTTGCAAGCCTTCTGTCCAGCCGGCAATTACGCGGTTAAGAGGAAATTCTGCAGGTTCTCCACGATCGTATGAACTGTCGAAAACTGTACCGTCGATGGTTGTTCCCTTGTAGTGAACCTTTACAACATCGGTTGCAGCAGGCTTCTTGCCTTTGCCTTCGGTTATAACTTCGTACTGCAATCCGCTTTCGGTTGTCTTAACTTCGGGACGATTTGCATTTTCGGCGAGGAAGTTTTCGCCTTCAGCCTTTATGCTTTCGTATTGCTTTGCTTGTTCCTTCTGCTGTTCTTCCTGCTTTTTTGTGAAGAATTGCATGATAACCTGTTCTTCCTGTTCTTCGGTGAGTAATGCCGAGCCGTTTACCATGTCGTTGAAAGCTGCTTTGACTATGGTTGAGTCGGTGTCGTTGTTGAGACGGTCGCTAATGTACATGTCGTACAGACGCATACCGATTGCGTAGCTCAACGAGTCCTCTGTGGTTTTCAGTTCTACCTTTGCACTGTTCTGGTTGCACGAGACCATTGCCAATGATGCAACAGCAGCAAACATTATTACGATTATCTTTTTCATCTTATACCTATTAAGAGTTATTTCTTTATTTCAAGTAGTTCAACTTCAAAAATCAAAGTTTCGAATGGCTTTATATCCTGTCCTGCACCACGTTCGCCGTAAGCGAGGTTGTAAGGGATATAGAATTTGTACTTCGAGCCAACGCTCATGAGCTGCAAGCCTTCTGTCCAACCAGCGATTACGCGGTTAAGAGGAAATTCTGCAGGAGTGCCACGATCGTATGAGCTATCGAATACCTTACCAGCGATGGTTGTGCCCTTGTAGTGAACCTTAACGGTGTTGGTTGCAGCTGGCTTGTCGCCCTTGCCTTCGGTGATAACTTCGTACTGCAATCCGCTGGCGGTGGTCTTTACTTCCTTGCGCTTAGCGTTTTCGGCGAGGAACTTTTCTCCTTCCTCAATTTTTTCCTTGTTGTCTTCCTTTTGCTTCTTTGTGAAGAAGGCTTCGAGGGTAGATTCGTACTGGTTGTGATCCAGTGCCGACTTTCCGTTGATTTCATCTTCGAGGCCTTGTTTTACAAGTTCGAGGTTAATGTTTGTGAGGTTCCCCTGTGCGAGAGCCTGTCCAAACTGCATTCCGATTGCGTATGCTGCGGAATCTTCCAAAGTTTTCAATTCGATTTTCACTTTCTTTTGGGATTTGCATGGCAGTGCTACTGCGAGCACTAATGCCATAGTTAATAATAATGATAATTTACGCATAATTTACAAATTTAGGAATGCAAAGAAAGGGAAAAAGTTTTGAATAGCGATGGAAAATGAAAGGTATTTTTTATTTTTGCGAAAAATTAGACGTGATGAAAGAGTTCCTAAAAAATGCGTTTTCATTTATTGGCAAATTAATATACGTATTGCTGTTTTTCTTTCTATTTCTTTGTCTTTCTTATGCAATAAGTTATCATGCAATTTCTTTGATTTGTTATTTATCTGCAGCCATAGTTGTGCTTGCCATTCCGGGAATTGTTCTGTTTGTAAAAAATAAAAAGTTCGCAAAAAGTGTACGCACGTTTATTTGGCAATTGGGGTGTCCCGTTTTGTACGGTGAGTTGCTGATTTCTTTGTATTATGCGGTAATGAACGAGTTGATTTTGTGGATTTGCATTCTTTCGGTTCTCATAGTTGTGTTTGTCACGTTGCCAGTTGTCCTGTATATAAAAAATAAAAAATTCAGGGATTACATACTAAAGCATAAAGGAGTAATATTGGCTGGATTTTCGCTCTTGCTTTTTTTACTTTTGTCAAGAGTAGTAAGATTTGTACTTGGCGCACGCGATTACGTTATGATGGATCCAATCTTGTGGAACTGGATTATTGGGATTTTATTTGCTGTTTCTCTGATAGTTGCGGTCGTATATGTTGTAAAGTATAGAAAGATTAGGGATGATAATTTGAAACTTCAGATAGAACCGCATACGATACGGAATGCAATTGAAAGCATTAGACTGAAAATCAAAGAAATATCTAAGGATATAAATGGACGTATGTCTGATAGTCAAGAAGATAGTGCCTTAAAGTCGAAGATAAACAGTCTGCGTTATGAGATGGAAAGTACATGCGACTTCCTGGCGGAAATTGCCGAGGACAATTCGCATGAAAAAAATATGAGTACCATTTACGATGAACTGGAAAATGTAAAGATGTATTTGGATTTCAAGACGAATGGTGATTTGTGGAATGTGTCGTTCGATGTCAGGTCGAATGACAAAAAGAAGGATGATATATTAATACCGTCAAGGATAACGACACCAATGATTGAGAACGCTTTTAAGCATGGCGATGTTAATGCTCCCGATTTCTTGTCGGTTTCCTTTGTGCAGGAGGTCAACAAATACACGATTGAGATTAGAAATAGAATTTTGAAGGATGACGTACAACGGACATGGAGAGGTGGCCTTGGAATTCAGAACATGAAGCGAAGAATCGAACTTTACTCGGAAAACATAGGTTCGAACAACATAGCATTGTTGGATAATGGAACAGATGGCGATTACTACTATTCAAGACTGACTTTTCAAAATACTAGGGAATGAGCAAAATAGAATTGTAGCGAATCGAAAAAATATGTTTGAACTACTAAATACTTGTATATGGGAATTGTGTTAGGCATTAGTGCATTGTTTAATATCGTGCTTTTGATTTTGTACATTGTTTCAAGAAGAAGGTGCAAAAAACTTAAGCGTGAGAAGCAGGATATATTATTGAAAATTCAGTCACTTCCACTTACAATAAGAAGTAAAATGGATAATTTATGTGCCAAAACCATAGGATTGAAAAGTAAGGTGGACGCATTGTATATGGAAATTAATAGCATTTCGGATTATCTTGGGGAGAAGGCGCATGGTGATGATGATTCATTGGAGCGTATTCTAACACCAATATCCGAAGAGATTGCAATGATTAAGAATTATGTAAATACATCGTGTGATCAAAATATTGATAATGTTAAAATAAACGTGAATATAAAGCATGATGATTTTGAATTGCCCGACAAGATTACAGTTTCGATGATTGAGAATGCGTTTAAGCATGGCGATAGATCAGCTCCAGATTTTATGAAGATAGACATAACAGAAAAGAAAAAAGGTAACTATGAGATACTTGTAACGAATAGGATAAAACTTGATGCAGTTTCAAGAAAAGGAGAATTGGGCGGACTTGGCATTGAAAATATGAAAGATAGGATTTCAAATTATAACGAATATAACTATGAGTATAAATGTAGCATGTACACTGCCAGTAAAGATGGCTATTTTTACTTTAAGTTGTTGTTCGAAAAGAGATGATGATTAAAAATTACTTTTGAAAAAATATTAGCGATATGGGAATAGTGTTAGGAATTATTGGCGGATTGATATTGATACGGTGGATTCATGTGGAGGTAAAATGCAAGAAACTTTCGTATGCACTAAAAGACAAAACGCTGAAAAATAAGATATTTCCACATACTGTTAGGAATAAGATCGAGTATTATCGTATTCAAACAAAGGAATTGAAGAAGTTGACAGATGATTTTTACAATGATATTAATAGTGTGTCGGATTTTCTGGATGAGAATGGGGAAGGAATATGGAAATGATGTTTATATTGTAAATTAAAAGATATAAGTATGTCGAAGATAAGATTTGCTGTAGTTGAGGACGAACAGCTTTACCTTGACGATAGGTGCGAAAACCTTGACGAATTGAAAAATGAATGCGATGTTGAGGTTGTTATAAAGGCTCATAATGCCGAGGAATTTTTTGCAGAATACAGAAAAAATCCAGATAATGTTGATGCTTTGATTTTGGATATTGACCTTACTGGTTCTTATACTGGACTTCAGATTGCAGAAAAGGTTTTGAAACCGTCGTTATTTGTGAGTGGATATAATGCAAAGTATTTGAACAATATTGAGGATTTGAGTGACCGGATTGATGTGGTTATGCATATTACAAAGCCAATGTCCGACGAAAAGTTCAAGAACAAGATTCGTGATTTTTGCAGGGAAATAAGGATGCATCAGCAGTTCGACAACCAGATTTTAACATTAAGGCTAGATGGAATGCTTGTTAATGTTCCTGCAAATGATGTTGTCTTTGTGGAGTCAATTTCGGATGGCAATAATAACAAGGTTATTTATTTCAAAAGTAATAAGCCTTACCAACAGAATGACAAGAGCTTTTCGGTAATCATGGCTATGTGTCAGAATGCAGATATTGTACAGATTAGTAAAAGTTGCTATGTGAACAAGGAGCACATTGTTGGCAAGGATCAAGGCGTAGTAAAAGTTTCATATATGAATCGTGAGGGAAAAACAGTTAATAGAGCCTTGCCTGTGTCGCCAAATTATATTAAGAATTTAAGGTAGATAATCTCTAAAAATACTGAATGGGGCAATAACTTGACGTTTTTGCCCTTTTTTTATTGCTCTAATGGTCGTTTAGTTGCCCGTATGGTTGCATTTCATTGCCCAATGAAATTGTAAAAATGTATTTCATTGCACAAAAATAGCCATTTATTGCCGATTAGAGTGCATTTTGTTGCTTTGGGTTGTTGTTGATTATTAGTGAGTTGTATATTTCATTGCTATTTTGCACGTTTCGTTTTCCAATATTATTTCTCGTGATTTTTGTATTGTTCTTTTGCCATGTAAACATTTAAAAATTATATGGCTATGACAACAACAGAAAAAATTTCAACGGTCAACTACCACTTGGTTAAGGGCTGTAACTACGGATGCAAGTTTTGCTTTGCAAATTTCAACGATGTGGAAAAGATGGTTCCCTTTAAGGAGCAGAAGAAGATGCTGGAAATTATTGCTGCTCAGAAGTACATTAGGAAAATTAATTTCGTTGGTGGCGAACCAACTTTGCTTGGCAAAAGGTTGGTGGACTTGGTAAAGTACGCGAGCAAACTTGGATTGACAACAAGCGTGACGACGAATGGAAGCCTCATTGATGTGCGATGGATAAGGGAGATTTCAAATTATTTGGATATTCTTACAATTAGTATTGACAGTGCAACAGATGAAATAAACCGTTTGTCTGGGCGTTGCTCGAAAGTTGGTGTTCTGCCGACATTGGCGCATTACGAAGAGCTGGCTTCTGCATGTCATAAATATGGTGTAAACTTGAAGATTAACACGGTAGTCACAAAGTTTAACAAGGACGAGAATCTTGCATTGTTTATCAATAAGTTGAATCCAATGCGTTGGAAGATTTTTCAAGCTTTGCGTGTCGAGGGTGAGAACGAGGCCAATTTCGACCAGTGCGAAGTTAGCGATGCTGAGTATGAAGCGTATTGCAATCGTCAGCTTGATAGTGTTGCAAACAAAAGCATTGTGGTTGTAGAAACAAATGATTTGATGCGAGGTTCATACCTTATGATAAATCCAGAGGGTTGTTTCTTCGACAACTCGAATGGTGGTTATACCACATCGCAGAAAATTGCAGAGGTTGGGTTTGAAAAAGCCTTGTCGCAGATAAACTACAGTGTTGAGAAGTTTGTGGCACGTAATGGGGAATATGATGTCGGCAATAAGAATGACAAGTCGGGACTTTATGTGAAGACCCGGCATTTCAGGAAACGCCAAAGAGAACGCAATGTTTCTGATATGGAAGTTAATGCTGTGCTAAGTAGTATTAAGTGTTCTTTTGCAGGAAAAGCCTTGATTGTGGTCGGAAAGCCTTTCATGAAGTTGAACCATATTAGTATCCCACATAAAAATATGATTGTTATGCTTGATAGGTTTGTGTTAGTTACGGTATTTTTCTGTGAAAACCTCTGCGAATTGAGAACAAAGAATCAAATAGTACTTCTTTAAAAATTGGGGTTATGAAAAATATTGAATTGGTTTGCACCACGAAAGATAATGGCAAGGATATAGACAATTTGTTTAAATCGCTAAAGGTGAGTTTCAATATTCATGGGGAAGATGTGACAATAGGTTTTGCTTCTGCCGAAAAAGGTGAGAAATCGATTGAGTTGAAATTGAAAGGAGAAGTGTGCCGATGCAAGTTGAGTGATATTGTGTATGTATCGACAGACAAGAGAAATGGGGCAAATACAGGTAACAAGTGCGTTTTTTTCAAGAATCGCAAGTACGGAGTGCTGGTAAATTTTACATCAAATACTGATTTTCGGCGTGTTTGGAAGCTTCGTGACGATGAATTTGTTCAGATAAGCAAGTCAACTTATGTGAATAGGGATGAAATCAAGAATCTTAATATAAAAAGCAAGGAGATAATAGTCGGTGTCTATAACAAAGAGGAAACAACGCTGAAGGTTTCGCGAAAGTATTTGCCCGGAGTCCTGAAAATATGGCATAATATGACTGATTGACAGAAGGTTGTGTCATGGATGAAATGCAACAAAAGGCAATGATAGGGTAGTGAAGGAAAATTATTTGGCAATATGTTGCCAGAAAGAATTGGTGGTTGCCAATTGGCATTTTGTGGCGGAAATTTTGAAAAAAAATGTAGAGACGGAGCCTGCTCCGTCTCATGTAAAGAACGGAATGTTTAACATAAAAAAGGAAAATATGGCAAGCGGACCATAAAGACAAAATGGGATTTATTAAATAATAATTGTAGAGACGATGCGTGCATCGTCTCAGGTAAAGAACAGAATAAAAAATAATTATGCTAGGAAGATATTATAACAATTACGACGACGATGACGATGATGACTATTATGATGTCGGTCAAGTCGAGGAAAGTCAAAATGAAGAAGAAAATTTTAGTATTAACGATTTAAAAGAAGATGAAATGGAAGGTAATTTTAGAAGTTTAGAATCTTGTTGGTTTATTACAATTAATTCGCCTGAAAAGCAATATAAATTAGCTGTAATGAATATTGTGTCAGTTGCGCTGTTAAAAGAAACTATCACAAAAGATGGTTATACGAGAACAGAATATAATGGATTGGAATTTATAACTACCGCAGGAACTTTTGTTTGTAAAGGTATGCAACGAGCAATGGAAGAATATCGATTTATGTCTGATAATTTTAAAGACTGGGTGTTATTCAGGACTATTGGTTGCGATTCTGTAGAATTCGTTCCTTTGTCCGATATGCATAGGTCAAATCCCGACAACGACAACCATGCCAATCAGCTGAATCAGAACAATCCTGAGTTCCAGCATTCGCGTGGTGAGAAATAGTAATGCAGGAGGGCGATGTCTCATACATCGCCCTCCGCTTGAACGCAAAGTTGAGTTTTGGTGCTCATGGTAATAAACGGCTAAATAGAGTAATGGGTTGCCTGCAAGTGAATATTTTGTTGCTGTTTTTAATGCAACTCGTTACTTTATTGAGTAACAAGTGGTTATATTGGGTAATTTTGCAGTTGAAAAAAATCTTTATGTAGAATAATAGTAAATCATTGGTATAAATGGCAAAAATAGAAGCACATAAAACGATTGAATACGCTATTTCGGAACTTAGCACTCTGATGTCTGATCGCAACGATGTGCATGTGAAGCGGATACAGGTCGATTTGAATGTGTCTGGATGCGACTATTCGTTGTGTTTTAGCAACATGCAGAGCCGCTTGGTGCCTGTGAAAATGAAAGGAGAGGAGGAGTGTGAGGTCGAACTGCGCAACATCGTAGCCATCGTTCCGCTTCGCGACAGCGAACATACGAATGCAAGGCGTGGAGGTAACAAGCGGATTATTTTTGCCAATCGTAAGCCAGGAATCCTTGTAGATTTCAAATTGAAAAGTGACATTGCTGGAAAAATGAAACTTTGCGATGGCGAACTTGTAGAGGTGTGCAACGGCTATTTCGTAAACCGCAGCCTATTGAAGCATTGCGATGAGAAGTCGGCAAAAATTGCTGTAAGTTACATTGATGTAGCCGGTAAACAAAGCAAAATGCAGATTCCTGTCAGTCGCCGAAAGTTACCGATGGTAAGAAAACTTGTATTGTCGGATAATTAGTGTGCCATTTGATATTTTAAATTGTCAAGTTGTTACTATGCTGACACTTAGTGAGTTTTGTGATATATTTTTGTGGAATAAAAATATGTTTAATTCAAAAGTTATATTGAAATGAAAAGATTAGTTGAAATTTTGGCAGTTGTTGCTTTGGCTTCAGTTTTTAGTGGTTGTAAGAAGGAAGGAACTGTAGTTGTAAAGAACAATACGCGTTCTACTTACGAAGCGGTGGTTACGGATAATTTAAATTTCGAATCTGTCAGAACTATTGCGGCTGGGGCTTCGGATGCAAATACTAGTTATGATGTTGAACGTTCATATTATCTTGTAGCAACACAAAAGGATGGTTATTTTGAACATCCACAAGTGGTGAACGATTCCAAGTTTTTGCCGAAGAATGGTTCAGTTATATTTACGATAGAAAGTCGTCCCGCCTACATAAAGTATGTGAACATTACTAGCGACAACTATCAGGTTGACATCACTTGTCCAGCAAACAACACCATCAAGCAGATAAGTATGCCAGGCAGGACATTGGATTCGTTGGAGATTGAGGCTGGATATTCTTACAATGTGAAGTTTACGCAGTTGGACGGCTATGTTCTTTATCCATCGACTAAGGAATATACAGTAAATGCAGACTGTGGTTACATCTATACTTGTGAAGCACCTAATCTGATAAAAGGTGAAAGTGAAGAAATAGAAGAATATGAATATTAAAATTGTTAAATAAATGAAAAGGATTTGGAGTTTTTCTGTTGCTTGTTTGGTAGCCATTTCTTTGATGTGGCTTACGGGATGTACAAAGGATGTAGAAGCAGATTTCGAATGTCCTGCAAGTGTAGTCGCAGGAGAGACTTTCTTTGTTTCAAATTATTCGTTTAATGCCTATAGTTATATTTGGGAATTTGGTGACAGGTCGCATGTATCTGCAAGCGACTCATACGAAACCGCGCTTGCAGCTTTGTCTGCTGTATCTTTTTCTTCTGTATTGGGAGATGATTCTAAAGAAGATTATGAATATTACATAGGATATTGTCCTGATTTGATTAGTTTTAAATATGCTGGAGAAAAGAAAATAATACTTCATGCCTATTCAAAGAATGGAAAGAAAAGCAGTCACAAGACCAAGTACGTTACGGTATCAAAACCATCATCATACACAATAACATATCTCGAACTTCAGCAAATAAGATTGTCATCTTGGGATACAGGCGTGTCGAGTGGTATCGAACCAGACATATATTTTAAGATTACAGAAACAAATGGATCTGAGCTATATACAAGTGCAACAAAGTATAATGTTGGCGAATTACCAGTGAAGTGGCAAGTTAATACGACATTGGATTCTAAATCAACATATAGTATAGAATTTTATGATTACGATGAACTTGATTCTGACGATAATATGGCAAACTGTATTTTCGAAAGTTCGTATATGTCGTTTGGAAGTAGTTCCTACACATGGGTTGCTTCAATTGGCTCTATAAAATTCACTGTAGGATTGGATTGGTAGAAAGTTTTTTAATAAATTATAGTTATATGAAAAAATTATTGTTTTTACTATCTTGTTCGATAGTTTTGGGTTTTACATCATGCAAGCCAATGCAGTATGGTGGTTCTAATGCTTACTATGGTCAGGTCAATCAGACTCAAGTTGTACTTGACAAGGCTAATTTCAAAGTGCTTGGAAGTTTTACTGGCAAATCGATTGCCAATGCGGTTTCATTGACCGTAAGGGATAAGGATGGACTTGTGTCGGCTGCCAAGCAGGATTTCTTGAACAATGCGAAGTCAGCTGGGATAACAATGAATGGGAGTCACGCCATTATAAATACTTGCGTTGATTATTTAAGCAACGGTAAGAAAATTGTCGTGACATTCTCTGGCGAAATAATTGAATTTACAAAGTAAGGGAGGTTTTTGTTATGGCACAGAAGACCAACAAAGGAGGTAAGCCTATTCCAAATGGACCATCGACAACTAATAATAAGTCGGGGTCTGGACGAGGAAATATGCCACCTAAACCGAAAAAGTAGATTTGCTAAATGTGATACCAAAACAGGCTGCTTCGGCGGTCTGTTTTTTGTTTTATTTACATTTTCCGTTGGCTTTATATTTCCGAATATTTTATGTAATTTTGCAAAAATTTTTTTCGAATGGAATATTTAGGTTTAAGCGAACAGGAAATCCTCCGTCGTGAGGCGTTGAAGGAATTGATAAATTTAGGTATAAATCCATATCCGGCACCAGAATTCAAGGTGACGACCAATACTAAGGACATTCTCGACAGGTTCAGCGACGACAATCTGCCCGAAGACTTGAAGG
>JAEEGG010008697.1_pt1 | contig 22950 bp, 15 predicted proteins | sample 9134161 | NCBI WGS metagenome assembly JAEEGG01 (sample SAMN16246543, study PRJNA631951) | gut metagenome | biome: gut microbiome; feature: rumen; material: CR-attached | host: Bos | place: Iran: Karaj | collected 2018-10
AACCTGCCGACCGTCGTTTCATGCAGTCCGCTGGTCCTTTCACCCTGGAACCAGGTGCTGTTAACTACATTACCTTCGGTGTGCCGTGGGCTCGCGCCAATTCAGGCGGCCCGCTCGCTTCTGTTGAACTCCTCCGCGTCACTGACGATAAGTGCCAGGCTCTGTTCGACAACTGCTTTAAGGTTATCGACGGTCCGAGCGCTCCAGACCTCACCATCCGTGAGCTCGACCAGAAACTCATTGTCTATCTCTCTAATAGCGCTATCTCGAACAACTATAAAGAAGGTTATACTGAAGTAGATCCTGAAATCCCAGAGTATCGTCCTGATGACTCAACATTGAAGTGCGACCGTTACTATCGTTTCGAAGGTTATAAAGTCTACCAGCTGCTCAATAATGAAGTTGGTGCTGATGAACTCTCCGATAACTCCAAGGCTCGTCTGCTCTTCCAATGCGATATTAAGAACGGTGTGGCTAAGCTCGTCAACTATGAATGGGATGATCATATTGGTGCCATCGTTCCTTCACTTAAGGTTGAAGGTGGCGATGCTGGCATTACTCATAGCTTTGTGGTTACCGAGGACTTGTTCTCTACTTCCGAAAGCGCTGCGCTGATCAACCACAAGACCTATTATTATATGGCAGTGGCTTATGCCTACAACAACTACATGACCTATTCACAAGAGCCCAGCGATGCATTCGGCCTCTATGGTCAGCAGAAGCCTTACCTCGAAGGTCGTAAGAACATCACTTGCTACTCCGCCGTTCCTCATAAGATCGTCAACGGTACTGTGATGCAATGCGAATATGGCCAGAAGCCTGCTATCCAGCGTATCGTTGGTGTCGGTAATGGTGGCAACGAACTTGAACTTTCTGAAGAAGACATTGAAACCCTCTTCACTAAGAAGCTCGCTAATTCCATTGACGCCAATGGCAACAAGGTCGTTTTCGGTCACCCCGATTACCCAATCATCTATCATCCTAATTATAAGGTCGGCTTTGGTCCTCTGGATGTGAAGGTTATTGACCCGCTGAACGTACAGACTACCAACTACACACTTTGGTTCGACACTCTGTATGAAGTAAAGACAAAGAATGTATCCTCCAATAATCAGGTGAAAGTTCCGATTGATGAGACCCAAGCAATCTCTCTCGCAAATAGCCAACCCGGTAGTGAAGCTTCACGTATGGTGTCACACTGGATGCTGAAAGACATGCAGTCTGGCGAAGTCATGATGAGCGATACTACTACGGCTTACGGAGATGAAAAGATGTTCATCGAAAGAGGTCTTTCAATCACCATCACTCAACCTTATGATGTTGGTCCAGTTGAAGTCGGTTATATGTATGACAACGACCAGAGCAACCCGCACTTCTATGTTGCTAAGGAAGTCCTTGTGAACAACAGCGGTTTGATCACTTCTTCATTGTCATTCCAAGACAGTACCATGAAATGGCTTGACGGTATCCGCGATAACGATAACCCGCCTACCTCTTCATTGAACTGGATTCGTTCCGGTAAGTATTATGACAATGTCAATACTGCCTACAACGACTTTAACATGAACAACAACATGACGCCTTATGATCCGAACGAAGCATTCGAAAAGATCGCTAACGGCACATGGGCTCCATTCTACCTCTGCGCAACCAAGACAAACTCAGTTTATCCTGTCCCGAACAGCTTCGCTCTCGGTCACACTGACTACTTCAAGAGACTCAGCAGTGTTGATATCGTGATGACTTCTGATAAGTCCAAGTGGACCCGTTGCCCTGTTGTTGAAATGTGTAGAGACCCCAAACTGTCTGAAAACGGTGTTAAGCCTTACTTCATCAGAAAAGCTGCTTCAATCGACAAGAACGGTAATCCATACATGGTTGATGGCAAACCATTCAACGATTGGGCTAATGACACTGCAGCCATGTACATCAGCGACAATCCAGAAGATCCTAACTTCATCTCCCCACAGGGTATGGGTTGGTTCCCGGGCTATGTCATCGATGTTGAAACAGGCGCTCGTCTGAATATTGTCTATGGTGAGGATTCCTATCTCTCTGACCTCAATGGCCGTGATATGATGTTCAATCCTCCGATGCTGCAAAAGACTACTGTCGATAACGGCAGTGCTTATCAAACTCTTGATCCAGCCATCTATCGTCCAGTCGATGGTGAAGAAGTGTTCGGTGCTCGTCACTATGTCTATATCTTTGGCATGGATAACCCAACTGATGCTCCTGCTTCTCAGTTCGCTCCTGGTGAGCTGGCTTGCCCTGCTTACGATGGTGGTAAGTACGTCTTCAACCTCCTCTTCAGATTCCAGAACAAGCCTTCAGTTGAAAGTGTCTTGAGCCAGTATCTCTGGCGTCAAGTCCAGTATATCGGTATGCCTATGGGCGTTGAAGGTATGCCTTGGTTGGGTGACGACGGTACTGGTAAGCGCAACGACGCTAAGATCCGCATCCGCGTGTCGCATCCTTACGAGCAAGGTTACTCCTACGTAGGACTCGACTCAATCTATCCTGAGTTGAATACCAACAACATGTATCCGATGTACAGCTTTGCTATCGAAGGTCTGAACCCGATACACAATGATCCTGAGAAGACCCAAAGCGACCTTGATCTCATCACCGTTGTTCCTAATCCTTATTACGCATACTCCTCATACGAGAAGAATGCTCTGAACAACAGAGTTAAGATCACGAACCTTCCAAACAACTGTACGGTTACCATTTACAACCTGAGTGGTACTAAGATCCGCCAGTTTAAGAAGGATAACGAAGATGCTTCCATCGATTGGGATCTCACCAACTTCGCTAACACCCCGGTGGCTTCAGGTTTCTACCTGATCCATGTAAAGGACAACACCAGCGGCAGCGAACGTACGATTAAATTCTTCGGTGCAATGCGTCTGATCGACTTGAATACGTTCTAATTTATCGTAAAAATGCTAACTTTAAAAATTTCAGAATCATGAAGAAATCATTTAGATATATAGTAATGAGCCTTGTTCTCCTTCTTGGAGTCAGCGCTCCCAAGGCATTTGCAGGTAATGAGGACCGTTCAGGTCAGGCTGGTGCTCCTGAGTTGTTGATCAACCCCTTCGCAGCTTCGGCTGGCTGGGGCAACGCCGGTATGTCTTTCGTTAAAGGTGTTGAAGCTATGTTTGGCAATGTGGCTGGTATCTCTACCATCCGCCAACTTGACGTCAACTTCTCACATACTGATTGGCTGAAGGGCTCCAACGTGAGAATCTCATCGTTTGGCCTCGCCATTCGCGTGAGTGAGTCAGGCGTTCTCGGTATTTCATTCTTCACACTGAACCCCGGTACGATCATGGAAACCACAACCGACAGCCCTGACGGTGGTATCGGTACCTTTAAGCCTTCACTTATGCATATTGATGTCGCTTACGCTAAGATGTTCTCCAACAGCATCAGCGGCGGCTTCAACCTGAAGATCATCAGCGAGTCCATCGCTAACATGGGTGCTACTGGTGTGGCTCTCGACGCAGGTATCCAGTATGTCACTGGTCCTTTCGACAACATCCACTTCGGTATCACCCTGAAGAACATCGGACCTACGATGACCTTCTCAGGTGACGGTTTGGCTTTCAAAGCTTACTTCAACACAAACAGCTCTCTCCAATGGACAGTGATCCAACGCGCCGACCAGTTCGAGCTTCCTACTCAACTGAGTATCGCCGCTGCTTACGACTTCCATTTCGCTGAGACCCATCGTTTGACTGTCGCTGGTAACTTCATCTCCAACTCTTTCACCAGAGACCAATTCGTTGTTGGTCTTGAATATGGCTGGAGAGAATGGTTGCTGATCCGCGGTGGTTATGTCTTTGAGAGTGGAATCTTCAAGGGTATCCTTGACGATCAATGCATGAACCTCAACAGAGGTCTCCACGCTGGCGCCTCTGTCCAGGTCCCGTTGTCCAAGAAAGACAATGCTCCTGTCATTGCCATCGACTATGCATTCCGCCAAACCTACAGCTACAAAGGCTCACACAGCATCGGTGCTAGACTTCTTTTCTAAAATGTTTTGCAACATTTAAGATAATTTTTAGTATCTTTGCACATTGAAAAAAAGGAAGACCCTTATTCCGGTAAGGGTCTCCTTTTTTCACGTTTTTTAAAAAACCCAATATCATGTCAGAAATCAAATATTTCACCTCTGAAGGATTACAAAAACTGAAGGACGAACTTGACGACCTGATTCTCCGCGAACGTCCTCGTATCATCCAAGCCATCGCCGAAGCTCGCGATAAAGGCGACCTGTCCGAAAATGCCGAATACGACGCCGCTAAAGAAGCCCAAGGTCTTCTCGAAGCTAAAATCGCCGACCTGCAGGACTTGATTTTCAATGCCCGTGTGCTGGATGAGTCCAAGATTGACACCTCCAAGGTGCTGCTCTATTCCACGGTGAAGATCAAAAACGTCAAGACAAAAGCTGCCATGACTTATTCCATCGTTCCCGAAAAGGAAGCTGATTTCAAATCAGGCAAGATCTCCATCAACTCACCTATCGGTCAAGGACTACTCGGTAAAAAGGTTGGTGAAATCGCCGAAATCACAGTGCCCGCTGGGAAAATGCAATTCGAAATCCTTGAAATCTCTAGATAATTAAAGCCATGGCTACTATATTTTCCAGAATCATCAACGGCGAGATTCCTTGCTACAAAATTGCTGAGAACGATCGCTTTTTCGCTTTCCTCGACATCAATCCTCTTATGGAAGGCCATACACTCGTTGTTCCCAAGCACGAAACCGACTACATCTTCAACATCGAGGACGACGAACTTGGCCAGATGATGGTCTTCGCAAAACAAGTCGCCAAAAAGATTGAGAAAGCCATCCCCTGCAAACGTATCGCCGTGGCCGTCATCGGTCTTGAAGTGCCTCACGCACACATTCATCTCGTTCCTATCACCAAAGAAGGTGACCTCGACTTCAAGAAAGAACACTTGAAACTCTCTCAAGAGGAATTTCTCGACATTCAAAAGCGCATTACGCAGGCTTAATATAACCGGCGTATGAAAAAGCACCTCCTTTTCGTTGTCGCCATCATAGCCGCCTTGTCCGCTTTCGGTCAGGACTTTGAATTGCCTTGCGCCGATCTCGACTATAAATCGTCTGTGGCATCAGTGTCTCTTTTTGCTGATGGCAACCAGAACAAGGAGCCCATTATTCCACTCGCCAATCCCACGAACCGCCTCACCTTGTGGTTCGATCTGCTTGGCTCTGAAGGGAAGACGCTGAACTATACCTTTATCCATTGTTCCAACGACTGGCTCCCCTCCGAAATCATGAGGAGTGTCTATGCCGTTGGATTTGATTATGGACGTATTGATGACTACGAGTTCTCAAGAAACACCCTTGTGGACTATGTTCACTACCAGTTGCACTTCCCTGACGAAGAGATGTTTCCCATAATCTCAGGTAACTACCTGCTTATCGTGTATGAAGACGACCTTACAGAAAACGGGATCTATTTCACACGACGTTTTATGGTTATCGATGAGAAAGCAGCCATCAATGTATCGGTGCCACGTTATTGCGACGAGCTTTCACTTAGTGACACACACCAACAGCTTAATATAAGCGTCTCCATGTCGAGCATCATGACGGGCAATGTGCAAGATTACGCCAACATGACGATTCGTCAAAATGGCCGGTGGGACAATGCAGCCATCGGCGTCAAGCCGTCGTTCATCTATCCTGACCAAATCTCATACGAGCATAACCCTATGACGGTGTTCGAAGCCGCCAACCAATATCGCCGCATCAACTTCAGCAATTTCTATTTTCTGTCGGAAAATATCGTCCATATCTATCAAACCGACGATTATTATGTGGTGGATTACGCAACCTGTGAACCAAGGGTTAGAAAGCCTTACGTCACTTACGACGATATCCATGGTGAAAAATACATCTATGTTGCCAACGATGGCCTTGAAACCGCTACTGAGGCCGATTACGCTTGGATTAACATCTTTCTGCGTTGCCCGACGCCTTTTAGCGATGAGGACGTGTATGTAATGGGTGCCGTCAACGACTGGCGTTTCGACGAGCGCAACCTGATGCATTACGACTATAACCTGCGCGGCTATCTATGTCAGTTGTTTCTCAAACAAGGTTATTATAACTTTATGTTTGTGACCGCCAACCGTAGCACTGGGCTGGTCGCCACTGATCTGACTGAAGGCAACTACTGGGATACCAACAACATCTACCGTCTCTATTTCTATTATTTTAATGCCATCAAAGGCTATGACGAACTGATAGGTTACACCACCGTAAAATCCCATTGACCATGACTGAGCGACTGACCTTGTTTGCCGAGGTCCTTTTGCCGATACCGGTTCCGGGGACCTTTACCTATCGCGTACCTTACACCTTGAACGATGCCATCCGTGTCGGACAAAGGGTTGTTGTGCAGTTCGGCAAAACCAAGATTATGTCAGGCTTAGTAATCGCCCTGACCGACCAAGTACCTCAGACCGAAGTAAAGTTTCTCACCGATATTCTCGATGATCAGCCTTTGGTCAATACTACCCAACTGAAGTTTTGGGATTGGATCAAATCCTACTATTTGTGCCATTTGGGCGAGGTCATGCAGTCAGCTTTGCCTTCCGCTTTGAAGCTGAGTAGTGAATCCACAGTGACTCTTTCGCCTGAGTTTGTACTTGACAGTACCGCCCTTAACGACTACGAGTATATGATCGTGGAAGCCTTGCAGATACAGCCCAAAATAGCCGTCAGCGAGGTGAGCAAGATTATCGGGTTCAAAAAGGTAATGCCTTTGATCCATACTATGATGGAGAAAGGTATCCTTGTGATGGAGGAGGAACTGAACGAGAAATATAAAGCCAAATACGAGCGCTTTGTACGCCTGACCGCCGAATATCGTAACGAGGCTAACCTTCAGGAGCTGATGGATACTCTCACTAAACGAGCTTACAAACAGCTTGAGGTGTTGCTGGCCTATCTTACTCTTGGCGGCGACTGCGACAATGATATGAAAGCCACTGACCTGCTGAAAAAAGCCAACGCTACCAGTGCCATCCTTAAAACGATGGCAGATAAGGGTATTTTTGAGGTCTACGAGCGTCAGGTGAGCCGTCTCAAGGAGTTTAAGGCTCAGGTGGATGTGGATTTCATAGAACTCACGCCAGCCCAGCAGAACGCCTATAATCAGGTTAAAACGGGTTTTGAGGAACAAAAGCCTGTGTTGTTACATGGCGTCACTTCGAGCGGCAAAACCGAAATCTATATCAAACTGATCCAGGAAGCCATCAACGAAGGCAAGCAGGTGCTGTATCTCCTACCTGAGATTGCGCTTACTGCTCAGATCATCAATCGCCTGAAACAGTACTTTGGCGATCGTTTGGGCGTGTATCACTCCCGTTACGGCGTCAATGAACGGGTGGAGGTCTGGCAGCAGGTGCGCGATTTTGCCCATAATAAAGGCACGCAACGGCAGATTATTATAGGGTCTCGCTCGGCAATCTTCCTGCCATATTCCGATATCGGACTCATCATCGTTGATGAGGAACATGATAGCAGTTTTAAGCAGGTGGATCCTGCCCCGCGTTACAATGCCCGTGATGCCGCCGTTGTGCTTGGTGCCATGCATCATGCCAAGGTGCTGCTCGGTTCGGCCACGCCTTCCTACGAGAGTTATTACAACGCCTTGAACGGCCGCTACCATCTTGTAGAGCTTACCGAGCGCTATGGTGGCGTACAGATGCCGGAGATCATCCTTAGCGACATGCGAGTGGAGAAACGGCGCAAGACCGTGCAGGCCGACTTCGGTAGCGTGTTGCTTGATGCTGTCAAGGAAACCCTTGAGGAACATAACCAATCCATACTCTTCCAGAACCGGCGCGGCTTCTCACTTCGTATCGAGTGCGACGATTGTCATCACGTGCCCCAATGCATTAATTGTGACGTGAGTCTCATCTACCATAAGAACCAAAATGTGATGCGCTGCCACTATTGTGGTTACACCGCAAGTGTTCCTACGGAATGTCCTAACTGCCACAGCACCAATATCAAGATGCACGGCTTCGGAACCGAGAAGGTGGAGGAGGACCTGAAAACTATACTGCCAGAGGCTAAAGTCGCCCGTCTTGATCTTGATACTACCCGTTCACGCAACGATTATCAAAGCATTTTGGAAAACTTTCAGGATAAGGAGACTGACATTTTAGTGGGCACCCAGATGGTCACCAAAGGCTTGGACTTCGATTCAGTGAAGGTAGTAGGCATCCTCAATGCCGACAACATGCTTTCGTTTCCTGATTTCCGTGCCCATGAGCGTAGTTTCCAGCTGATGGCTCAGGTGGCGGGTCGTGCCGGCCGCAAAGGCAAGCAGGGTAGGGTGATCATTCAAACTTACGAACCCTCCCATCCTGTGCTGCAGGATGTGTTACGTAATGATTTCAAAGGCCTCTATGCGAAACAGATGGTCACGCGTCGCCAGTTTGGCTATCCGCCTTTTTATAGGATTGTTATGATCCGATTGAAACACAAGGATTTCCAAAAGTTGAACCCTGCCGCTACTGAATTGGCAAGCATGTTACGTCCCATCTTCAAACAAGATCTGCTTGGGCCGGAATACCCCATAGTTTCAAGGATCAAGAACCTTTATATCAAACAAATGATGGTGAAGTTTAACCGTGAGCACAACGCCCAGCAGGTGAAGGAACTAATCATGAAGCAGGTACACCTTTTCCAACAGCATCCCGACTATAAGTCCGTCATTGTTCAAATTGACGTTGACCCGATGTAAGGGCAATAAAAAAAGGAGGCCGAAGCCTCCTTTTTTAGATTGTTTTGAAGCGTTGTATTATTCAACAACGAACTTCATGGTGTTTTCAAAGCCGTTAGCCTTGACAGTGACGAAGTAGATGCCGCTGCTGAGGCTTTCGGTATCGATGGTGGTGGTGTTGATACCAGTGTTCACGGTAGTATTCTGCTCGCTAACTTTCTGGCCCATGATGTTGAACACGCAGATGTTCACGTCTGAATTCTGTGAAGCGTTCACTTCGACATTCAGGATGCCAGTGGTAGGAGTAGGATAAACGCGGGTGGTAGTCATCGGGTTGACGGCTTCAGTTTCCTGGACGCCAACAGGGATGATTTCAGGATTGACTTTCACAGCGGTGATATAGTTTTCAGAAGCTTCGGTTTGTGAAGCGTTTGAGCCCCAATAGAAACCGGGCAGATTGTCATCTTCATAACCGAACCAGAATTCACCAACGCGAGTGGTGTTAGGCACAGCGACGGTGAAAGTGCCTTCAGTTTGTAAGTGCATGACGTTTACTTCCCAATCGGTGAGGCAATCTTCAATCTGATGCCAGTAATTTTCATCAGCGAGTTTGACGCTCATATAAATGCTTCTATAGTAATAAGTACCTGATGTACCAATGTAATCGCGGGTGATGTCAGGTGAGGAGAAAGCCACGGCGAGGTTGCCTGCTGGGTCGCATGAAATAGCTGGATGACCTGAAGCGCCATAGAACTTGCTGACGTATTCATTTTCATGATAATACTTGTCATTTTCCCAGTCATAACCTTCCCACATTGGGATGAAACCGATCCATTTGGTTGAGTCGTTTTCCATGTGGACATATTGGTCATCAGTAGGCCACCACAAACGAGCGGCGTGGTGCGGGTTGCCGTCTACTGATTGGATGGGAGCCACTTGGGTGTCGTTCCAGTAAAGGATACCGTCAACGGAACGACCAGAATAGTAGGTGTAGTAGCCAGGTTCGTTTTCCAAGGTGTGTGCCATTTCAAAGGTGTTGAGGGCCACGTGGGCAACACCGTTGTTGTCGACAACGATAGAGCCGTTCATGGGCATGAACAGGGTGTCTTCCATTCCCCAAGCAGGTTCTTCGTCAAATTCTCTTCCTTCGTATGGGTTTTCCCAAACTTTTGTTGTTTCCCAGTTCAAACCGCAGTCTGTTGATTTGAACATCCAAACGCTGTTGGTCAAGCAACCTGAATAGAGGAGAGCCACTGTGTTGCCGTTAGAGGCCATGCAGTAGTCATCAGCGGAGAATTGGTTGTGATCCCAGCCAACTTCGTGGAGAGGACCATAGCTGATTGTCCAGCTGTTGATGTCGGATGGGTTTTCCGAACGCCACATCACTGTCTGGAGGTCGGTTTCGTCTGAACTGATGGAGTGCTGAAGAACAGCGACAGCAACTGCGATATCATGGTTGTCACCGCAAGTGACGATTCTTGGCCATGTGGGATACTCAGTGGTGTAAGCATAGCCATCAGGATAATCCGGAAGAGCACCAACGTATGTCCAGTCGCCCTGGCCGGCAGTTGTTCTAATGAAGCACTGCATGTGACCGTTACCATGGGCGAGAAGGATTTCACCATTGGCACCAAACTGTGCGATGGAAGGCCAACCGGTCTTGAAAGGCTCAACACGGGTCATGTCTTCTATTTCATCGTTAGTCCATTCGCTGCCGTTGTAGAAATTGTAACCAGTACCACGGTCTGAAGCGGTCTGGTTGTCTTCGTGTGACATGGTGGCGGTAATTGCTACTGAACCGTTAGGCAACTGGTACATACGGTTAGCAACATACTGGTTCGACTGGAGGTCGTAAAATGTGAAAACAGTCTGTGTTTCGTCACCCTCTTCGTATCTGTTGACAACAGAAACTGATTGAGGAGCGAATGTAGCTGCTTGAGCAGGAGCATCGTCTTTGCCAAACACAGCCTTCTTTGCTGAAGCAACAGCTTTACGGCTGTCGTTCTTCATGACGCGCTGTTGGGCAAATGCACAGAAACCTAATACAAGGCTCAATGAAAGTAAAAGAACTTTTTTCATTTTGATGTAATTTTAAGTTAATGTTAAATTGTACAAATTATGAAAATTTGATGCAAAAATAATAAAAGTTTTCTATTGGTGCTTTTTTTCTGATTTTTTTTCCTACTTTTGACCATAATTTCAAATGTCATACAAAAATCTTGCCATGAAACGTCAACTCTTTCTTTCTTTATTGGTTATTGCGGCTTTGGCATCCTGTCAGAGGCAGCCTGCCGTCGAACCAGCCACGCTTGTAGATCCTTTTATCGGCACCGGAGGACACGGACACACTTTCCCAGGTGCCTCCGTGCCTTTTGGCATGATGCAGTTCAGCCCCGACACTCGCATGAACGATTGGGACGGCTGCTCAGGCTACCATACCTCCGATAGCACCATCCTTGGCTTTAGCACCACTCACCTTAGCGGCACCGGTTGCTCCGATTACGGCGACTTCCGCTTTACGCCTGCTGTTGGCGACCAAGTGTGCGCTGCATTCCAACATGAAAACGAGTGGGCCAAGCCTGGTTATTACGCCGTACTTTTTGACGAGCCTCAAGTGAAAGTGGAGTTGGCCACTGGCGACCGTGTAGGTATCATGCGTTGCACCTTCCCCCAAACGGGAGAAGCGAAACTCCTTTTGAATATGGTACAGGGCGTCAACGACGAACATGTGTACGAGTCCTCACTCGATGTGGAATCCCAAACTGCCATTGTGGGTTTCCGCCGTACCCGCGACTGGGCTGAAGAGCAATACCTATATTGCTATGCAGAGTTCTCCAAACCCATGAAGACCTATACCATTGACGAACAGCATAACGCCTCGTTTGTGTTTGATGCTGAGGACGGTGAACCCGTTATCATGCGCATCGCCATTTCAGCTGTTGATGCTGAAGGTGCCAAAAACAACCTAAAGGCCGAGCTTGCTGAAGATAGCTTCGACTTGGATGCTTTGGCTCAAAACGCTATCGAGAAATGGAACCAGGAGTTGGGTAGCATCAAGGTGCAAGGCAAAAACGCTGCCGACATGACGGTGTTCTACACTAACATGTATCACGCCATGATTGCTCCTAATTTATTTAGTGATGCCGATGGTCGCTATCGTGCCCATGATCTCAAGATTTATCACTCCGATCGCCCTGTTTATACGGTCTTTTCGTTGTGGGACACTTTCCGCAGCTTGCATCCCTTGTTTAGCCTCATCCAGCGTGAGCGCACTGTCGACTTCATCAATACCTTCATTAATCAATATGAAACCGATGAAGAACACATGCTGCCCATTTGGGAGTTGGCGGCCAACGAGACGCATTGTATGATCGGCAACCACGCCATTCCCGTGATCGCCGATGCCTATTTTACCGGTATTCAAGGTTTCGATGCAGAAAAAGCACTTGAGGCCATGGTGAGTTCATCACGACAGGAACGCCGCGGCATGGACGCTTACATGAAATACGGCTTCATCCCTGTGGATATGGAAGGCGAGGCTGTTTCCAAGACTTTGGAGTATGCCTACGATGATTGGTGCGTGGCTCGCATGGCCGAGGCTATGGGCAAGGACGACATCGCACAGGAATTCTACAAACGGGCACAAGCCTATAAGAATCTCTATAACCCAACAAACAAGTTCTTCCAGGGCCGTCGCAATGGAGGCTTCATGCAACCTTTCGATCCTACCCAAGTCAACTTCACGCTGACCGAAGCCAATACCTGGCAATATAACTTCTTTGTGCCGCAGGACATTAACACCCACATCGACATGATGGGCGGCTGGGAAGAATACGGAAAGAAACTCGATGGACTCTTCACGGCTCCGAGCAAGCTCACCGGCCGCGAACAGGTTGACATTACAGGCTTGATCGGCCAATATGCACATGGCAACGAGCCGAGCCACAACACCGTTTACATGTACAATTACATTGGTCAACCAACCAAGACGCAAAAATATGTGAAACAGGTAATGGACGAGTTCTACACTGACGAACGCGATGGCCTCTGTGGTAACGAAGATTGTGGTCAGATGTCAGCATGGGGCGTGTTCTCAGCCATGGGCTTCTATCCCGCTACTCCGGCTTCAGGTTGCTATGTGCTGGGCATCCCACGCTTCGATGAGGTGATCATGAACTTTGACAACGGCAAGCAATTCACGGTGAAAGCCAAAAACCTGACACCTCAAAACTGCTACGTGAAGTCAGTGAAACTCAACGGTAAAGCCTTGGAACGCAGCTACATCACGTTTGACGAAATCTATAATGGAGGCACATTAGAGTTTGCTATGACCGCAACACCTGATTCACCTTGGGCCACAATGCCGGAGAATTGCCCAATGCAACGTATCCCAGGCGAGAGCATCTTGGTGGTGCCCGCTATCAACACCGAATCCAACACCTTCTTCGATAGCCTCGTCGTAACGATGAGCCATCCGTTGGAAGGCACAGCCATTTACTATACATTGGATGGCACTGATCCCGACGAAAACAGTCCAGTCTATACTGAACCAATCGTCCTGAAAAAGACTTCCCAAATCCGTGCTGCTGCATTGCAGGAAGGCCATTGGAGTTGCGTTGTTGATGGAGAGTTCTACTTAATTGATGCCAAACGTGCCGTCAAGTTGGAACATCCCTATTCCAATCAATACGAAGCTGGTGGCTTGAAGGCCTTGATTGACCATCAACGTGGTGGCGACAACTTCCGCACTGGTGTTTGGCAAGGTTATCAAGGCGTGGATTTAGTGGCTACTGTTGACCTTGGTTCCAAGATGAAGGTGAACCGCTTGGCAGGTAGTTTCTTACAGGAAGCTGGTGCATGGATTTTCATGCCGACCGAAGTGGAATTCTTCGTCAGCGAAGATGGTAAGCATTTCCGCAGTGTTGGCAAAGCGAAAAACTATATTCCTGAAGACGAAGACGGCTCCCTTATTCAAGAGCTCAGTGTGCGTCCCCGTTGCGAGGCACGTTACGTGAAGATGGCTGCCAAAAACATCGGCACTTGCCCTGAATGGCATGTCGGTGCAGGCCAACCCGCCTGGATCTTCTGCGATGAGTTTGTTATTGAATAATTGTTAATCTTTAATCCTTGAAATATGAAAGACACTATCGTAATCCTCGCCGGCGGCGGTCCGGCTCCCGGAATCAACACCGTTATCAGCACCGTGGCAAAGACCTTCCTCAAAGACGGTTATCGCGTGCTCGGTCTGCATGATGGCTACAAGAATCTCTTCAAAAAGGAAAAGTCATTGGAAGAAATCGACTTCATGTGGGCCGACGACATCCAAAAGCAAGGTGGCTCGGCATTGCGCATGAGCCGTTATAAACCAAAAAATGAAGAGTTTAACCCTGATTTCTTTGTGGAGAACAATATTAAGTTGTTGGTCACCATCGGTGGCGACGACACTGCTTCAACGGCCAACCGCATTTCAAAATATCTGAACGAAAACAACGTGCCGATTCAGAACATCCACGTGCCCAAGACCATCGACAACGACTTGCCATTGCCTGATGGCAACCCGACCTTCGGCTACTATTCAGCCAAGGATGCCGCTGTGCATTTGGTGCAGACTGTTTACGAAGATGCTCGTACTTCTGGTAACTGGTTCGTACTCTCCGCTATGGGACGTGAGGCTGGTCACCTTGCCTTCGGCATGACCTCGGCTTGCCATTGCCCGATGGTGATCATCCCTGAGATGTTCAACAAAACAGAAGTCACCCTTGATGCTATCATCAACCTGATGGTCAGCTCCATCGTCAAGCGCAAGCTGTTGGGTGTGGAATACGGTGTCATCATCATCAGTGAAGGTGTGTTCCACTTCATGACCGATGCCGAGATTGAGAAGTCAGGCGTGGCCTTCACTTACGACGAACATGGCCATCCTGAACTGGGTAACGTGAGCAAGGCTCATATCTTCAACGTGCTGTTACAACAGCGCCTGAAACTCCTCGGTCTCAGCGTGAAGAGCCGTCCGGTGGAGATTGGCTACGGCATTCGCTGCGTGCAGCCTAACGGCTACGACCTTACTTACTGTTCGTTGCTGGGCTACGGCGTGAAGAAACTCTTCAAGCAAGGCGTCACAGGCGCTATGGTTACCACCAATCCTAAGGGTGAGATTATCCCGCTGTATCTGAAAGACGTGGAGGATGAGAATGGCAAGATCAAGCCACGTTTGGTCAACCTCAATGGTCCAAAGGCAGAGCTAATCTTCGACGAAGGCTTGCAATACCTCACTCCAGCCGACTACGATGCGGCGAAGAAATACCTCCCGAATCCGGAAGTATATGACTTCAAGAAGATCTTGAACTGGTAAATGACGATAGCCGTCAGCTGATTCTGTTATTCCGAAAGGAACCTGGCTATCACATTGTTCAGTTCCTTTGCCGCATCTATCAACATGCTGTCGTCGGTGGGGAAAGGAATGGATGTCTTTTTCATATTCTCAAGGGTCTGTTCAGAGCAGGCCTGCTTGTCGCCTTCAACTGTGGTATAGGTATAGTTGAAGTTGGAAGTGGCCGCGAGATCGTGGAACCGGACTATGTTCCATTCGCTTTGAGTAATGCTATTTGGATCCTTATAGATGAAAACCAAGGTGGCTTTCACGTTCGCGGTCTTCGATAGGATATGATCGGTAACGGTAGCGGTTAAGTTGTCTTTTGCTTCCTTGAAGGTAACGGCATCGTCACGGTTGGAACTGACTGAAAAGTCGGTGATCTCAACGGTCATTCCAGCCGGATAAACGGTGTTAGAGATGCCCAGTGGAAATCTTGCCATTTCTTCCTCGTCGAATACCATGACAGCTTCTTCAAAGCCTTTCGGCAAAGGATGGCGATGGTCGTATTCAAATTCAGTGTTGAGCTGAGAAGCTTGTCGAAGCATAGCCTTCGTTTGGAATAGGGGGATTTGGGAATTGTCAGGACAAATGCGCATGAGTTGTTTGATTTCTTTCTTTGCCTGATCAATGTCAGCAGATGTTTTTGAAGCTAGTAATTGATTGATTTTTGCTGTCAAGAAAGCTTCTGCCTTGTTTCTCGCGGCGTTCAGGTCTTCGTTAAGCTCAAGCTTGGTGAAGTTGATGGCTTTCTTGATTTTATTGGGCGAGCAGGCCAAAGCGTCGTTGCGGGCTTTCATGCTGCTGTAGCGCTCGAAGACCTCTGGCCAAATCTCGGGATTGCCAGTGCTTTTCAGGGCTTGGATCCTCTCGTGATCTGCTTGGTTTGCCTTGTGATAGCTTTCGGCAACCATGAACAACTCGTCATTATTGATCCGCCCCATACAGATCTTTGAGGCGTTTTTCATGATGACTTGATCGTATTCTTGGGCTTCGTAAAGTTTCTTGGTGGTGTTGCATGATATCAACAATACGCTGATTGTCAATACTAAAGGAAAAATAAGACATCTCATGGTTTTACTATTGGTACAAAAAAGCATTTATTACAAAAATCGTACCTAAATTTTACTATTTTTGCCGTATGGAAAAGATCAAACAACTTCAGCGTGAATTCGCCGATTTCATTGAGACGGTGGAATTCGTGAAAGAGCCGAAAGGCCTCTATGAGCCAATAGCTTACACCGTGTTACAAAAGGGCAAGCGTCTTCGCCCGATGCTATGCCTGCTGGCCAATGACATGTTTGGCGGCAACTTCGACGACGCCAAATACCCAGCCTTGGGTTTGGAAACAGGTCATAACTTCTCGTTGATTCATGACGACATTATGGATCAAGCGCCTTTACGCCGTGGCATGGAGACGGTCTACAAGAAATGGAACACCAACACGGCTATCCTGTCGGGCGACGTCACCCTAATGATGGCCAATCAATTCGTGATGCGTACTACCAAGCCGGTGGAGGCTGTCACCTTGTTCAACAAAGTGATGATCGAGATCGGCGAGGGACAGCAATACGACATGAACTTCGAAACCCAGCCTGTAGTGACCATCCCTGAATATTTGGAGATGATTCGATTAAAGACGGCAGTGTTGTTGGCTACCAGCCTTCAGATGGGCGCTGTGATTGCAGGTGCGAATGCGGAGGACCAAAAGAACCTTTATGATTTTGGTATCGCGTTGGGCATGGCGTTCCAATTGCAGGATGACGTACTTGATTGTTACAGCGATGTGGCAGTGTTTGGCAAGGTGACGGGCGGCGATATCGTGGAGAATAAGAAGACCATGATGTATCTGAAGGCGTTGGAGTTAGCTCCTGTAGCTGATCGTGAGCGTTTGGAGGCTTTGTTCTCGGGCGAAGTCGCCATCAATCCGCAACGGAAGATTGACGAGGTGATTGCGATTTACGACAAGTTACATGTGAAGGAGGCTGTTGAGCAGTTGATGGCGGAGTATTTCCGTCAAGCTGCGGCATATCTGGATGCTGTGAGGCTTCCTGAGGAGCGAAAGACGCATCTGAGGCGTTACGCCGACTTGCTTTCGGGTAGGGAGAAATAAAAAAAGCGGGTTTTGACTGACCAAAACCCGCTTTTTTTATAAGAAATTTATCTTATTTAGTTGTTCCCGTTTGGGTAGTTGCAGTGCTTGAACTGGTGCTTTTCTTGGTCTTGTTAGGAGTTGGAGGAACACCGATTTCAGGAGTTTTGTTCTTTAAAGTTGGGTCATTAGCTTTGCTTCCAACCTTTGGAGCTACTTCCTTTTTGCATTCTTTCTTACCGTCTTCTTTGCAGCAAGCTTTAGCGTCTTTCTTCTCTTGATCCCATGAAGCGGCAGCTGGCTTCACAACCTTTTCTTTTCCAGCTTCAGTTTTTGTGGCTGCGCTAGCTTTAGCAGCTGCAGCGGCAGTGGATTTGCTCTGTTTAACGGTTTTGTTAGTAGATTTTGGTTCTTGCACGGCGGTTGTTTCAGTTGTGGTTACAGCGCCTTTTTTGTTCTGAGCGTTTGCGTTCTGAACACTTGCGATGTTGATGGCGAAGAATGCCAAGACTCCGAGTACTAATGCTTTTTTCATGTTAAAATGTGTTTAATTGGTTAATAACCAGATTTATTTTCGATTACAATCGAAGCAAAAATACAATAACTATACCAAAAAATCAAGCAAAAAGCCGAAAAATTATAAAAACAAACAGCTATCACCGTAGCTTAGAAAACGGAACCCGTTGTCGAGCGCAAATTGATAAGCTTCTTTCCATCGGTCGCCAATGAGTGCGGAGACTAATAGTAATAAGGTACTCTTGGGTTGGTGGAAATTGGTGATCAATCCTGTGATGACCTTCATTTTATAGCTTGGGGCGATCATGAGGGCGGTGCTGGCCTCGAGTCGGGTGAGCTGATGCTGGTCCAAATAATTAATTATGAGTTGCAGCGCCTCTCTGGTGCTCAGGTCAGGATGGCTTTCATAGGGGTACCATTGGTTGACATGGAGGTCGCGCAGTGCCAAGCCTTCCTCATGAAGCATCATGCCGATCCAATAAAGGCTTTCCAAAGTACGGGTGCTTGTGGTGCCAACAGGAATGATGCTGCCGTTGAGATGCTGTATCAGATTTTGAATCAATGATTTGCGAACGATGACGGTTTCTGAGTGCATGGCGTGTTCACCGATGGTGGGGGTAGCCACGGGGCGGAAGGTGCCGGCTCCGACGTGCAGTGTGACTTCATCAAGCTCAAAGCCGTTGATCTTTAGCTGTTCCAACAGGGGCTTGGTGAAGTGCAATCCCGCTGTAGGTGCAGCCACTGAACCGTCATAACGGGCAAACACGGTTTGGTAACGGTCGCGGTCCTCAGGTTCGGCATCCCTATGTAAATAAGGTGGCAAGGGTATCTCACCTGCGGCTTCAAGGACGGTGGCAAAGGGGAGTGTGGCTGGCATCCAGGAGAACTCAATCTCGGAATACTGATCGTTTCGTTCTATGCGTTCAGCCGACAGCGTCACTTCCTGACCTTGTGCGGATAGCTTCATCTGCAGCATGCCATCACGCCAACGTTTGGAGTTGCCTACCAAGCACTTCCAACGGACCGGTGAGGGACTGCTGAAAGCGATCTGGTAGTCCTGTTCAGGCTCAAGGCAAAAAATCTCGATATGCGATCCTGTTTCCTTACGGAACTGCAACCTGGCGCGGATCACCTTGGTCTCGTTGAAGACCAGCAAAGCTTTTTGGGGCAAGAACTCACCGATGTGTTTGAATTGTGAGGCTTGTATCTTACCGTCTTTCAGTACCAGGAGTTTAGAAGCATCGCGTTCAGCTAAAGGATATTTGGCAATGCGATCCTCGGGCAACGGATAATCGTACTCGTCAATGGAGATGTTCTTAATGTCTGTCATCCGGAAAAATTTTTGCAAAAGTACTATTAGTTTTGCTAAATTTGCAACATCGTTAAAACTAATTCTCATGAAACGCGCTATTCTTATTTTGCTTTTGTTATCTAGTTTTGCTCTACGAGCTCAAACTATCTATGTGAGTGGCTCTCAGGCTGGTGTTTGGGATGCCGATACGGTGTTGGTGAAGGGCGATGTGATGGTGACAGAATCGTTGCAGGTGCTTCCTGGTACAATGGTGTTGTTTGACGGATTTTATAACATCACGGTAGGCAAGGGAGCTTCGTTCGAGGCTCAGGGCTCCGAAGAGGATAGCATTGTGTTTACGGTGATTGACACCGTGGGATTCCATATTTATAATAGTGGCAAAGGAGGGTGGAATGGCTTTCATCTCGATAGGTCGGGCCATTTCCTGTTGGACTACTGTGTGCTTGAGTTCGGCAAGGCTGCCGATACCTTGGACCGTTTTGGAGGAGCCATGAATATCTATAAGACCGAAGATGTGGAAATTAGCAATACCACTTTTCGGTGTAATTTCTCACGTGAACAAGGTGGTGCCATTTATGGCATCGATTCGAAGGTGACTATGACAGATTGTCGTTTGTACGAGAATATGGTTTACACTTTAGATAATACCTACGCCATGTATGGCGGTGCTGCCCAGTTCTTGAAATGCGATGTGGTGATGGAGGGCATGGAGTTCCGCTCAAATTTCGGTGAATCATGCATCGGTGGCGCATTGAGTCTTGATAGTTGTTCCTTAATCCTTGACAGAGGTGTCTTTGCGAACAATATCGGCCTCAATGGTGGCGGAATGTATATGATGCGTGGTTTCGAAAAGGAGTGCCGTATGTCCAACCTGTTGTTTGATGACAATTTCTCAAGGCATTTTGCAGGTGGCTTTGCTATATCGGATGGAGCGCCTGAGATATCCAATGTCCTCGTGACTAACAATGAATCAGAGGGCGTGTCCTGCTGTGGCATATTCTTCTATCAAGAGTGTTCTCCTGTACTGAGAAATTGCATAATTTACGGTAATTATCCCAGCCCTGACGATTTTCAAACCGACACTACCCAGATGTGGGTTTGGACGTATAATGGTTGCGGTCCCGAGTTCCATAATTGCTTGGTGGAAGGCGGATTTAAATACATACATTCGCCGGAGTACATCACTGCTTTTGAGAATAACATCGATGCCGATCCTCTGTTTGTGGATGCCGAACACCATGATTTTCGCTTGCAGGAGGGAAGCCCCTGCCGTGATGCTGGTGCGACAGATACGCCACAATATGTCCTTGACGGTCTGGATCTTGGCGGAATGCCTCGAGTGGCCAATCAGCGTGTAGACATTGGACCATTCGAGTATTCAGGTGCAGGGATTCTCAAGCATAGTTCCGTTTCGTATGCCCGTTTGGAAGGCAACCCACTCAATGCGGACAGCCGTATCGTCTTTGACGAAGGCGTGAAAGGGGAGGTGAAGCTGTCGGTTTATGACATGACGGGACGTTGTGACGTAAGTAAGACATTCCACGTGGAAGGCATTAAGAGCATGTCCATTGGTGGTCTTGTGGAAAGCCTCAAAGCTGGTGTCTATCTGATTGAGGTGAATAGTAATCTTGGAAGTTGTACTTTGAAAGCTGTGAAATAAAATGGGTTTGAAACAACACATACCGAATACGATCACTTGCTGCAACCTGATTTCAGGCTGTTTTTCGATCTTATTTTCTTTCTCAGGGATGCCTGTGATGGCATCTGTGATGATCTTTGCGGCAGGGCTGTTCGACTTTTTTGATGGCTTTACAGCGCGTTTGCTCAACGCTCATTCGCCTATCGGTGGCGACTTAGACTCGTTGTCGGATGTGGTTTCATTTGGTGTGGCGCCTGGATTCATCATGTATCATGTGATGTGCAGCGGAATGGTAGAACCGATATGGCCTTTGGGTAAGATTTCGTTGTTCGCCTGTTTCGCTTTTCTGCTCCCAGTGTTTTCTGCAGTCAGGTTGGCGAAGTTCAATGTGGATACACGTCAAACCACTTCGTTCATTGGGCTGCCAACGCCGCCGATGGCTATCTTCATGGCTTCGCTTCCTTTGGCCTTCTGGCAGTTGGAATTGTTGGACCAACCAGTGCTGAACCCCTATCTGTGCTTGGGTATCGTCATCCTGTTTTCAGTGATGATGGTTTGCAACCTGCATTTCTTCTCGTTTAAGATGAAGTCGGTGTCGTGGAAAGGCAACGAGGTGCGTTGGATCTTCTTGATTATAGCAATAGTGGGCTTCGCCGTGTTCCGTTTTGTGGCGTTGCCGTTTATCCTCTTGGCCTACATCCTGATGTCAGTGCTGTTTTATAAAGGCTGAATCGTTTAAAATACTTTCCTTTTATATTCGAAGTTGTGTCCGAGATAGACATCGCGGACGTGTGGGTTCACGGCTAAATCTTCCGGAGCGCCTGACATGAGCACCTTGCCGTCGGCGAGGATGTAGTCGTAGTCAGTGATGGAGAGGGTTTCGTGGACGTTGTGGTCGGTGATGAGCACACCGATGTTTTTCTGCTTCAGTTTGACGATGATCTTTTGGATGTCTTCGACGGCGATAGGGTCGACACCGGCAAAAGGCTCGTCAAGAAGGATGAAGTTAGGGTCGACAGCCAGGGCGCGTGCGATCTCGGTTCGGCGACGTTCACCGCCTGAGAGTTGTATGCCGAGGTTTTTGCGGACGTGCTGCAGGCCGAATTCGTCCAGCAGGCTCTCAAGCTTTTGCAATCGATCTGCTTTCGTCATGTTTTTCATGAATTGCATGACCGAGTAAATGTTGTCTTCAACGGTCATCTGGCGGAATACAGAGGCCTCCTGAGCAAGATAGCCGATGCCCATCTGGGCGCGCTTGTACATGGGTTCAGTGGTGATCTCCTTGTCATCAAGGAATACTTGGCCTGAGAAAGGTTTGATCAACCCGACGATCATATAGAAGGTAGTGGTTTTGCCAGCGCCGTTGGGGCCCAAAAGGCCGACGATCTCGCCTTGTTTCAGCTCAACACTGACGTCGTTGACTACCGTGCGTTGCTTGTATTTCTTGATCAGATGTTGTGTCCACAGTTTCATAGTACTCCTTCCTTTAATATATCGTGCAGATGAATGACTCCGACGTAGGTGCCATTACGCAACACGGGCAGTTGGGTGATGCTGTTGTTGCGCATTTTGTGCAGGGCATCGGCGACGAGGTCGTTTTCGTCAATGGTCTTTGGATTTTGGGTCATGATCTCCTTGGCCTTGACGTGCTCGATGTCGGCATGTTTCAGCAACATGCGTCGTAGGTCGCCGTCGGTGATGATGCCTATTAGTTTGCCTTGCTCGGTGACGGCGGCGGCGCCAAGACGTTTTTGGGTCATCTCGATGATGACTTGCGCAAGGCTGTCGTCGGGACCGACTTCAGGTTTCTCGTTGTTCTTGTAAAGGTCTTCAACACGCAGGTAAAGCTGTTTTCCCAATGCGCCGCCGGGGTGGAACTTGGCGAAGTCGGCATTGGAGAAACCACGGCATTTCATGAGGCACAGTGCCAAGGCGTCGCCCATGACCAACTGTGCTGTGGTGCTGCTGGTAGGGGCAAGGTTGCCAGGGATGCCCTCGTTGTCGACGGTGACGTCGAGGATGTAATCCGCCTGCTTGGCGAGGTAGCTCTCGCGGTTACCTACAATGGCGATGATGGTGTTGCCGCGAAGTTTGATCAATGGCACCAGCACCTTGATTTCAGGGGTCTCGCCGCTTTTTGAGAGGATGACCACCAAGTCGTTCTCACGGATGATGCCCAAATCGCCGTGGATGGCATCGGCGGCATGCATGAAAACAGACGAGGTGCCGGTGGAATTCATCG
>JAEEGG010008705.1_pt1 | contig 22930 bp, 16 predicted proteins | sample 9134161 | NCBI WGS metagenome assembly JAEEGG01 (sample SAMN16246543, study PRJNA631951) | gut metagenome | biome: gut microbiome; feature: rumen; material: CR-attached | host: Bos | place: Iran: Karaj | collected 2018-10
AATGTTAAAAGTACTTCTCATGTTTCTTACTTCGTTTTTAATTTTGGCTGCAAAACTACTATTTCTTTTGGCATCCATCGTTATGCAAAATATAGCAGTTTGCGGAATAAGAAACGGGCGGTGAGAGGTGCGCCATTTTGCCCCAATTTGCTTAGTCGAAAAACCAGTATTAGAACCCTGTTTTCGGGTTACGAATTAGAAACCTAATTCCTTCACTAATCCTCCCCAATTTGCTTTTAGTCCCTATTTGAACTTCCTCATTCTGCCCCGTCTTGCCTTTATTACAGGCCGAATTGCGTTAATTCTCCAAAATCCGTTGCTCTTTACAAGCTTTTTTCGTAACTTTGCACCGTCAGTACTAACCAACACCATTTTAATAAAGATGAAGCTGAACATTGCCGTCTTACCGGGCGACGGTATTGGCCCGGAGATAATGGAGCAGGGAGTGGCCGTGATGAAGGCTGTGGCCCGCAGGTTTAACCATGAGTTCGCCTTTCACGAGGCTTTGGTGGGAGCAACTGCCATCGACCACGTAGGCGACCCCTACCCCGAGGCCACACACCAGGTGTGCATGCAGGCCGACGCTGTGCTCTTTGCCGCCGTGGGGGCACTAAAGTATGACAACGACCCCACCTCGCCCGTACGCCCTGAACAGGGGCTGTTAGCTATGCGCAAGAAGCTGGGCCTCTTTGCCAACATCAGGCCGGTGGCCACTTTCGACTGCCTGCTGCACAAGTCGCCACTCAAGGAGGAACTGCTGCGTGGCGCCGACTTCATTGTCATTCGCGAGCTCACGGGCGGCATGTATTTTGGCAAGAAGTATCAGGACAACGACAAGGCCTACGACACCGACATCTACACACGGCCTGAAATAGAGCGCATACTCAAGGTGGCCTTCGACTGTGCCCGCAAGCGCAAGAAGCACCTCACCGTTGTTGACAAGGCCAACGTGCTGGCAAGCTCACGCTTATGGCGACAGATAGCCAAAGAGATGGAACCGCAGTATCCCGATGTCACCACCGACTACATGTTCATCGACAATGCCTCTATGCGCGTACTCACCGAGCCACGCTTCTTCGATGTCATCGTCACGGAAAACACCTTTGGCGACATCCTCACCGACGAAACATCCTGCATCACCGGTTCCATGGGCCTGCAACCATCGTCATCGCTCGGTCTACACACACCACTCTTCGAACCCGTGCACGGCTCATGGCCTCAGGCAGCAGGACAAAACCTGGCCAACCCCGTGGCGCAGATTCTCTCTGCTGCCATGTTGCTCGAGCACTTCGCACTCACGCAAGAGGGAGCACTCATCCGCCGTGCCGTCGACGCTTCACTGGCAGCCAATGTGCGCACACCCGAGATTCAGGTAGAGGGCGGCGCGCACTACGGCACCCGTGAGGTGGGACAGTGGATAGTCAACTATGTTGAGACCCACAATGCCTGACCCCCGGCGCTATACGCATCAATAAACATTCACGCGCGCTTACTATTTAATTATGTAAGCGCGCGTGAATTATTATATTACCGCATAGTAATCGCTACAGTATGGTCTTCACGGCCTCCAGCATGCCACGGTCCTGAATAAGGTCGAGATACTGCTTTACGAGCGCATTCAGACCCGGCACCTTGTTGAGGTCTTCCTGCCAGATGAAGTCGGCAGCCAGAACGCCGTCGGCCACCTTCTGTGTGTCGCCCGTAGCCCACAGCTGCTGCAGCAGCTCCATAATCTTCGGATCGTCGTTGGGAGTAATCTCGGCACCATCCTGAGCGCGCTTGCCACCCTTGTAGTAGGTAATGATGGCAGCGAGGCCGAAGACGAGACCCTTAGGCAGCTCGCCCTTGCGCTCCAGATAAGTCTTCACGCCGGGCAGGTCGCGAGCCTGGTATTTGGGGAACGAGTTGAGCATGATGCTGGTCACCAGATGGTCGACGAAAGGATTGTCGAAGCGCTCCAGCACGTCGCCAGCAAATTTCTCCAGCTCCTCAACGGGCAGGTCGAGCGTCTGCATCAGCTCGTCGAACTGCACCTTGTGTATGTACTTACCAATGACCTCATGCTGGCAGGCATCGCGCACAATGTTCACCCCGCTCAGATAGGCCACGGGCGACAGCACGGTGTGCGGGCCGTTGAGCAGCGTCACTTTGCGCTTGTGGTAAGGCTCCTCGCTGGGCACAAAGAGCACGTGCAGTCCGGCCTTGTCGGCGGGGAACTCCTGCGCCACCTCCTTCGGGGCCTCAATCACCCACAGGTGGAAGTTCTCAGCCTGCACCACAAGGTTGTCGCGATAGCCAATCTTCTCCTGTATCTGGGCAATCTCCTTGCGGGGGAATCCCGGCACTATGCGGTCTACCAGTGTGGCATAGACACCGCAAGCCTCTTCAAACCATTTCTTGAATCCCTCGCCCAGCTGCCACAGGTCGATGTACTTATAGATGCACTCCTTCAGCACGTGGCCGTTCAAGAAGATGAGCTCGCAGGGGAAGATGATGAGACCCTTTGTCATGTCGCCGTCGAAGGTCTGGTAGCGCCGGTAGAGCAGCTGCACCAGCTTGCCGGGATAGGAAGAGGCAGGTTTGTCGTCGAGCTTGCACTCTGGGTCAAAGGCAATGCCGGCCTCAGTGGTGTTTGAGATCACGAAGCGCATCTCAGGCTGGTCGGCCAGCGCCATGAAGGCATCGTTCTGCGAATAGGGGTTCAGGCAGCGGCTAATCACGTCAATGCGCTCCAGCGTGTTCACGGGCTTGCCGTTCTCGCGTCCCTGCAGGTTCACGTGGTACAGACAGTCCTGGCCGTTGAGCCAGTCCACCATGCCGCCAGCCAGCGGCTGCACTACTACTACAGAACCGTTGAAGTTTGTCTTCTGGTCCATGTTCCAGATAATCCAGTCAACGAAAGCGCGGAGGAAGTTTCCCTCGCCAAACTGAATAACCTTTTCTGGCATCACGCTCTTGGGAGCAAAATGTTTGTTTAGTGGTTTCAACATCTTTTTTTAAGTTTTTAAGTTTACTTGTTTGTGAGTTTTCTATTATTGGGCGCAAAGGTACGAAAAAGATTTGAGATTTGAGATTTGAGATTTGAGATTTGTTCTTTACCTTTTGTCTTTTTTAACTATTTCCATCCGTCGCCCAATGACGTTTGCGTTTATAGTGCCCGTAGATACTCCCCCACCCTTGCAGGCTATTGCCATTTGCCTTTGAAAAGGGTAATGGTGATGTTATGGATGATATGACAAAAGCTTCAGGCGTGTGCCAAGGCCTGCTGCTAATATCATTGCTTGTTTCATAATCAGTGAAGTGATGATTGTTTTTTATCGCCACAAAGGTAATACTTTTTATTCAACAAATTATAATCGTAGTCTGTGTTTTTCTTTAATTAACAATTCTACCATGATCAGGCTATGTTCTTTGATACGGCTGGACATGGCACGATTGAATTGATACACACAAGGGAGAGTTTGTTCTTTCGCGCGCGTACAATACGCGCGCGGAGTTTTTTTCGTGCTACCAGTGCTACCAATGGCACTTGGCGGGCAAACCGCCTGGCACAGTATGGGAAGCAGAGGAGAGGGCGGAGAAATAATCCCAGGGCCTGGGACAAAAATTTGGCGGCCATTTTTTAAAAAAAGAGGCCGCCCAATTTTCATGGGAGGCCACCATAATCAAAGGATGCACCGGCCGGTAGCACTGGTAGCACCAAGCGGTAGCACTGGTAGCACCAAGCGGTAGCACTGGTAGCACCAAGCGGTAGCACTGGTAGCACCTAGCGCAACTCTGGTAGCACGAAGCGGTAGCACTGGTAGCACGATGCATTCACTCACGCGCGCGTATAGGTGAACTTCCAACGCACCGCCCTACCACCACTATGCTTTTGTCATATCATCCATCACATCAACATTACCCTCTTCAAAGGCAAATGGCCAGAAGAACCGCCAACGAGGAAGGTGACGTTGCCAGGTTCCAAAATCCATGTCTGGGTGGCCTCATCCCAACGGCAGAGGTCTGAGCGGCGTATGGGTATGGTCACCGCCTTGCTTTCGCCAGCCTTCAGCGACACACGGCGAAAGCCCTTCAGCTCCTTTGCAGAACGGGCAACGTAGACCTGCGCCACCTCTTCAGCATCACGGTCAGAAGTGTTGGCTAGCATAAAGCTGACGTTGAAGCCCTCGGTGGTGGGCTCAACGCTCAAGTGGCTATATGCAAAGGTGGCATAAGAGAGGCCGTAGCCGAAGACATAGGCAGGAGCGACGTGCTTCTGATCGTACCAACGGTAGCCTACAAGGTCCTGCTCTGCATAGTTGGCAATGAGCTGCTGACTGCGTTCATTGCTGCGATTGCGGGTGAGATTGACGAAGATATCGCCCTGCGCATTGTTCTCGATGGTCTGTGGATAGGTGCCTGTGGCGTAGGCTGGCACATCTTCCAGTTTCTTGGGCCAGGTCATCGGCAGTTTGCCCGATGGAGAAACCTTTCCTGTGAGCACCTCGGCGAGGGCCTGACCGCCCATGGAGCCATTGAACCATGAGGCGACGAGTGCGGCAGAAACGCTGCTCACGGTCGACACATCCACAGGACCACCAGACACGATGACTGTCACTAACCGATTATTGGCTTTGGCGAGGGCAGCCGCCAGCTCGTCTTGTCCGGAAGGCAGAGTGATGGTCTTGCGGTCGGAGCCCTCGGTTTCTACCTCGCGGTTGTCGCCAGCAAAGAAGATGACGAGGTCAGCACGCCTGGCCGCTTCCACAGCCTGAGCCACGAGTTCGGGGTGAGCAGGCTGAATGGGGTTGAGATGCTTGTTGCGGCTCTCACGGTCGAAACTCTTATAGCCTGGGGCGTAGGTAATCTCCACTTGGGTGCCGAAGACAGCCTGCAGGCCTTCAAGTGGTGTGATTTCGCAACGGGTCTTCACCCCGGCCCCCACGCCGCCAAGAGCCATCTTCGTTACGGCATTCTCGCCGATGACAGCGATGCGGCGTATATGCTTCGTGTCAATGGGCAGCAGCCTTTGAGATTTATTCCTCACCGTTACCGGGTCGTTTTTCAGCAGCACGATGCTGCGCCGCGCCACCTCTAAGGCGGTAGCCGTCTCGGCGGCATTGCCCACAGGCTTGCTGTTGGCAACGTCCTTGGCTATCGGTTTCACTGTCAGACGTACGCGAAGAATCTCCCTGACACGTTGGTTGATGACTGCCTCGCTCACCTTTCCTGCCTTCACCGAGTCGAGCAGTGGCTTCCCCATGAAGCGGCTGCCAGGCATCTCTACGTTCATGCCTGCGGTCACGGCATCGACGGTGGAATGAACTCCACCCCAGTCGCTGATGACCATACCGGGAAAGCCCCACTGCTGGCGCAGGATGGTGGTGAGCAGGGTCTCGTTCTCTGAACACCAGCGGCCGTTCACCTTGTTGTATGCCGCCATGACACCCCATGCATCGGCCTCGCGCACGGCCATCTCGAAGGGGCGAAGGTATATCTCATGCATGGCACGGTCAGAGATGCGCACATCAACAAAGCCGCGGTAGTCTTCCTGATTGTTCAGTGCGTAGTGTTTCAGGCACACCGCCGTACCATCGTCCTGCGCTCCCCTGGTATAGGCCACGGCAAGCATACCGCTCAGTATAGGGTCTTCACTCAGATACTCGTAGGTGCGTCCGCCTGTGGGGATACGCTGAATGTTGATGGCGGGACCGAGAATCATGTCCTTGCCCCGCAGCCTGGCCTCGCGGCTCATGGCCTGTCCGTAGGCGTAGGCCCACTCCGTGCTCCACGTCGCGGCCAGTGCCGAACCCGTAGGGAAGAAGGTGGCCGAGTCGGTTGTGAGGTGGGCGGAGTTCCACGAGTGGGGTTCCATCTCCTCACGTATGCCGAACGGTCCGTCAGCGTATTCCACATCGGCGATGCCCAGCCGCGGGATGCCTGCCGATGAAAACATATTCTTACCGTGAAGCATGTCAATCTTCTCTTCAAGCGTCATACCTTTGATGATGCTGTCGATTTCAGCCTCGTGGCTGAGCAACCTGCTCTGTCCCCAGGCAAGAGCCGTCATCAGGCTCATTGCCAATAATGCTATCTGCTTCTTCATCATGCCTTACCTGATAAAGTTCATGAATGCCGGGCGCTCGTCGCGCTGTGGAGCGGGATGTCCGTCGGCATGAATCTTCTGCAGCAGGAATGCCATGTTCGTGGCCAGGGTGCGCATGGTCTGCATGCCCTCAGTGTCGAGTTTCACCTCGCCCTTGCCCGCACCGTAGGCTATGTTCCAGTACTGAGAGGTCACCACGGGCATGTTCATCATCTCGAACATCATGTTCATGGTCTGGAGCGTGGCCGTAGCACCGCCGCGGCGGCATACAGCCAAAGCCGCTGCGGGTTTGTTCTGCACCAGATGGCCCGCCGAGAAGAAGAGCCGCTGCATCAGCGAGAGGATGCCGCCGTTGGGCTGACCGTAATAGACGGGAGTGCCAACTATCAGCGCATCGGCCGTTGCCATCTTCTCTGTGATGACGGCGCACACATCGTCGTCGAACACACAGCCCTTGGCACCGCTCTGATGACATGCACCGCAGTTGACGCACATGCGCACTGGCTTGCGGCCTATCTGCAGAATCTCTGACTCCACGCCGTGCTTCTGCAGTGTGGCCTCTATCTCCTTCAGGCAGCAGAACGTGTTGCCGTCGGGTCGTGGACTGCCGTTCACCAGCAGAACTTTGCACTTCGGCTGAGCCTGCTCATGCCCGGCCGCACTCAAGCCTGTGTGGTCCTGCTCTCGCTCACTCAAAGCCTTGTCCGACACTTGATGAAGCATGGCCGACACGGGCGAAACAACCGCCGCTCCTGCAGCCGCCATCGTTGCTTTCTTGATAAAATCTCTTCTATCCATAAGCCTAGTTATTACTTATTCACAATTCTTCTTAAATCTTGGTGCAAATATACGAAAAAGCGGAATATTTTTACTATATTTGCCCCAAGTTTATGATTAATTATAAAAAAAGGACAGCAATGAAACTAAACAATGGCTTAGAAATTCCGCAGATTGGTGTAGGCACATGGACGCTGCGGGGCGAGACGGCACGGCAGAACGTGCGGCTGGCCCTGGAGGCCGGATTCCGGCACATCGACACGGCACAAGGCTACGAGAATGAAACAGAAGTAGGTGAGGGCATAGCCGACAGCGGCGTGCCACGCCATGAGCTATTCGTCACGACAAAGGTGGCAACTAACATTATGCGCCTTGGCCGCGAGGCCGTACGGCAGTCGATTGACGAAAGCCTCGCCAAGTTGAAGACGGGCTACATAGACCTGCTGCTCATTCACTGGCCAGTGAAGAATTGCGTGCGCGACACCTGGCAGGTGATGGAGGACTGTGTCAGGCAGGGAAAGGTGCGCTCCATCGGAGTGAGCAACTTCAACCGCCACCATCTGGACGACCTGCTGGCATACGCCGACATCCGTCCCGCCATCAACCAGATAGAGGTACACCCACTGATGACACAGGAGGAGAACATAGCCTACAACCGTTCACTGGGCATACTGGTTGAGGCATGGGGGCCGTTCGGTCAGGGCGACATCGACGTCATCGGACATCCGCTGTTGCAGTCGCTGGCCGCCAAGTACCAGAAGACGGCCTCGCAGATTGTGCTCCGATGGATAGTGCAGCGCAACCTGATTACCATTCCCCGCGCCAAGCCCAGCCACTTTGACGAGAACCTGGCCGTCATGACCTTCTCGCTCTCTGACGACGACATGCAGGCCATCAGCGCCCTGAACCAGAATCTCCGCTCGAACGTGCTCAACGACCCCGAGACATTCCCATGGTAAGGCCCCCAAAGCTATGCAATTTGAACACAAATACTCTACTAAGATATCTAATAAGAAAGCCATGAAAGTATTCGATATGCCAATTGAGCAGAGCCAAACAAACCTAGCCTCAACTACGGCGAGAAAAGTAGAAACGAAGGGAAAAGTTATTATTCTCAATGGTAGCCCGAAGGCTAACGGCAACACGGCAACAGCGCTGCATGAAGTGGAGCGAACATTGCAACAGCAGGGTATCGAGACAGAGTGGATGCACGTAGGACACCTGCAGATACACGGCTGCATAGCCTGCAACAAGTGCTGGACATCGGGCATTTGCGCATTTGGCGACATAGTGAACGAGATATCGGAAAAGATGCGCCTGGCCGACGGACTGCTCATTGGCTCACCCGTTTATTTCGCATCGCCCAACGGCACGCTACTGTCGCTGCTCGACCGTCTGTTCTATTCAAATCTGCATACCGACTGGACGATGAAAGTAGGAGCCTCGGTAAGCATTGCCCGCCGCGGTGGAGCCACGGCGACGATGGACGTACTGAACAAGTATTTTCTGAAAACGAACATGCCCGTCGTACCCTCGCAATACTGGAGCATAGCCCACGGCACCGACCCCGGCGAGGTGGTCCGCGACGAGGAGGGCATGCAGACCATGCGCCAGATGGGCCTGAACATGGCATTCCTCATCAAGTCTATCCGCCTCGGCCTCCAACAGTTCGGCTCGCCGAAGATTCAGGAAGAATTGACAGAAACACATTACATCCGATAAAAACAACATGAAAATGAGAAAGACTTTTTTCGCCGCTCTTGTGCTGATGGCACTGACGGCATGTAAGAACAACGTGAAAGAAACGGCAGACGCCCCAGACCTGCCCCGTGCGGAAACCCCTGACAGCGTGGCCCAAGCCATGAACGGATTCTTTGAACAAGCGGCCAGCGACTCAATGGACATCCACAGCGTGATGATTGTGCGCGACGGCAGCGTCATCTACAGCCGTTGGCAGAGTGCGGGCGTAGACACGGTGCCGCATGTGCTCCACTCCGTCAGCAAGACTTTTACCGCCACCGCCGTAGGACTCGCCATTGCCGACGGGAAACTGGCACTGACCGACAAGGTAGTTGACTTCTTCCCCGACAAACTGCCCGCCGAGCAGAGCGACTATCTGAAGGCAATGACTGTGCGCGACCTGCTGACGATGACGTGCGGACATGACGAAGAACCGTCAGGGCAGCTTGGCCAGGACGCCGACTGGGTGACGCTATTCCTCGCCCACCCCGTGGTGCATGAGCCGGGCACGTTCTACCTCTACAATAGCCTTGGCACCTATATGCTCTCGGCCATCGTGCAGAAGGTGACGGGCGAGAAGGTGGTCGACTATCTTGACACCCGTCTCTTCCAGCCACTCCACATCGACAAGCCGCGTTGGGACGAGAGTCCACAAGGCATTAACTGCGGCGGCTGGGGACTCTACCTGAAGACCGAGGACCTGGCGAAGATGGGACAGCTGCTGCTACAGAAAGGCGAGTGGAACGGCAAGCAGTTGATTCCCGCCGAGTGGGTGGCCGAGATGTCGAAGAAACAAGTGGAGAGCATCAATCCGGGCACGCGCATGGAACAGGCCGAAGAGCGCGGCATGACCAAGGAGACCAGCGACTGGATGCAGGGCTACGGCTATCAGATGTGGCGCTGCCGTCCCGGCTGCTTCCGTGCTGACGGTGCCCGTGGACAGTACATCATCGTCGTACCCGACAAGAACGCCGTCATCGCCATCACCTCCGACAACGGCGACCTGCAGGGCGAGCTCAACCTGGTGTGGGAGCACATACTGCCCGTGCTGTAGTGACACGGCATCAACACGGCTCGCGGGTATTCCGCAGGCACTCCCTCTTCTGTTGTAGTGGGAAGGCTACCTAACAATGAAACAACGACTTAGACATCAACCCGGATCGCGGAACAATCAGTAAGAGTTAACAGAAACCCATAATACCAGACATACTATGACTTACAAAAGTATTACCCTTACCATTGCCCTCCTGCTCACGACGGCCATCACTCAGGCGCAGTACAACCAAGTGAATGACATTCCCTATCGCGAGGCTGCAGAGGGCTATGCCCAGGAGCGCTGCAAGCTCGACGTGTATTATCCCACGAATGCCCACGACGCACCGGTGGTGGTGTGGTTTCACGGCGGCGGCATAGAGGGCGGCGAGAAGCACATCGACCCGCAACTCAGAAACAGCGGCCTCGTGGTGGTGGCGGCCAACTATCGTCTGCTGCCGAAGGCTCATATCGACGACATCCTCGACGACGCTGCGGCAGCCGTGGCCTGGACATACGAGAACATCGCGAAGTATAATGGCAGCCATCGCAAGATATTCGTGGCCGGACACTCGGCAGGCTGCTATCTGCTCGACATCATCGGACTCGACAAGCGCTGGCTGGCGAAATACGGCGTCGATGCCGACTCGCTGGCGGCCCTCGTACCGTTTAGCGGACAGTGCATTACACATTATAATATACGCAAGCAGCAGGGCATCGGTCCCCTTCAGGCCACCATCGACCAGTATGCCCCCCTCACCTACGTCCGTGCCGACGCACCGCCCATGGTCATCATCTCTGGCGACCGCGAACAGGAGCTCTTAGGACGCTATGAGGAGCAGGCCTACTTCTGGCGCATGCTGAAGCTCGCGGGGCACAAGGATGTGACACTCTACGAGATGCAGGGTTATGACCACGGCGCCATGCCACAGCCAGCCTACAAGATTCTGAAAGACCACATACGCAGGATTACCGCCAAGATGACCTCTGCCCTACCCCAACCTTCCATCAAGGCTGAACAGCAGGCTGAATACCGCTTCAGCTGGCAGCCCGAATACGTGCATCGTGACGCTCGCATTGACGGTGGCATCCTCCATCTGGGAGCGAACAACGGCTACTACGACCTCACGGCAGAGACAGGGGCAGTAGTCAGTAAGCTCCGTGACTTCACGGTGTCCGTGCGCTACAAGGTCAGCTCCGAGAACGCCCTCGACGGCTACGGCCACTTCCTCTTCGCCTTCTCAGCACTGGCAGAGAACAGTGCCCACGAAGGTCCCTACATGGCCATGCGCCTGAATGAACAGCGCTTCGAGACCTCCACGGGCGGCTATGAGCACGAGGAAATCATCATGACAGGGGGCAAGCCCCAGCGCGGCGTATGGCATCACGCCCTCTACCGCCAGCAGGGTCACAGGGGCGAACTCTTCATCGACGGCAAACTCATAGGGCGTAACGAGAAGATGCCCATCCTAGCCGAAATATTCAAAGAGGCTCCTGCCAACTGCTGGATAGGCCGTGCCCCCTTCCGTGGCGACAAATATCTGACGCAGACCGACGTTGACGACTTCCACATCTACACCTATGCCGTCAGCGATAAGGACATGCGCCAAATGATGAAGGAAGCAAAATAAGTTTCATTTCATATCATATAATCTCGGAAGCAGGGTGTTCACCTTGTTGTACAAAGCGATAGCGGGCGAAAGTGTCTTGTTCTTGTCACTTTCGCCCGCTTCAATTGTCCGTCGTGCCCTTCTCTGTGCGTTAGGTGCGTGAATCAAACACTCACCTCGGCTTTGATATGCGGCCAGGGATTGTAGTTTTCCAATAGGAAGTCTTCGTAGTGGAAAGAGAAGATGTCTTTCACATCGGGGTTGATGCGCATGGTGGGCAGTGGACGCGGCTGCCGGGTGAGCTGCAGGCGTGCCTGCTCCAGGTGGTTGAGGTAGAGGTGTGTGTCGCCTGTGGTGTGTATGAACTCTCCCGGCTGCATTCCGCACACCTGCGCCATCATCATGCAGAGCAGTGCATAGGAGGCAATGTTGAATGGCACTCCGAGGAAGGTGTCGGCGCTGCGCTGATAGAGCTGCAATGAGAGGCGTGCCTGCCCCGACTGCTCTGAAGGAGGTGTGACGTAGAACTGGAAGATGGTGTGGCATGGCGGCAGAGCCATGCGGTTGACCTCGGCCACATTCCATGCCGACACTATCATGCGGCGCGAATTGGGATTGTTCTTTATCTGGTCGACCACCATCTGTATCTGGTCGATGGCCCCACCGTCGTAGTCGGGCCACGAGCGCCACTGATGCCCATAGACGGGTCCCAGCTCGCCGTCGGCATCGGCCCATTCGTTCCAGATGCGCACGCCGTGCTCCTGCAGGTAGTGCACGTTGGTGTTGCCCTGCAGAAACCAGAGCAGCTCGTAGATGATAGACTTCAGGTGCAGCTTCTTCGTGGTGAGCAGCGGAAAGCCCTGGCTCAGGTCGTAGCGGCTCTGGGTGCCGAAGACAGAGAGGGTGCCCGTGCCAGTGCGGTCACCCTTCTGTGTGCCTTCGTTGAGTATTCGGCTCAACAAGTCTAAGTATTGTTTCATGGTTCCAGTATTATAAGCATGACGATGCTCTCGGCCGTGCCTTTGGTGATGACATATTGTGTGCCTGCCGTGATGTTGATGGGTTCCATCTTGTAGTAGGCGCCCTCTGTATTCACTGTTCCTCCGGCGGTGGTCGTGGTGCCGTTGAGATTAACGTCACGGCCAGTCTTGGCAGTGGCGAGCACTAGCGTCATCTTATAGTCGCGGCTTGGGGTGAAGGTGATGCTGCCCTTGCTGTTGAGCTTCACGCCCTTCTTGTAGTAAATGCCATCATAGGTGATTTTACCGTCGCCATAGTCGCCAGCCACAGAGAACATGCTGTTTGAGGGGGCACCGTCGAACGAGGCGGTGATGGTGCCCTCAACGGGAATCTCCGGGTCGTCTGTGCCGTGGGGGTCATCGCCGGAGCTGGCATCGTCGCCGAAGATGCCTACGAGTGTCGACTTATAGTTGTCTATCTTGCCGGCGAGGACTGTGTCATATTCCGAGTCGATATCGTCACTGCCCACATTGTCGGCAAAGGTGTATTGGAAGTCGCCGTGTGCCATTCGCCCTGCTCCATAGTAGCCTGTGACGATGGCGGGCACATCGGCAGCAGCATCGGGCGTGTACTCATAGATGAGCTGCTGGTCGGTGTCGAAATTATTGTAGGGGGTTGCGCCCACAAGCGCCTTCTCCGTCTGCGGCACTTGCTCACTGCGGGTGGCGGTCTCATAGGCATCGTAGCCCTTGGCCGAAGGGTTCAGCTGCGTGTAGTAGCTGAAGTGGGCAATAGTGCGGTCGAAGTAGTTGCCGTATGCCTTTACCATACCACCGTCCTCACCGCTGAAGGTGCCGCTGCCCAGTGCGTCGGTTCCCTGCTGAGAGGAGAGGATGGGCTTCTTGGTCTTGAGGAAGTAGTTGTTCTCTACGAAAATGCTGGCGCCTGTTGCGGCTCCCACACCATACTTCGCCACGTTGTCGAAGTAATTGTTCCATACGTGTACGCTCATGGTTCTGACGCGGGGATGGCGCGAGTCGGAGTGGTCAAGCCAATTGTGATGGTAGCTTAAGTAGTTGGGGCCGTCCTCGTTCTTCATGCCAAACAAATTGGTCTTGCCAGTGTCCCAGTAATGGCAATAGCTGAAGGTGCAGTAGCGCGAGTTCGTCTTGGCATCGCAGGCACCGTCGCCCTTGTCATGGTCGCCGCTGCCATGCTTGCCGTAGAAGAAGTCGAGGTGATGCAACCAGATGTTCGAGTTGTCGGTGTCGATGCTGATGGCGTCGTCCATGCAGCGCATGATGGCGAAGTTGCGCATCTCCACGCTCTTGGCATTGCGCAGCAGGAATCCGAATCCGCGCAGGGTGGCGTCGTCGCCTATGCCCTCGAAGGTCATGTTCAGATCGGAGTATTCCTTCCTGCCCTTCACCTGCAGGCCTTCAGCCGAGCTGCCCACATAGTCAAGGTCGTCCTTCTCTATGAGGCCGATGAAGCGGAAGGCTATGGGCGTGGTGTCCAGCCCCTTCTCATAGGCTTCGATAATGGCTTGTATTCCTACGCAGGGATTCTGCTCGGCACCTGCCACAGTAGTGCTGATGGTCTTGGCGGTGTTCTTTGTCACATAGAACACTTTGGCGCCCTGCTTCAGCGTGCCGTCGTCGTTGTAGGCCCCCACCCCACTATTATAGTTGAAGTGTGCATAGCCCGAGCGGTCATAGTTTCTGACGGTGAGCTGGCTGGCGGTACTGCCCTTTTCGGTCAGCTCCGTGTCGCCGGCCACGGGCACCACCTTCAGCGTGTAGCTGCCAGCCATAAGGCCCACCACATCAGCCCTGCCGTAGGTGCCATAATTGCGCACCAACTGGGCGTCAATCTGGGTGTAGTCGGCATACTGCCCGCCCTTCACATAGACGTTGTAGGCAGTAGCTCCTTCATAGAGGTTGAACTTCACGTAGGCCGACTCAAGCCAGCCCTGTGCCTCGGTGATGACGACGCCCTGATTGTCGATAACGGGCTGCTGACCCGTGTCCTGCTTCTTGGCAAAGTTGATGGCAGCTACCGTTCCGTTGTACACGTCCTGCTGCTGTGCGGTGGTGGTGAGCGTTATCTTGCCCGTCAGCGTGTCGAAGTCGATGGACTGAAGCGCCGGTGTGTTATAGTACATCACTTCGCCGCCGGTAAGTGTGAGCAGCACCTGGCTGACGAAGGGATTGCGCGGCACGGCATTGGCAGTCACATCGGCCCCTGCCGGATCCTCGGAGGCTTCTGCCACCTCAATGCTGAAGATGTTGATGCTGCCCCCATTACTGCTGAACGTCACTGCTCCGTCATTAACCACGGTGCCCGTTCCGGTCTGCACGGTGTTCTTGTCGGCAGCGGTGAATCCCTGCGTGTTGGTGAGGTTGGTAATCGCATCGAAGGTGACAGCAGTGTTGCCAGTCGATGCAAAGATGATGGTCACTTTCTGCCCTTTTCTCAAGGCGGGAGTAGTGAGTGGAATCTTGCTTCCTGCCAGCTGCACACGTTTGCCATAGTCTATGCGCAGCTTCTTCTCCTTGGCATTGACAGTGAGCCCCTTGGTGAGCGTCAGCTCAGTGCCGCGTGCCGTTATGGCTCCATTGATGGCTTTCACACTCTCAAAGCGGCTGTTTTCGGCAGTGTATGTCCACTCACTTGTAGCTGAAATCAATGCTATGGAGTCGGCTTCTATCTTCTGTGAGAAGTCCCATTTCTGCTGGGCGGTAGCGCTCATGGTTGCCAGCAGAGCAATAATGCTGAATAGTATTTTCTTCATGGTGCGTGTGTGTTAGCGTTTGATGAATTTCACAGCCTGGTTGCCGGCTTTCAGTAAGTAGACGCCACTTTTGAGCGAGGAGGCAGCGAGTGTAGCCTTGGCCTGGCTTGCCGTAGCAGTGGCCACGATTTTTCCCTGTGCATCGTAGATGCTGACCACTGTACCCTCGTCGAGGCCTTCAAGATGCAGAACGTTGCCGACGGGCTTGTGTAGTGTGCCCACGGCCACGGTGCCTGAATAGCTGAAACCCAGCACCACGGTGTTCATGTCGGCTGTCTGCTGTGAGTCATCGTCAAAATGCAGCACCACATTGTCGCCATCGAAAGTGATGCGCACCACAGTTTTCTCCACCGTCTCTCCATTGACGGTGAGCGTCTGTACGCCGTCGGCTCTTGCACCAACGGCCAACATCAGCAGGCTTACTGCTGAGAGGAGTAGGATTTTTCTCATTTTTGTTTTAGTATTTCGTTTGTTGAATGATGTGTGTCATCGTGTGGCGTGGAAGCCCTCCAGATTCTCGTATTTGCGAAGCATCATGCGACGGTAGATGTTGCGCAGCCACAGGGGGTGGAGCAAGGTAAGTACCAGGCCCACGGCAGCCATGAGGGCGTAGGCGGTGTCTTCGTCGGTGACGGCCAGCGTAACGCCTACCAGCAACAGCGGGGCAAACATGCCCACCAGCTCAATGATGAGCTGCAGTCCGCTCTCCATGTTGTTCTTTCCCGTCAACTTGGCGTCAAGCGGCAGCGTCTGCTTGTTGTAGACGGCCAATTGGAACATGATGAAATAGCCCAGCCCACTTGTGAGCAGCATGTAGGCCAGCATCATCATCATGGTGAACTTTCCGGCTATGACAGCCGGCAGCATGATGAGCAGCGGCAGCAGCAGTATGGCCACATGGAAGTAATATTTGGCCCGTAGCAACAGCAATATGTTTTCGTGCTGCGTCATCAGCAGGTCAATGTAGTTGCCCTCGGGTGCCATCACCTTGGTTAGTGCAGTCATGCCATAGATGGCAAAGCAGTAGTAGCACCAGAAGTTGAGAATGAACGCTCCATCATAGACATCGGTATAGCTGATAAGCACCGTCAACATGACAATGAGTCCGAGGCTCATCATCACACGGCTGCGTATGGCCTTGTTGCGCATAATGCTTTTCAGCTCGAGCTTCAAGTATTCACCAGCCTGTCCGAACCGCTCTAAGAAAGAGAACTTCCACACATGCTTGATGGCTGACGCCTTCTTCTGTTCGCGTGCCAGCTCCTGCCAGATGAAGCGATGCTGCATGTTGCGGTTGAACAGCACGAACAGCAGCAGCACAACAACCAAGCCCAGCGCCAAGAGCCAAAGCATGGGGGCATTGTCAAAGACATAGACAAACTGCTGCATGGGGTCGAAGGGATCGTCGGCAAGCAATACTGGAAGAAAAATGGCCAAATAGACAGCCACTGGCAGCAACCACCAGAGCAGCGAGCGCCCTATCAGCGTGCGCACCAGCAGATACCACTGGCTGTTGATCATCACCAAGAGCAGGCCGCACACCGTCACCGCCAACATGGTCCACAAACTAACCCCCGCCACAATATTTATATAGGCATAGGGTAGCAGCAACGAAAGCCAAAGCAGGTTATAGCCACTGCACAACAGGTTAAGCAGATAGCTCTCAACGACTATCTGCGTCTTCAGGGGCAGTAGCATAAAGGGCTTCACAAACACCATGGGCGTCTGCTGGGCAATGAAGCGCAGCAGGAAGTCGAGCGGCAGCAAGAGCATGAACATGAGCACCAGGATAGTGGCTGGCGAATCATTGTCGGCAGCCAGTTTCCCGAACATGCTACCAATGAATATCATGTAGATGGCCATCAAAGCTGCACCAATATACATCATCACCTTGGCCACTTTTCCCTGTTCCAGGGCGGGATGGCGCTTCTCACTCAGTTTGGCGCTCTTGTGCAGCAGCCGGTATGCAGATAGTCTGTTCATCTCTTCTCGCTCATCACGTCTCACATATCATTATTCTTATCGCAAGTCTATCAGCTCTGCGTTAGGATAGGCGCTGCTGTCGAAGCGGAACTCTGCATCGGCAATTGGATTCTTCTTCAACGAACTGATGGTGAACGTGGTCCACTTGGTGCCCTGAAGCAGTTTTATCTCCTTCGGAGCGTAGCTGGTCTTGTCGATGGTGAGGAAGGCCTCGCTGATCTTGTGCGACGCATCGGTTGATGTGAGGTGGACATTGAATGCCGAGCCCGATGTGGTCATCGTGCTCTTGTATCCCTGCTTGTAGAGATTCACGAAGTTATAGGGATTCAATGTCTGTAGCTGCTGTGAGGTAGGTGTCGAGATGTTCACCTCCTCGTTCTCAGCCATGTAAGTCCAGAGTGTCTGTCCGTCGAACCACATCGTGGCGGCATCCGACACCATGTGGAATTTCTGCCCTTTTATGGCAATGGTGCCCGATGCGTTGCCATACTGAGCACTGTTCATGGTAAACGAGGCTGAGACGCCTGTAGCGACGCTCACCGTCTGTGCGCACTTGTCGAGCACCTGCTGGGCCGTCTGTGCCAGTGCTGCCGTTGTCATGGCCACAAAAGCCATCATGGTGAAAAACAGTTTTTTCATATTTTCGTTCCTTTTTATCAATTATTGTAAAGTGCAAAGTTAAGCATATAATCAGCAACCAGCGAAAGCTTTCACATTTTTTATTTTGATTTTCACATATTTTCGTTCAGAAGTGTTAAAGATTCTTATTTCCTTTGCCGCTTGACAAATTATTCGTACCTTTGGGCATCAAAACTTAAAACCACGATAATAACAAAACACACGTATTAAAAAACCTAAAAGGAACTATGAGTTATTTGCGATTTGAGAAAGCCGTGATGACGAACCTGGAGGAAAGCCTTCGTCGTGAGCTGCTCCGCACTAACCGCAGTGGTGCCTACAGTGCTTCGACAGTTGTCGACTGCAACACACGTAAGTACCACGGGTTGCTTGTTGTTCCCGTGCCAGAGCTCGATGACGAGAACCATGTTCTGCTGTCGTCACTCGACTGCACGGTGATTCAGCACGGGGCAGAGTTCAACCTGGGCCTCCATAAGTATCAGGGCAACAATTTCAGTCCTAAGGGACACAAGTACATCCGTGAGTTCGACGCCTCGAAAGTGCCCACAACCATCTATCGTGTGGGCGGCGTGGTGCTAAAGAAAGAAGTGGTGTTCCAACACTACGAGGACCGCATCCTCATACGCTATACGCTGGAGGATGCCCACTCGGCCACCACACTGCGATTCCGCCCGTTCCTGGCCTTCCGCTCGGTGAGACAGTTCACCCACGAGAACATGGTGGCCAGCCGCGACTACACACCGATAGACGGCGGCATCAAGACGTGTATGTATCAGGGATACCCCAACCTCTACATGCAGTTCTCCAAGAAGAACGAGTTCATCTTCCAACCCGACTGGTACAGGGGCATCGAGTATCCCAAGGAGCAGGAGCGCGGCTACGCCTCCAACGAAGACCTCTATGTGCCTGGCTACTTCGAGATGAACATCAAGAAGGGCGAGAGCATTGTGTTCAGCGGCTCTACTTCGCAGATCAAGACGAGCACACTGAAGAAACTCTTCCAGGAAGAGGTGGAGGAACGCGTACCACGCGACAATTTCTACCACTGTCTCGTCACTGCTGCTCACCAATTCCACAAACGCATGGCCAACGACGACCGCTATCTATTGGCCGGCTATCCGTGGTTCAAGTGCCGTGCACGCGATACCTTCATCGCGCTGCCGGGTCTCACACTGTCCATCGACGAGCAAGACTACTTTGAGCTGGTGATGAAGACGGCCGAGCGGGGACTGCGCGAATTTATGAACGGCGACCCGCTGACGGTACAGATCTACGAGATAGAGCAACCCGACGTGATGCTATGGGCAGTGTGGGCCATACAGCAGTATGCCAAGTATGTCGGGCGCGAAAAGTGCTTCGAGATGTATGGCAACCTGCTCATTCACATGATGACCTTCATTGTAGCAGGCAAGCATCCCAACCTGCGGCTCGACGACAACGGACTGCTCTATTCCAACGGACGCGACCACGCAGTGACATGGATGAACTCCACCGCCAACGGGCGGCCCGTTGTGCCTCGTTCCGGCTACATCGTAGAGTTCAACGCACTGTGGTACAACGCTCTGAAGTTCTGTGCCTCAATGGCAGTAGAGGGCAATGACCAGGAGGCTGCCGACGAACTAGAGGTGCGCGCACAGTTGGCCAAGCAGTCATTTGTCGACACCTTCGTCAATGAGTATGGTTATCTGCTCGACTACGTAGACGGCAACATGATGGACTGGAGCGTGCGGCCTAACATGATCTTTGCCGTGGCCCTCGACTACTCACCGCTCTCACAGCAGCAAATGAAGAGTGTAGTAGATATATGTACGCGCGAGCTGCTCACACCGAAGGGTCTGCGCTCGCTCTCGCCAAAGAGTGGTGGCTACAACCCCATGTATGTAGGGCCGCAGACGCAGCGCGACTATGCCTACCACCAGGGTACAGCCTGGCCGTGGTTAGGTGGATTCTACATGGAGGCCTGCCTGAAACTCTACAAACGCTCACGCCTCTCATTCATCGAACGCCAGATGGTAGGCTACGAAGACGAGATAGACTATCATGCCATAGGCACCATATCAGAACTCTTCGACGGCAACCCGCCCTTCCACGGACGCGGTGCTATGAGCTTTGCCATGAATGTGGCCGAGATACTGCGCACCATGAAACTGCTGGAGAAATATTCGTATCAGAAATAATGACGAATTAGTAATTAGTGATGAGTAATGATGAATGAGTAATAAGTATTGAGTAATGATGAATGATGCTATCTTATTTCCTAATTTCTAATTACTGATTGCTGATTATTAATTACTAATTAATAGACTATGAAAGTACTAATGTTTGGATGGGAGTATCCGCCGCATGTCTTCGGCGGACTCGCCACTGCAAATTACGGTATCTCCGAGGGGTTGAAAGCCCAGGGAGATATAGAGACCGTGCTCTGTCTGCCCCACCCCTTCGGCGACGAGAGCCAGCACGCTTGCCGCATCGTGGCCATGAACGCCGTGCCCATAGCGTGGCGCGACGTGGACTATAACTACGTGAAGCAGCGCGTGGGAAACATCATGGATCCCGACTACTACTACCGCCTGCGCGACCACATCTATGCCGACTTCAACTACATGAACGTCAACGACCTAGGTGCTATGGAGTTTGCCGGCGGATACCCGCAGAACCTGCATGAGGAGATAAACAATTACTCTATCATAGCAGGGCAAGTGGCTCGCACAGAAGAGTTTGACATTATTCACGCACACGATTGGCTCACCTTCCCCGCTGGCATACACGCCAAGCAAGTGAGCGGGAAACCGCTGTGCATACATGTGCATGCCACCGACTTTGACCGCTCGCGCGGCAAGGTGAATCCCACCGTCTACTCCATTGAGAAGAACGGCATGGACTGGGCCGACTGCATCATGTGTGTATCAGAGCTGACACGCCAGACGGTCATCAACCAGTATCACCAGGACCCGCGCAAGTGCTTCACCGTGCACAACGCCGTATACCCGCTGCCCGAAGAGTATCAGGCCATACCCCGCCCCGACCATACGGGCAAGGACAAGGTGGTGACCTTCCTCGGACGCATCACCATGCAGAAGGGGCCGGAATACTTCGTCGAGGCTGCCAACATGGTGCTGCACCGCACCCGCAATGTGCGTTTCTGCATGGCAGGCAGCGGCGACATGATGGATGCCATGATTTACCTGGCTGCCGAGCGCGGCATAGCCGACCGATTCCACTTCCCGGGATTCATGCGTGGCAAGCAGGTGTATGAGTGTCTGAAAGACAGCGACGTATACGTGATGCCATCGGTTAGCGAGCCATTCGGCATCTCGCCGTTGGAGGCCATGCAGTGCGGAACGCCCAGCATCATCTCCAAGCAGAGCGGCTGCGCAGAGATTCTGGACAACTGCATCAAGGTTGACTACTGGGACATACACGCACTGGCCGACGCCATCTACTCTATCTGCACCAACGAATCACTCTTCAACTACCTCAAGGAGGAGGGTAAACGCGAAGTTGACCAGATAACCTGGGAGAAGGTGGGCACCTGGATACGCACACTCTATAGAAGAACGCTTGGGTGGGAGTAGCCTAACCCCAATGCCTCCCCCACTCGGCTTCGCCGCTTGCTTACAAAGGGGCGCAAGAAAGGAGGGGGGAGAACCCGAATGCTTCTAAAGTTTCAAACAATTTATTTAGTATAACAATTAAAAAATGGAGACCACAATACCCTGGCAAGAGTAACCAAGCTCCCCTCCCTTGCGGAGGGACTGGGGGTGGGCTATTTATATGAAAACAATTTGCTTATATTTTGAGATACATCAGATTATACATCTGAAGCGCTACCGTTTCTTCGACATCGGTACCGACCACTACTACTACGATGACTACGAGAACGAGCGCAGCATCAACGACATTGCAGAACGCAGCTATATGCCCGCACTGAACACGTTGGAACAGATGATACAGGAGAACGGCCAGTACTTTAAGGTGGCTTTCTCGCTCAGCGGCACAGGCATAGAGCAGTTGGAGATGCACGCACCGCAGGTGCTGGAGAAGCTGCAGAAGCTCAACGAGACCGGCTGCGTGGAGTTTCTTGCCGAGCCTTACAGCCACGGCCTCTCCTCGCTGGCCAATGCCGACAGCTTTGCCCGCGACATGAAGAAACAGGCTGCCAAGATCAAGGAGTACTTCGGACAGACACCAAAGGTGGCACGAAACTCGTCGCTCATCTACAGCGACGACATTGGCGCACAGATAGCCGCCTTAGGCTTCAAGGGCATGCTCACCGAGGGTGCCAAGCATGTGCTCGGATGGAAGTCGCCACACTATGTGTACAACTGCAACATAGCCCCCAACCTGAAACTGCTGCTGCGCGATGTGGAGCTGAGCGACGACATTTCGCTGCGTTTCAACAATGCTGAGTGGGATGGCTATCCCCTCTTTGCCGATGCCTACATCGACCGCATTGCACGCCTGCCCGAGGAAGAGCAGATTATCAATATCTTCATGGAGCTGTCGGCACTCGGCATCGCCCAGCCGCTCTCGTCAAATATTCTCGACTTCATTCACGCACTGCCCGCATGTGCCAAGGCGAAGGGCATCACCTTCTCCACTCCGTCGGAAATATGCGCAAAGGTGAAAAGCGTGGGACAGATAGACGTGCCCGACACACTCTCCTGGGTGGACGAGGAGCGCGACTGCTCATGCTGGCTCGGCAACGCCATGCAGCGCGAGGCCTTCGAAAAGCTCTACAGTGTGGCCGACCGTCTGCTCATAGCCGATGACCCGCGCATCATGCAGGACTGGGACTATCTGCAGGCCTCAAACAACTTCCGCTTCATGACTACCAAGCCCAGCAACGTAGGACTCGACAGGGGTATTTACAGCGGCCCATTCGATGCTTTCACCAACTATATGAACATCTTGGGCGACTTCATCAACCGAGTCAACGCCCTCTATCCCTTGGAGATAGAGAACGAGGAGCTGAACTCACTGCTAACCACTATTCGTAACCAGGGCGACGAAATAGTGATGAAGGACAAGGAGATAGACCGTCTGAAAGCCAAACTCGAGAAGGTGGAGGCACTGCTTCCGAAGAAAGAGGCTGCCAAGCCCGCCAAGAAAGCTGCCGCCAAAAAGAAAGAATAATGATTTCGTTATATTGATACAAAAGAGACCGCCTCAACGGTCTCTTTTGTATATGTGACTCCCCTACCAACTCACATGTCTGGAGCGCAGGGAGCGCAGTCAGGAGCGCAGGGAGGGCGTAGGCACTCCCCGCCCCTGTACGGGCGGGGCGGGGGGGGCGCAGGATCTTTC
>JAEEGG010008708.1_pt1 | contig 22925 bp, 16 predicted proteins | sample 9134161 | NCBI WGS metagenome assembly JAEEGG01 (sample SAMN16246543, study PRJNA631951) | gut metagenome | biome: gut microbiome; feature: rumen; material: CR-attached | host: Bos | place: Iran: Karaj | collected 2018-10
CGAATACGCTTTTCCCGTCATACCGGCGAAGGACCTGCTCCGGGATATGGCTCAGCTCCGATGCCGCACGGAGGATCGCTTCATCATAGCAGGGAACGCCCAGCGTTTCCCCAAGGGCTGACGCCAGCGCTTTGCCCTGTGCATAGAGCTCGCTTTCCACGGAGATCACGCGCACTTCCCCGCTCTTCGGCAGGTCGTGCTCCACGCGGATCTCTTTCCGGCGGTTGCCCACGACAGCCCCGGCGGCGCACAGCAGCGCAGCGGCCGCGACGCCGGCGAACAGCGGGTCGATACCGCCGGGCAGGCTCAGCTTCGTACCGAAGAGCAGCACCGCCGCAGGACCCGCGATCACGGCAGCCATCGCAAAATTCCGGTTCACCCGCCCCGGCAGCCACAAGGCGCACAGCATCGGGACAAAGACGACCGCGCCCCGCAGGCCCATGGACATGAAGGCGAAGGAGAGGATCGTATCCCCCAGGGAGCCGCAGGAGAGGACCACGCCCAGGCCCAGCACCAGCAGGATCACCAGCTTGGAAAGGACCTCATTGACCCTGGGATCGGCGATGCGGTCGGAAAAGCGCTGGATGATGTCCCGGCGGATAATGGTGGAGATGCCCATGGCAAGGCCCGCGCCGGTGCCGACGACTGCGATGAACAGGGTACCAAGGAGAACGCCGCTGAGCAGTGGGGGCAGATACTCCGTCGCAAAGGCGGTCAAAGCGGTCTTGGCCGCCAGGCCGGGGAAATGGGCGCGCATGAAAAGGCCCACCAGGATGCCGCCTGCGCCGATAGGCGGGATCATCACTGCGCTGACCAAGGCGCCGATGCGCGCCTGCCGGTCAGTCCGGGCGGACATGACCGCCTGTGCGTAGGTCTGGGTGGTCAGCACGCCCAGGATCAGGGAGAGGCACGCGCCGCCATCCTTGCCCAAGCCCCGAGCAAAGAGGCTGCCGAAACGGACGCCCTCCGGATTCTCGATCCCCTGCACCATGGCGGTGAAGCCGGAGAAGCCGCCGCTGAGATGCAGCGCGAGGATGCCGCAGCAGATCATGGAAACATAGAGCAGCGCCAGCTTCAGGATCCCCACCATGCCTGCGCCGCGGATGCCGCCGCCGATGACGTAGAGCGCCATAAAGGCCGCCGTGATCAGCAGGGCCGGGAGCAGGCCCAGGCTGGGCGCCACCACGGCGATGACCGCCGTTCCGGCAATGAGCTGCGAGATGATATTGATAAACGTACCCACGCTGCTGAGGAGGGAGGCCGTGAGGCCGACGCGGGGCCCGAATTCCTTGCTGATGATGGCGATGAGCGTCATCGCCCCGGTATGCCGCCAGGGGCCTGCGAACAGCAGCGCCAGGACGAGGCAGGCAAGGCCCCCGCCCAGGGTGAACCACCAGGCGGACAAGCCGTAGTTATAGGCAAGCTGCGCCGTTCCCACAGTGGAGGAACCGCCCACCAGCGTCCCCATGATGAGACCGGCAACGACCGGCGCGGAATTGCCGCTGCCCTTCGACTGCTTGCGCATCCCCGTGACGACGGCGAGGACCGCGATGCCCAGTATGCTGATCAGCAGGCCGATGGCCTGGGCTGTATTGAGATTCATGATGTTATCATCCCATTTCTTGATGCTTCCGGGGAGCGATCACGCTCCCCGGTCCGCAGCTTTTCTGCCTGTCAGACTGCCTTGCGCTGCCCCACGGTCTGCTTGATTTCGCCGCACATGGCGGAAAGGAACTCCATCACATTGGCCGTCAGCGCGTTCACATCCGCGTCGGAGGCATTGAGGCTCAGATCGTAACGATCCGCTTCGCCCCAGCCCCGGTCGCTGCCGCGGTAATAGCTGCGGTAGCTGCGGTCCAGCTTCTTCAGCATGTGCTTCGCTTCCTCGACGGTCTTTCCTTCCTTGGCGGCCAGGTTCGCGGCACGGTCGTCAAAACCGGCGTGGATGAAGATGCGGACATGATCCGCGCTGCCCTCCAGGGCCTGGCCGGAATGACGGTCTACCAGGATGCAGGCGCCCTGGGACGCCAGGGCCTGGCAGGCGGCGATCTGCGCGGCCACGAAGTCGGAGGCAGGACGCATTTTCAGGGGCGTCTTGTCGTCGGCCAGCAGGTCATAGGCGGCCCGGACGCTGCGCCCGTCATAGCGATGGAGCTGAGAAGCGGGGATCCCGCTGAGCTGCGCGGCTTTATCCAGGATCTCTTCCCCATAGCAGGGGATATTCAGCATTTCAGACAGGGAGCGGGCGACAGCCTCTCCGTTGCTGCAGGCTTCGGTCTCGATGGTGATGTGCATAGAATTCTTGTTCAGCTTCATGGTCGTTTCCTCATCTTTCTTATAAGTAATATGTTGATTTCAGGATCTTTTCTGTTCTTGCTGCCCGGATTGCAGGTTCCTGCGGTATTCCTCCAGGCTGATGATCTTGGCGCGTTTTATTAGGCGCTGCGCTCCTGCGCCGAGATAGGGTGGACAAGCTCCTCCTGGGTGACGGTCTCCAGATAACGCACGATGTTTTGCGCCAGGGTCTGAGCAGACGCGCGGGAGGAATTGACCGTCAGGCAATAGTTGGAAGCCTTGCCCCAGTCCCGGGAAAGGGCCCGGAAGCAGCTTGTACGCTCCCGATCCTCCCGGTTGAAGTCCCGCCGGGCCCGGTAGGGGGTCTGCAGATGCTTCTTTGCATAATTGTTCAGCCGGTCCTCCCGGTCCCCATGGATGAAAATGCCCACATGGTTCTCCCGATCCGCCAGGGCCGCATTGGAGTGGTGGTCCAGCAGTACGCAGGGGCCTTCGTCCGCCAGCGTGCGGCAGGCGGCCACCTGCGCGGCGAGGAAGTATTTCTCCGCCGGGATATGCAGGGCATCCTCGCTCTCCGCGGAGAGGTCATAGGCCTGGCGCACCCGCTTTGCCTCGTAGCGGCGAAGCAGCTTCCGGGAAATGCCGCTCAGCTTGGATGCGATACCGGTGATCTCATCGGAATGGCATTTCAGCTTCAGCATGTCCGCCAGGGCTTCCGCCACCTCCTCTCCGCCGGCGCAAAGCTCGCTTTCCACCGTGATGGACATTTTGTTCTTATCCAGCTTCAATTCATTCCCTCCTTCAGCACAAAAAAAGCCGGTACATCGGGGATTGGAAGGGACTCCCTTCTCTCCGATATACCGGCTCATGCCGCGGTCGATGCGTCTGTTGTCAGACGCCCCGGGCACAACGGTTGGTTGTTTATTGTTTTTTTGTTTATTGCTGCTCAGCGATGTATTCCTGGTACTTGCTGAATATCATCCGGATCGCGGTCTCCAGAGCGCGTTTCGCGTTGCCGTGGTAATAGGTCTCGAAATCTTCCATCAGTTCATCGGGCCCGTCGTTCAGGTTGTAGCCGACCAGCAGCCCGGCGATGAACTTTCTGGCGATGTTCGTCACCATGGACGCCTCTGCTTCAAGGATGATGCCGCTTCGCCTGTCGAACAGCACCGCAACTGCCAGCATTTCATAAACCATTTCAGCGGTTATGTTTGTCGGAAGTTTGGCGTAGCCCGACAGCAGGACCGTATTTCGTTCGCGCATCGTCTCCCCCTCCTCTCTTTGAATGGCGAAAAAAAAGGTAAAAGCCATTCCGGGCGATGCCCGTTCAAACTTTTACCGGCTTCCGGACGGATCCGCAATTCGCTTTTGGCGATTGCTCCGTGGGGAACGATCTCAATTTCGGCCTTTATTTTACGCCAGCTTTTGGAAAAGTCAACCGTCATTTTTCATAATCCGTCTACTTGTTTTTCGCAATATTTCATCGTTTTCCACATTCCCCTTGTGCAAATCGCCGGTTTTCCCCCTTCCGCCGGAAAACCCGGACGCAGCAGCAGCTGAAAAAGGAGACGCGCTTTTCACGGCGCGCCTCCCTGCGGAATACGGGCGGGGGGAAGGCTCTCACTCCGCTTTGCGGCGGTATTTCTTGGCTTCCTTCAGCAGGGTCGTCGCCTCGGCGGTGAGCTTTTCGGGGTAGTAGATCAGATTTACCGGCAGCTGCCGCTGGAGGGAGACATAGCCGTAGATGGGATTGGTGACGGGGCTGTCCCAATCGCTGAAGAACATGACCCCCTTGCCGTTGGCGGTGTCGAACAGGGCGACGGAAGCCTGGTTGGTGCTGCGGAAGCGTGGCCGGAAGCCGAATTCCGCGCAGCACTCCCGGATGACGCCGCTGAACCGCTTGCTGAGCTTGCTCACATCATCGTCGTACACCAGGAAGGGCAGGTCCTTGAGCTGCTCCGGGTTTTGCACATCGGGAAACAGCTCCGGAGAATAGAGCATGCCGCAGCCTGTATCCGTCACGGGACAGGTGGTGGGTCCCATGGGGGACGCGGCATAGAATTCGTGGGTGATGATCACATCGAAGCTGCCGCTGCTGAGACGGCTCAGGAGCTCCGACAGGCGGTAGGATTCCAGCGTGAACTGCACCTCCGGATGCTCCGCCAGCAGACTGCGCAGGAGCCGGAGCGGATAGTGGGGGTTCCAGGTCTCGGGACAGCCGATCTTCAGCACCCGCCCCGCATTGGAGCTGACCCGGCGGATCTCCTCCAGCGTCCGCTGGAATTCCCGTTCGGACAGTTCCAGATAATCGTTCAGCAGCCAGCCCGCCTCCGTCACCGTCAGCGTGCTGCCGGAGCGCTCGAACAGGCGGCAGCCCAGTTCCTCCTCCAGCTTGGAGATATTCTTGCTGATGGCGGGCTGGGAGGTATAGAGCAGGTTGGAGGCTTTGGTGAAGCTCAGCGTCCGCAGGACGGCGGAAAAGCAGTTGAGCTGGGTTTTCGTCATGGTCCGTCTCCCCATTCATAAGCATTGAGTTATATATAAATTACTATAATTCCATTGGATTTTCAAGAGTAAATATGATTGAATTGTTATAGGAAAATCACTTTTCCGTTCTGTCTGATTCTGTGAAAAATATATAAAAATAAGGAGAATTTGCCATGATTCGTAAAGCGACCGTCGAAGGCGGCGTCGTCCGGGGCATCCCCGCGGCCGACCCGCGGATCACTTCCTTCAAGGGCATCCCCTTCGCCGCCCCGCCCGTGGGCGTCAATCGCTGGCGTGCGCCGCAGCCCGTCATTCCCTGGGAGGGGGAGCTTCCCTGCCTCACCTTCAGGCCCATTTCCATGCAGCACATCCCCGGTCTGGACAAGGACAACATCTATTCCCGGGAGTGGAACGTGGACCCGGAAATCCCCATGGACGAGGACTGCCTCTATCTGAACGTGTGGACCCCCGCAAAGACGGCTGACGAAAAGCTGCCCGTCTTCGTATGGTATTTCGGCGGCGGCCTGCGGGAGGGCAACCCCGCCGAGATGGAATTCGACGGCGAGCGCATCGCCCGCCGGGGCATCGTGGTGGTCACGGTGAACTACCGGCTGAATGTGTTTGGCTTCCTGGCCCATCCCCAGCTCACGAAGGAGCAGCCCGACGCCCCCTCCAACTTCGGCCACCTGGACCAGCAGGCGGGCACCCGCTGGGTCAAGCGCAACATCGCGGCCTTCGGCGGGGACCCGGACAACATCACCATCGGCGGCCAGTCCGCCGGCGGCGGCAGCGTCTGCGCCCAGCTCACGAGCCCCCAGAACGAAGGCCTGTTCCAGCGGGCCATCATCCAGAGCGGCATTATGGCCGGGGTCTACGGCTCCTTCTTCCCCGGCAAGCGCAGCTTTGCCGACGCGGAGGAGCAGGGCGTGAAATTCTTTGACTTCCTGGGGGTCAAGACCCTGGAGGAAGCCCGCGCCATCGACGCCGTGACCCTGCGGGACAAGTGCGAGGAATTCAAGGGCTGGTTCGGCACCACCTCCGACGGCGTGTTCCAGACCGGAGAAGCCACCGACAACATGATGCAGGGCAAGCGCTACGGCGTGCCCCTGATGATCACCCGCACCATGGATGAATTTGCCAGCGGCCTCATGGCCAACACCAAGGAGGAATTTGAGGAAAAGGCGAAGGCCATCTTCGGGGCCGACGCCGGGACTTTCCTGCGCATCTGCGCCGGCGAGGTGGGCGAAAAGGTGAAGCGCAGCTTCGTCAACGGCCTGGAGATCGCCGTGAACGCGCTGGTCCGCCAGCAGAAGGAGCTGGGGATGGATAGCCCCGTCTACTATGCGGTGTTCGACGCGGAGATCCCCGGCTGGGACAACCCCGGCACCTTCCACAGCGTGGATCTCTGGTTCTACTTCGAGACCCTGGCCAAGTGCTGGCGGCCCTTCGTGGGCAAGCACTATGACCTGAGCCGGAAAATGTGCAACTATTGGGCCAACTTCATCCGCTCCGGCGACCCCAACGGCCCCGACGCCGACGGCAGCCCCATGCCCCGCTGGGAACCCCTGACGGCGGACGCGCCGTATGCCATGATCTGGGGCGACACGGTGGAAATCTGCCGGGAGAAGCCCGAGGAGCTGGTGGAGCTGTGCATCGAAACCTATCGGAAGGGCCTGAAGGCCCGGGAGGGCTGAGATGCCGAAGAAAGCCCGCCTCACCGTCCATCCCGCCTTCCGCATCGGCGCCATTTCCCCCCGGCTCTACGGCGCGTTCCTGGAGCCCATCGGCAACATGGTCAATGGCACCATGTATAACCCCAAGCACCCCACGGCGGACGACAAGGGCTTCCGGGGCGACTTCCTCCGGGCGCTGCGGGAAACGCCCCTGCCCGCGGTGCGCCTCCCCGGCGGCAACTTCGTCTCCGGCTGGGACTGGAAGGATTCCATCGGCCCGCTGGAGCAGCGCAAGACCCACCTGGACCTGGCCTGGCACCAGTATATCCCCAACGACGTGGGCCACGACGAATACCTCACCTGGGCCGAGCGGGCGGGGGTGGAGCCTCTTTATACCATCAACCTGGGCACCGGCAATCTGAACGACGCGGTCTATATCACAGAATACACCAACCACGAGGGCGGCACCTGGTGGTCCGACCTACGGCGGAAATACGGCCACGAGCAGCCCTACGGGGTGAAGCTCTGGTACCTGGGCAATGAGATGGACGGCCCCTGGCAGGTGGCATCCTGGGAGCGGGACCCCCGGGGCTACGGCATTCTGGCCAACGAGACCAGCAAGGCCATGAAATGGGTGGACGGCTCCATCGAGACCGCCGTCTGCGTCTCCTCCTCTCCCTTCCTGGCCCACTATCCCCAGTGGGACCTGGAGGTGCTGCAGGAATGCTATGAGTCCGTGGACTATGTCTCCCTCCACCACTATCATTCCGCCCCGCCGGACGACTGGGCGGCCCTGCTGGGCGGCAGCGTCTACTTCGAGGACTATATCAACACGGAGATCGCCCTCTGCGACTTCATGCAGACGAAATGCCGTTCTGACAAGAAGATGATGCTCTCCTTCGACGAATACGGGGTCATGCCCCGCCCCCACGGAACGGTAGAGCCGGGGAACGGCATCCACAATCTCTACCGGGCCCACTATCAGTTCCGGCCCGATCAGCGCTATATCCGCCACGACCCGGACAGGGTGTCCTCCTTCGGCCCCGGCATGGGCATGGGGGACATGGTGAACGCCCTCAGCAACACAAGCGTGCTGCTGGCCTTCCTGCGCCACGCGGACCGGGTGAAGGTGGGCTGCATGACCGGCGGCCTGGGGGCGGTGGTGGCCTCCGACCACGACCATGTGTGGCACAGCGCTTCCTACTATCCCTTCACCCAGCTGATGAACTGGGGCAAGGGCACCAGCATGCGCGTCAGCGTGGACTGCGGCACCTTCGATATCCCCGGCTACGTGGTGGACGACAACTCCACTTACGCCCGGCGGGAGGGTCTCCCCTTCATCGACGCGGCGGCCGCCCTCAGCGAGGATGAGACCGAGCTGAACATCTTCGTCATCAACCGAAGCTGGGAGGGCTCCAACGACCTGGAGCTGGACGTTTCCGGTTTCGAGGGCTGGCAGCTGACGGAGCATCTGGAGATGTTCTCCAAGGACCTGAAGGCCGCCAACAGCTTTGAAAACCCCGACGCGGTGAAGCCGGCGCAGAATGCTGCCGCCAGGCTGGAAGCGGGCAAGGTACAGACGACGCTCCAGCCCCTGAGCTGGAACGTGATCCGGCTGAAAAAAGCGTGATACGCAAGCAAAAGCTCCCTGCGGTCATTTGCCGCAGGGAGCTTTTTGTTGAAACTATAGCCTCGCAGAGTTCGCGCCCGCAGGCGCGAAAGAAGCTGGAATTCTTTTTTCGCCGCAGCATGTATGTGGCGAAAAAAACCTTTCGCGGAGCGGCTTTGTCAGAGCAAACTCCATATCGTTCGCTTCGGCCCACAGGGCCAAAGCTCATTCATTTCGTTGCTCTTCCTCTTCAAAATTGAAGCATCGCTTCAATTTTGAGAAGGACGTTTTGCCGGAATCATCAAACAGTGCCGCGTGCGGCGCTGTGCCGTATTCCGGCAAATAAGGACGCAGTGCGGAGAGCGCAGCATCATCCTTTCTCAAATCGCAACCCAGCGAAGTGATTGTGATTTGAATGCTATTCTTCCCCGGTCCAGATGCTTCCGGCGGGGATGCGCTCCGCCTTGCCCATGGAGGGCTGGAACCAGACGTCCATGGCGGAGGGATTGCGGATCATGGTCCCGTCGGCGCTGTACTCCAGGGATCGGAAGGCCTTGACATATTTCAGGATATCCCCGTTGGTGCAGACCCAGATCTTTTCCCGGTGGACGTCCATGTATGCGCAGAGCTCCTCGATGACGTTCCAGTTCTTCGCTCCGTCGAATTCATAGGCGTGGCCCCACACATAGAACAGGGACGGCCCCATGGAAAAGCCCTCGGCGAACTGCCCGGCCAGCTCCATGAGCCTGGCGTCGCCGTGGTGGCAGGTGGGGTCCCAGCGCAGGAAATCCCGGGGCAGGGTAAAGGAATGGGTGGAAACCGTGGTGCGCGCCCCCTCGTAGCCCGCCATGCGGAGCGCTTCCACTACCGCATCGTTGAAGGTGCCGAAGGGATAGGCAAACATGCGCATGGGCTCACCGGCGTGCTTCTCCAGCCGCCGCTTATCCTCGATGATCTCATAGACCATCCGGGAATTGCCCATGGTGTCCAGGGCGGAGTGGTAGAAGGCGTGGCCCCCCAGCTCATGGCCCGCGTAGGTTTCATCCCAATCCTTTTCCTCCATGCGGATGACGCCCTCGCTGAACTTGTGACCGCACAGTCCGGCATTGAGATTGAAGGTGCATTTCAGGCCGTGGCTGCGAAAGAGCTCCGCCAGTCGCTTGTCCTGGGTGACCCCGTCGTCATAGCTGAGGGTGAAGGCCTTGCTCAGGCCGCCGGGAAAAAGCATCGTGTCAAAACGCATGGACATTTCGTTCTCTCCTTTCTTACCAGCTGCTGACCGTCTCGAACAGTTCGCCCGTGGGCACCAGCAGCGTGTAGGACCAGCCTGTGTAGGAATCCCCTTCCTCCCTGCCGTAGTAGAAGGTCATGAGCAGGGCTTCCGTCTCATAATAGACAGTGCCGGGCTCGATATCCGCCGGAATGGGCAGATGGGCCACCGTCCCGTCGCCGCCAACGAAATAGGCCTCCGTATCCCCCGCGTAGGTCAGGCCTATGAGGAAGACGTAGTAGGGAACGTTGCTCCCCTCCAGCCAGCAGTAGGAGTTGGCCTCCTCTTTCCCGTCGGCATAGCGCCCAAGGACGTTGGCGAGGGCGGCGTCATAATCCTCTGCCGAGAGGGCTTCGTCCGGCTCCAGCAGGGAGACGGCGACCGGGCTGGGCTCCCAATCCCCCGTAAAGGTGTCGGGATCCGCCACGTAGGTCACCTTGCCGTCCACGATATCGCAGTATTCATTGGAGCGGAAGCGCCAGTCCCCCGGCGTCTGCTCCAGCACCACCCGGAATTCCCCGGTGTACCATCCGTTTCCGCCGCCGGCGGACCCTTCATAATAGAGGGTCACGAAATCTCCCTGCTTCCAGCCCCAATCCATGATGGGGTCCCCCATGCGGTTGGTGTCCCCGTGGAAGTGGTAATAAGCGTCCGTCTCCGCCACATAGTTCATCCGGTAGAGGCCATAGCCGCTCATCTCCGCCAGGGTGAGGCCCAGGTAGTCCTTCAGCACATCGTCCATGTCCTCCGTCGGGAGCTTGTCCGCGTCCGTCCAGGTGCTCCAGGAGCCGTATTCCATCATGTATGCCCGGATATCCTCGAGATCGCAGGTCTCCTGGCTGCCGAGGCCGTTATAGAAGGTCTCCGCCAGGTCCGCGTCCTGGGGGACGGCATAGGTGGAATAGAGGAACTGGGAACGCATGAAATCCGCATAAAACCAGTAGCCCCATTCCGCCAGCTCGACGTTGGTGAGCCAGGTCGCCCCTTCCGGCAGATGCAGCCAGTCCGGCGTCTCATACTCCGCCGGGGCGGGGTCCTGAGACGGCGTATCTGCGGGTTTGGGCGCGTCCGCAGGTGCGGGGGTCTCCGTAGGAGCGGGCGCTTCCGTGGGCGCGGGCGCTTCCGTGGGCGCAGGTGCTTCCGTCGGCGTGGGTGCTTCCGTGGGGGCAGGCGCCTCTGTCGGCGTGGGAGCCTCCGTGGGGGCGGGGGCCTCTGTCGGCGCGGGGACCTCCGTGGGGGCGGGGGTGATCTTCGCGGTGCAGCCGGCGCTCAGCAGCATCAGTCCGATCAGCACAGCAGCCAAAGCTTTCTTCATATGGATTACCTCTCTTTCTCCGTTCCCGCCGCAGCAGGCCCGGATAATACGTTGGATATCGAAGGGGCACGCTGTAAAGATAGCACAGGGGCCGCCTCTGTTCAAGCGTCCGTTGGCTATTGCAGTTCCTTCAGATACGCCCGGATGGTCTCCTCGGCAGCCTTTACCTCCGCCTCAAAGGCGAGGGCGGGCACCCGCAGGGCCCCGTGGCCCAGGATGATGACCTGCTCCAGCCCGTCGGAGGTGGCGACCCGGACCCGGTGGTGCTTCCGCAGGTCATAGGTGGCCTTCTCGATATACATGTCCGCCGTCTCCGCCTCTTTGGTATAGACCACGTCCAGGCCCCCCAGATGCTCGATGGAGCCGGGATTGCCCTTCACCTTGTAGGCGTCGAAGACCACGATCACCGGGGACTGCCGGAAGCCCTGGAAATTGCGCAGCCGCTCGATCAGACGGTGGCGGGCCGCATCCAGGTTTTCCTCCGCCAGCTTCCGCAGGCTGTCCCAGGCGTGGATGATGTTGTAGCCGTCCACCAGCAGATATTCCGGTCCCTCGTCGGCGGCGGTGAGCTTCCAGGGTTTCTCCGCTCGCGGCGTACTGCGCGCCGCCATGGCCCGGACCTTCTCCCGGCGGATGGGGCCGTAGGTCCGCTCGAAGATGGCGGCCAGCTGGTCGTCCAGGGCCACCTGGGCGACATACCGCGCCGCCTGCTCCCGGAGGGAAGGTTCCTCCCTGGGGGGCCGCAGGACGGAGGGCAGGTGCATGCGTTCAAAGACCCGGTCCCAGGGGACCACCACCCCCGCGCCGTGCTCGCAGAACACGCTGTGGGGCGGGTTATCCAGGTCGGCGGCGGGGTCGTAGCCCACTTCCGCCACGATGCGCGCCTGATCCCGGCAGGGGGCATAGCCGCTCGGGGTAAGGCTGATGCTGCCCATGCCGTGGGTGACGGCGGCCAGGGTCTCCGGATAGTCCCGCAGGGCGGCCACGGGGGCTTTTCCCGCGAGGACGGCGATCCTGCCGTCCGCTGCGGGTGCTTCCGTTTCCGCCCCCAGGCGGGTGAGGTCGCTGAGGACCCTTCCCACATTCTCCTGCGGAAGCTCAATGCGGTATTGATACCAGGGCTCCAGGAGGACGCTTTTTGCCTGCATCAGCCCCTGGCGGATGGCCCGGTAGGTCGCCTGGCGGAAATCGCCCCCCTCGGTGTGCTTCAGGTGGGCCCGCCCGGCGGCCAGGGTGATCTCGATATCCGTGATCGGCGCGCCGGTGAGCACCCCGAGATGCTGCTTTTCCAGCACGTGGCCGAGGATGAGCCGCTGCCAGTTGCGGTCCAGCACATCCTCGGAAAGGCCGGTCTTCACGGTGACGCCGCTGCCCCGCTCTCCCGGCGACAGCAGCAGATGCACTTCCGCATAATGCCGCAGGGGCTCGTAGTGCCCTACGCCCTCCACCGTGTCGGCGATGGTCTCGCGATAGAGCACCTTCGGCGGGCCGAAGGCCGCATCCAGCCCGAAGCGCTCCAGCATCAGCGCGTGGAGCACCTCCAGCTGCACCGGACCCATGACCTGGACGCAGAGCTGACCGGTCCGCTCCTCCCAGCTGACGCGGAGCTGGGGTTCCTCCTCCTCCAGCTGCCGCAGCTGCGTGAGGGCCCGGTGGGGATCATAAGACGCGGGCAGCAGCACCTGGCAGGTGATCACCGGCGCGAGCCGGGGCGCTTCCCCCGTTCCCTCGGCGCCCAGGCCCTGGCCGGGGCCCGTCTGCGTAAGACCCGCCACAGCCACAACATCGCCGGGGTATGCCGCCTCCCCCTGCTCGAACTTGCCGCCGCTATAGAAGCGGAGCTGGCTCACCTTCTCCGTCCAGCCGGGGCCGGAGAGACTGTCCCGCACACGCAGGACGCCGCCGGTCACCTTCATATAGCTGAGGCGTACGCCCTCCTCCCTGGCGATCTTGAAAACCTTCGCCCCGAATTGCTTTCCCGCCGGGGCGTCGGGAGCCAGGCGGCGCAGGTCCTCCAGGAATTCGGCCGCGCCATTCAGATGCAGCGCCGCCCCGAAACGGCAGGGAAAGAGCTTGCAGGCCCGGACGGCGGCGCGGAGGCTTTTTTCCTTCAGGCCGCGGTCTGCCAGGTATTCCTCCAGCAGCGCTTCATCCGTGAGGGACATGCCCTCCCAATCCGGGTCCTCCAGGTCGAAGACGCCCTCCCCCAGCTGTTCCCGGAGGGCCGTCAGCAGGGCTTCCTTCCCCCCATAGGGCAGGTCCGTCTTGTTCACAAAGAGGAAGGTGGGGATATTCCGCTGGCGCAGCAGCTTCCAGAGGGTGCGGGTGTGGCTCTGCACCCCCGCGGAGGCGCTGACGACCAGCACGGCGCAGTCCAGCACATCCAGGGTGCGCTCCGCCTCCGGGGAGAAATCCACGTGGCCGGGGGTGTCCAGCAGCGTGGCCTGCCAGCCGGGCAGGCGCAGCCGGGCCTGTTTGGCGAAGATGGTGATGCCCCGCTGCCGCTCCAGGGCGAAGGTATCCAGATGGGCGTCCCCGTGGTCCACCCGGCCCAGATTCCGGATAGCCCCGGATTCATAGAGCAGGGCTTCCGACAGGGTCGTCTTCCCGGCGTCCACGTGAGCCAGGATGCCGATCACCGTCTGCCGCAGCGGCGTTTTTTCTTTTTCCGCGCCCACGCGTTCACCTCCCGTCGGGCTGGTTCGTTAGACGTTCCATTTTGATTCAGTATAACACAAAACCGTATCACCGTCGATAGAGATACAAGCATTATAATGCGAGTCGAATGGCTTGTCTGAATTTTCGATGTATGTTATTATTTTCATGGTATATAACGACTTCGTTTTGGAGATGGAGCATCCTTAAAGAAATAGTCAGGTTGCTCCTAAAGATGAAACATTCTTAATGCGGCTGCCTTTATCTCAGTTCAGCAAAGCACGTTATTTTGAATACTCACTTTCATGTCTGATCATAAAATACAATATCATATGTAAGGAGCACAGAATGAACAAGGATCATTTGCTGCAAATCTTTACGAACTATATTAATGACTTTGAGACTATCAACAACAACGATCATCAAGAGTACTACAAGTGGCAGATCATTAAGCGGTTCCATAATGAAATGGATAAAGCTCTTGACGCACCGGACAACGAGTTTCCCTCAAAGCTATTAGCCCTCAAGAAGCTCACAGAAAATTTGATCGATAGCTATACGCAACCGTTTTACGGACTGGTAAGATTTGCCGAAAAGGAGCCTGATACTGTACGAAAAATGTTCCGCATGCTTTTCAGCGCTGACAACGGTGATCTTGAAAATAGGCGCCAACGCATTTCCGCATTTTTGAATCAAAGTCATTCGCTTCGGGATCGTCACTTTCCAAACAGCTACTTATATAAGGATGATATGCACTCTGTAACCGGATATCTGTTCTTGTACGATCCAGATCACAACTATATTTTCAAGGCGACGCATGCTCAGGCATTCGCAGATTGTGTAGAATTCTATGATGACTGGGGCTCTGGTGATTCGGTGAAACTGGATGTTTATTACCGGATGTGTGATCAACTTGTGGAAGCAATCAAATCGAACAAAGAACTGATGGCAACTGATGCCAGCCGCTTTTCTTCCGGCTGGTGTGTCGACCCTCAGACGCTGTATGCCGATCCAGAAAAGCATATTCTGGCGTTTGATTTGATATACTGTTGCTCGACTTATGGACTATTTGATGGCATCTCATTTGAAAGGCCAAAAACAAAAGAACGTCAGTTAATGCAAGAACGGAAAGAAAAGGCTCTGCTGCTGTCAGCAGAATACGAAAAAGCGAAAGAAAACCACAGACGGCTTGAGGACGCTCAAGGTTATGTAAATTCGGTCTATTGCGAAGGCCGCAAGGTTTATCATAAACTATACGGGACCGGGATTGTCATAGAGAATAATGGTACTATCATCACGGTCGATTTCCCGGAACACGGTGAAAAGCGTCTCGGAACTTTCGTGTCTACCGCAAACGGAATCATATCTTTGGATGAGGCCGGATATAATAAAAGGATTTCCGAGTATAAAGAGGTACTGAGCAGGGGAGATTCTATAATTTACACACTCAATAACGCAGAAAAATCGTTGGCTCCGTATATTGAGTTTTTGGAGTAATAGAAGATAGAAATATACAGTCCCTTTTTCCGGGTGACTTTCCCGAATGTTTTATTATACTATCATTTAAACATGTGTGCACTTGATGACTGCTGTTTTTACTCCCTGATAGTCTGTGATGATTGGGCCAAGCTTTTTTATGGAGTTTAGTGAAATGCTTTTTTGTTTTCCACAAACAGTATCAAGGATTCTGGTGGGCAGAATATAAAACTCCCATCCGTCAAGTATCAGAGGGTTAGCCTTCTCTTTATCTAAAACTGTGTAAAGCCCAAATACGTAAACATCCGATTGACGCCTGGACACTTCTTCATAACCTGACAACTCTTTCCAAGCAACCGTAGGGCTTATCATGAACTGAATGCGTGATGGCTTTTTCTGAGTCCAAGCTTGCAAATAAGCACCGCTTTTTACCTCAATATGGATCTCATCATGTACGGTTTCTCCATTCCGCCATTGATAAGGCATGGACAAATCCCAAGGCGTCCAATCTTTCCGACAGCCCCTCAGATCCAAATCAAGCGCAGTTGCAACGATATATTCACAATATGCTCCTCTAAGCGTGTTGTTTAAAAGGTCTGAAAAACCCCATCCCCAGAAGTCATTGAGTTGATAGCCGGTACTTTTCCCATGAAACTCAATGGCTTCAAATCCTGTTCTACGATTCTCCATTCTTTCACTCCTTTTCAAATATGACTTACACGCTTATGTATCTCAAGACGATTACTGAAGAAAGAGTTTACGTTTTGCGGGAGCGGGCAGTGTGCCCGCTCCCGCAAATACTATCCTCTATCCTCTTATCCGCAGCTCCCAGAAGGCGACGGCGGCGGCCGCCGCCACATTGAGGGAATCCACGCCCCGGCTCATGGGGATTTTCACGTTGTAATCACACGCTTCCACCGTTTCCGGCGTCAGCCCGTCCCCCTCCGTGCCCAGGAACAGCGCCAGCTTCTCCGCTTCCTTCAGTCGCGGGTCGTCCAGCGGCAGCGTATGCCCGCTGAGGGCCAGGGCGGCGGTGCGGAAGCCCATTTCCTTCAGCGTCCCGACGGCCTTGCCGGGCCAGTCCTCCGGACGCTCTCCCCATCGGCTCCAGGGCAGCAGGAACACGTTGCCCATGCTCACCCGCACGGCCCGCCTGAGCAGCGGGTCGGCGCAGCTGGGGCTGAGCAGCACGGCGTCTACGCCCAGGGCGGCGGCGGAGCGGAAGATCGCTCCCAGGTTCGTGCTGTCCACGATGTTTTCCAGCACCGCCACCCGGCGGGCGTCCCGGCAGATCTCCCCCACGCTCCGTGGCGCGGGGCGCCGCATGGCGCAGAGGATGCCCCGGGTCAGCGCATAGCCCGTCAGGTCTTTCAGCACCGCCCGGTCCGCGGTATAAACGGGGATATCCCCGCAGCGCTCCATCAGCTCCGCGCCCTGGCCGGCGAGGTGCCGCCGTTCCATGAGCATGGCTTCCGGCACACAGCCCGCATCCAGCGCCAGGCGGATGACCTTGGGGCTTTCCGCGATAAAGAGGCCCTTTTCCGGCTCCAGGCGGCTGCGCAGCTGAGCCTCCGTCAGATGGGCGAAGGCCGCCAGCTCCGGGGCCGCCAGGTCGCGGATTTCAATGACGCGGGCCACGGCTCAGGCGTCCAGCCGCAGCAGGTCCTCCGGCGTCTCCCGCCGAACGGCCACATAGCTTTCCCCGTCGCGCAGCATCACCACGGGAGGACGGCCGAAGCGGTTGTAGTTGGAGGCCATGGAGTAGTTGTAAGCGCCGGTGGTGCACACGGCGATCACATCGCCCCGGCCCACGCCGTCCGGCAGGAGGATGTTTTCCTGAATGAGGTCCCCGCTCTCGCAGCAGCGGCCCGCCAGGGTGCATCGGAAATCCGCCGTCTCCCCCATCCTTCCGGCGGCCAGGACGGTGTAGCGGCTGCCGTAGAGGGCGTAGCGGGGATCGTCGGTCATGCCGCCGTCGATGGTAACATAGCTTTTGTAGCCGGTGATGCGCTTCACCGCCAGGACCCGGTAGAGGGTCATGCCGGCGTCGGCCACGATGCTCCTCCCCGGCTCCATCATGATGCAGGGCTCCGCGATGCCCAGGCGCACGCAGGTCTCCTTCACCGCGGCGGCAACGGAGGCGATCTTCGCCGGGATGTCGATGGCGGGGTCCGACGCCACGTAGGGGACGCCGTAGCCACCGCCCAGGTCCAGCACGCCGGCCAGATAGCCGGTCTTCTTCGCCATATCGGCAATGAATTCCAGCATCACCACGGCGGCCCGCTCGAACACGTCTTCCCCGAAGACCTGGGAGCCCACGTGGCAGTGGTAGCCCAAGAGCTCGATGTGCTTCTGCTGCAGGGCCAGCCGGACAAACTGCTCCGCCTGCCCCGTCTCGATGGCGACGCCGAATTTGGAATCCACCATGCCGGTATTCACGGCGGCATAGGTGTGGGGATCAATGCCTGGGGTGAGGCGCAGGAGGGCTTTTTTGGTGATCCCCCGCTTCTCCGCCTCCGCCTCCAGGGCCAGCAGCTCCTCGGTGTTGTCGATGACGAAGCAGCCCACGCCCCGGTCGAGGGCGTAGCGGATATCTCCGTCCGATTTGCCGTTGCTGGGGAACATGACCCTGGTCATGTCCACACCCGCGGCGACGGCGGTGGCGATCTCCCCGGTGGAGCAGACGTCGATGCCCATGCCTTCCTCTGCCACAACGCGGCAGATGGCCTTGAAGGCCGCCGCCTTGGCGGCGTAGTGGGGCAGGCTGCCGGGGCGGAAGGACGCTTTGAACGCGTCCAGATACAGGCGGCAGTTATGGCGGATGCGGTCCTCGTCCATGAGGTACAGGGGGGTGCCGTATTCCTCCGCCAGACGCAGGGTATCCTGCCCCGCGAAGGTGAGGCGGCCTTCGGCGTTGACGCCGATATTCGGGCAAACAAAGGTCATAAAAGCTTCTCCAGTTTACAGCATGTGCGCCCGCAGCTCCTCCGCCGTGAGGGGCGAAAGGTCCGCCGGAGCCAGGTCGAACACCGTCTTGCAGCCATAGTCGCCGCGGGAAGCGTGCTTCCCCACGGCCCGCGCCAGGGCCACCAGCACCAGGGCGGTGAATTCCGGGTTGGAATCCAGGTTCAGCCGGTATTCGATGGTGTGGGTGTGCTCGTTATGGAGACCGGAAACGCCGGTGCGGATCACGAAGCCGCCGTGGGGAAGCTCCGAATGATCCCTGGCCATCTCCTCCGCGGTGATGAAGGTGACGGTGGTGTCATACTCGTCAAAATAGTTGGGCATGGTCTTGATGGCCTGCTCGATGGCGGCCTTGTCGGCCCCCTCCTCCGCCACCACGTAGCATTCCCGCGTGTGCTTCTGCCGGGTGGTCAGCTCCGGGCACTTTCCGGCGCGCACCGCCTCCAGGGCTTCCGGCACGGGCACGGTATACTGCCTGGCATCGGCCACGCCGGGGATGCGGCGGACGGCGTCAGAGTGGCCCTGACTCACGCCCCGGCCCCAGAAGGTGTAGTCGCTGCCCTGGGGCAGGATGGCATTGGCATACAGCCGGTTCAGGGAGAACATGCCCGGGTCCCAGCCGCCGGAAATGAGGGCTGTATGCCCTCCCGCCCTGGCAGTCGCGTCCACCGCAGCAAAATGCTCCGGGATGCGGGCATGGGTGTCGAAGGAATCCACCACGTTGAAGTCCTTCGCCAGCATGGGGGTCAGCACCGGAAGGTCCGTGGCGCTGCCGCCGCAGATGACCAGCACGTCGATGTCTGCCTTATGCTGGAGGATATCTGCCGCGGCATAGACCGGGACGCCGGTCTTCGTCTTCACCGCAGCCGGGTCCCGACGGGTGAAGACGCCCGTGAGGGTCATATCCGGGTTCTGCCGGACGGCGGCTTCCACGCCCCGCCCGATGTTTCCGTAGCCGTAAATTGCAAGTTTCATTGTCCGTTCTCCCCTTATTGCAGCATGCTTTTCATATCGTAGAGGCCGGGTCCCTGCTTCATGAGGAATTCCGCCGCCGCCAGGGCCCCTTCGGCAAAGAGGGCGCGGCTGTGGGTCTCATGCTTCAGTGTGATTGTCTGGTTGGGGGTGCCGATCATGATCTCGTGCTCCCCGGCATAGTTGCCCATGCGGATGGCGTGGATGCCGATCTCCGTCTTGGTGCGCTTGCCGAAGCCGTCCCGCCCGCGGACGATCTCCGCGCCGGGGCGCACCTCCCGGATGGCCTCCGCCAGGGCCAGGGCCGTGCCGCTGGGGGCGTCCGCCTTCCGGTCGTGGTGCTTCTCGATGATCTCAATCTCCGCGTCCGGCATGGCGGCGGCTGCCTTCTTCGCCATCTCCGTCAGCAGGGCGATGCCCAGGGAATAGTTGGCAGCGAAGAACAGGGGGACCTTTTTCGAGGCTTCCAGGATGGCCGCCTTTTCCTCCTCCGTCTGCCCCGTCGTCGCCAGCACCAGGCGAAGACCGTTCTTCGTCACGAAATCCAGCAGGGCCATGGTGGTGTCATGGTGGGAAAAATCCACCACCACATCCACGTCCGTCCTCGCTTCGTCAAAGCTTGCCGCGCAGGGCACGGGGGCGTCCTTGGCCCCCAGCATGTCCACGCCTGCCACCAGCTCCGCGCCGCGGCAGCCATCCAGGGCCAGCTTGGCGACCTCCTTGCCCATGAAGCCGCCCAGTCCGCTGATCAGTATCCGCATCTGTGCTTCCCCCCTCAGATCAGGCGCTGAAGCTTCATCAGGGACAGCAGCTTTTCCTCGTGCTCCGGCTCCATCACCGTCAGGGGCAGGCGCACATAGTTCTTGCAGAAGCCCATGGCGGCCATGGCGGCCTTCACGGGGATGGGATTCACCTCGCAGAACAGGGCCTTGATGAGGGGCAGGTATTCGCACTGCAGCTTGGCCGCGGCCTCGCCCTCCCCCTGGAGATAGAGGTGGCACATGCGGCTCGTCTCCGCCGGCATCAGGTTGCTGAGGACGGAGATGACGCCCTTGCCGCCCATGGACATGATGGGCACCACCTGATCGTCGTTGCCGGAATAGATGTCCAGCTTGTCCCCCACCAGAGAGGCGGTCTCCACGATCTTGGAAATATCGCTGCCCGCTTCCTTGATGCCCGCGATCATGGGATGGTCCGCCAGGGCAGCATAAGTGGAGGGTTCGATGTTCACGCCGGTGCGGGAGGGGACGTTGTAGAGGATCAGGGGCTTGGTGGAAGCGTCCGCGATCTCGCTGAACATGCGGATCAGGCCCTTCTGGGTGGCCTTGTTGTAGTAGGGGGTCACCACCAGCATGGCGTCGGCCCCCACCTCGCAGGCATATTCCGTCAGGTCCACGGCATAGGCCGTGTCGTTGGAGCCGGTGCCGGCGATCATGGGCACACGGCCGGCGATCCGCTGGGCGGAGAAGCGCAGCACCTGGCGGTGCTCCTCGTCGCTGAGGGTGGAGCCCTCGCCGGTTGTCCCGGCGATCACCAGGGCGTCGATCCCCTTCTCGATCTGCCAGTCGATCAGCCGCCCGAAAGCGGGATAGTCCACGCCCTCCTCATTCATGGGGGTGATGAGCGCCGTGGCGGCGCCCATGAATACGGGATAACTCGTCATGATCCATTCTCCTTTATCTGTCCGTTCTTTATCTGTCCGTTCTTTATCTGTCCGTTCATTCTTCTGTTATCTTCTGCCGGTCTCCGGCGGAATCGCCCGCAACAAAAAAAGCAGCCTGCACTGCGCAGCTGCCGAAATCACGAAACGCCCCCAAAGTCCCGCCTTCGGCGGCAGACCGGGGAAGCTCCGCAATCAATCCATAGCGCTCCGCAAATGCGACAGTCAGACGGATGTTCTCCGGCTGCCCAGGCGGGGCTCGCAGGGCCTCGCCTTCGGCAGCGGCCCCTTTCGCCCCGGCAACGGCTTTGCTGCCTTCTTCACCGGGATTACTGATGGACGCTGCGCCTCTATCATTCGATTGCGATATACAATTTAGTGAAATATAACACAGTTTTCGGGGTTTGTAAAGTCTTATTTCAGGATTCGGACGATTGCGAAAAAAAGTCTTGACATTTGCGATTTGGTGAGTTACAGTATCGCCAAATAAATCAAAGGCGACGACGAAGACGGTCGGGCGCGATCCTTTCAGAGAGCCGGCGGGCGGTGCGAGCCGGCAGGAGGGCACCCACAGGACCCATCCCTTCCGAGCCGGAGTACCGAAAGGTCATCCCAGTAGGCTGCTCCCGTATGGCTGCGTTAAAGCACAGAGCTTGTTGGAGCTCGCAGAGGGGCGCGAAAGCGCAATTTGAGTGGTACCGCGGGATTTCTTCCCGTCTCAAAGCAATTTGAGACGGGATTTTCATTTTTCTGAGGGAGGTTACAGCCATGGAAGTCAAAACCGCGAATCCCAAGCTGGTGGAGGTCGGCGCCCGTATCCGCGAGATGCGGGAGATCAGCGGCTACAGCGTCAGCGATATGGCCGCCCTGACGGAGGTCAGCGTCGAAGCGTATCAGGCCTATGAGGACGGCCTTGCGGATTTCCCCTTCACGTTTATCCACAAGTGCGCCCTGGCTTTCAATATCGAGATCACCGATATCCTGGAGGGCCACAGCGCCAAGCTCAGCGCCTATACCGTCACCCGCCGGGGACAGGGCCAGATCACCGCCGACGAGAAGGGCATCCGCATCCAGAACCTGGCCCCTCAGTTCAAAAAGAAGCTGGCGGAGCCCTACTGGGTGCGCTACAGCTATGACGAGGAGCTGCAGCATCAGCCCATCCACCTGATCCGCCACAGCGGCCAGGAATTCGACGTGATCGTTTCCGGCAGCCTGAAGGTGCAGGTGGGCGAGCACATTGAGGTGCTCAACGAGGGAGACAGCATTTTCTACAATTCCTCCGCCCCCCACGGCATGATCGCCGCCGGCGGCAAGGACTGCGTCTTTGTGGCCATCATCATGAACGGTGAGGATGAGCTCAGCGAACCCGCCGCCGCTCCCCTGCCCGCGGTGCGCGCCGAGGAGGAGCTGGTCTCCCGCCCCTTCATCGACACGGTGGAGGACGCCGACGGCCGCCTGAAGGAGATCCGCTTCTTCAACGAAGACAACTTCAATTTCGCCTACGACGTGGTGGACGCTCTGGGCAGGCAAAAGCCGGACAAGCTGGCCATGCTCTGGCTGGACCACAACAAGAATGAAAAGCGTTTCACCTTCAAGGACATGATGAAGGAATCCGCCCGGACGGCCAACTATTTCAAGGCCCTGGGCATCAAGCGGGGGGACCGGGTGATCGTGCTGCTGAAGCGGCACTACCAGTTCTGGTTCACCATCCTGGCCCTGCACAAGCTGGGCGCCATCATCATCCCCGCCACCAACCTGCTGCAGAAGCACGACTTCGACTACCGCTTCGAGGCCGCGGGCATCACCGCCATCGTCTGCACCGGGGACGGGGACACCGCCAGAGAAGCCGAGAAGAGCATGCTTACCCATCCCGAAGTGGGCCTGCGTATCCTGGTGGGCGAGCCCCGGGAAGGCTGGCATGACTTCAATAGCGAATATAAGATGTATTCCTCCAGTTTCCCCCGTCCCGAGGGCGACGACTGCCCCTGCGGCGACGATCCCATGCTGATGTTCTTCACCTCCGGCACCACCGGCTATCCCAAGATCGCCTGCCACAGCTACAAATACGCCCTGGGCCACTACATCACCGCCAAATACTGGCACTGCGTGGAGCCCGACGGGCTGCACTTCACCATCTCCGAAACGGGCTGGGGCAAGGCCCTCTGGGGCAAGCTCTACGGCCAGTGGCTCTGTGAAGGGGCGACCTTCGTCTACGATTTCGACAAGTTCGACGCCGACGATCTGCTGCCCCTCTTTGCCAAATACAACATCACCACCTTCTGCGCGCCGCCCACCATGTACCGCATGCTCATCAAGCAGGACATCTCCAAGTATGATCTGAGCTCCATCCACCATGCCACCACCGCCGGCGAAGCCATGAACCCCGAGGTCTTCAAGCAGTTCGAGAAATCCACGGGCCTGCAGATCATGGAGGGCTTTGGCCAGACGGAGACCACCCTGGTGATCGCCAACCTCATCGGCGAGCCCCACAAGCTGGGCAGTATGGGCCGCCCCACCCCGCAGTGGGATGTGACGCTGCTCACCCGGGA
>JAEEGG010008718.1_pt1 | contig 22908 bp, 27 predicted proteins | sample 9134161 | NCBI WGS metagenome assembly JAEEGG01 (sample SAMN16246543, study PRJNA631951) | gut metagenome | biome: gut microbiome; feature: rumen; material: CR-attached | host: Bos | place: Iran: Karaj | collected 2018-10
ATCGAGGGCAAGCTCGACGATCTGCTCAACATCGTGTTCAAGTATCTGCCGCCGCAGGTCGATGACGATGACGTGCTCGACGTGGTATACGATATCCTTCGCTTGAGCGAGGACCTCAAGAAGCACACCTTCATCGAGGAGAAAATCATGGTGCCGCTGGTTAAACATCTCGAAAATGCCATCATGCCATGAAGCAGCGCGTGTTGATAGTGGAGCCCTCGGAGCTCATCGTTGCAGGTATTAAGGCCATCCTCGATGGACAGGTCCGCTTCAAGGTCCTTGAACCTGAGGCGACGGCCGACAACCTGTCCGAGCGTCTGGTGGCTTCCCGGCCCGACATCTTGCTCATTAACCCCACGCTCACGGGCAGTGTGTCGCGGCTGCGCGGACAGTACCCCATGGCCGTGGTGGCTCTGGTCTATCAGTATGTCGAGCGGGATGTGATTAAGGACTACGATGCCGTGGTGGACATCCGTGACAGCCGCGCCGGAATCATCGAGACGCTGGCTCAGGCGTCACCCGGCGACAGCGGTGCCGGCAGGAGCAATTATGAACTCACCAAGCGTGAGACCGCTGTGCTCGTTCAGTTGGCACAGGGAAAAACCAATAAGGAAATTGCCGATGCCCTCAACGTGAGCGTGCACACGGTCATCAGCCACCGCAAGAACATTACCCATAAGACGGGTATCAAGAGCGTGGCTGGCCTCACGGTCTATGCCATGCTCAACGGTCTCATCGACGAGAACAATCTGCTATAGGATATTTTATTTAGCCTGCTCTGGGTTGCAGGCGATGATTATTGGACCAACTCGACGGTATCGCCGAGGGTGACTTTGTGCTGTCTATAGAGCAGGCCTAGGGCTTTCTTGAAATCCTTCTTGCTGCACTGGAACACCTTGTTGATGTCTTCAGGGTCGCTCTTGTCAGTCAGCGTCATTTTCCCTCCTGATGCCCTGAGGTGGCTCTCGATGCGCTCGGCCAGGTCATCGACGCGCATCTTTTCAATCTTGGCTAGGGTGACATCGACTTTGCCGTCGGGGCGCACCTGCTTGACAAAGGCGGTGAAGCGGTCGCCAATGTTTACCTCCTGATAGGTCTCGTTCTGGTAAATCTGCCCCCAATGGGCGTTGTTGATGATGACGCGGTAGCCCAAGTCACTGCGTTGCACCACCAGCACCTCCACCTTCTCGCGATGGTAGTAATCGGGTTCGGTCTGATTGAGGAACTTGGCCAATTTGGCGCTGGCGACGATGCGCTGGCTGGCGGGATCGAGATAGACGCGCACGACGTAGCTGCGCCCGGCCTGCATGTCCACCCGTTGCTCGCCGAAGGGCACCAGCAGGTCCTTGGCCGTCAGTCCCCAGTCCAGGAAGGCTCCCACTTTGTTCACAGCCTTGACGCGCAGCAGGGCGAAGTCGCCCACCACGGCCAGGGGCTGCTCGGTAGTGGCCACGGGGCGGTTCTCACTGTCGTTATAGACAAACACGCTGATCTGGTCACCCACTTTCATTTCGGGGGTCAGGTAGCGTTTGGGCAACAGCACCTCGTGGGTGTCATCATCTATCAGATAGGCTCCAAAATCAACCATACGGTTGATGCGCAACACGTTGTATTCTCCAATCTTCATCGTTCGATACCGTAATTAGGGTGAGACCTGAATTTTTTGCAAAGTTCGGTAAAAAAATCCGTTTATCAGCTTGGTTTTACCTAATTTTGTACTACCTTAGCAAAATTATTCATCACTTAGGCTAACAAACCACAATGAAAACCCACTATCTGCAACTAGCTATATTATTGGCTGTCACGGCATTACTTGCATCGTGCAGCAAGTCCTCCCCAGACGGTGGCGGCCAGCCGGCCGTGGCCGTCAAGTCACAGCAGTTGAGTGACGCTTCCAGTTTTACGTTGTCCAACGGTGAGCGCTGCTCGATTGTTGCCGAGGCCACCATCGATTATCCTGTCACGGGCACCAACGGCGTGGCTGTGGACAGCCTGCAGCGCCTGTTTGCTGCCTACGTCCTGGAATCGGGCGACTCCTTGTCGTTGCAGGAGGCGATGCGCCAGGTAGTGGCCAACAGCATGCATCAGTACGACTTCATGGAGGAGCCGATGACCGAGGCTGTGGCTGATGAGGCAGCTGAGATGAACACCCTCAAGTATGCGACCAGCACGCGTGTGGCCCCCATCTACAACAAGAACGGGGTGGTGACCTTTGAGCGTGTCGATGTGGTGAAGAAAAACGACAAGGTGACCTCAGTCACCCATCGTTACTATAGTTTTGATGTCGAGAATCAGACCTACATCGACGTGAACCGCCTCTTCCGCGACGATGCGGTAGCTGACGTCTGCCAGCTGTTGCGTCAGCAACTGCTCGCCCAGAACAATGCCACGGGCAATGAGCAGTTGAACGATATGGGCTACTTCAATGTGGAGAACATCACGGTGACGCGCAACTTCTTCTTCGACGACAAAGGCGTGACCTGGAGCTATCTGCCCAACGAACTGGCCGTTGAGGCCGTCGGCGAGCCCCGCATCACGGTTCCCTATGCCGACTTGAGCGACTACAAGTGTGACGACAGTATCCTTGACCGACTGCAGTGATGGAATATATACTGAAATACTTCCCGGAGCTTACCGCGACGCAGCGTGAGCAGATGGCGCAGCTCGAGGTGCTGTATCCCGAGTGGAATGCCAAGATCAATGTCATCTCCCGCAAGGACATCGACAACCTGGAGGTGAACCACATCCTGCACTCGCTGGGACTGGTGAAGTTTGTCAAGTTCACCCCTGGCACGCGGGTGATGGACCTGGGGACGGGTGGGGGATTCCCCGCTATTCCGCTGGCCATTTATTACCCCGAAGTGACTTTCCACCTGGTGGACCGCATCGGCAAGAAACTGCGCGTGGCACAAGACATCGCCGAGCGCATCGGCCTGCAGAATGTCACCTTCCAGCATGGCGATGTCAAGGAGGTGAAAGGCAAGTTCGACTTCGTGGTGAGCCGTGCCGTGATGGACCTGGGCGACATGGTGCCCCTGGTGCGCCGGCTCATCGACAACGAGGACCGCAATGCCGTCCCCAACGGATTGCTGTGCCTCAAGGGCGGTGACCTGACCGCCGAGGTGGCCCGATTCAAGAACCAAGTCCTCATCGACGAACTCTCCAGCTACTTTAAGGAGGAGTTTTTCAAAACCAAGAAGATCCTCTATCTCCCCTTGTAGGGCCTCGCCTTGGCGTGGCCGGTACCACGAGCCAAGATTATTAATTAGCATGATAAGAATAATTCGCGAAATTCGCATTAGCCCCGCAGGGCAGCACCAGCGATTACATTGCAATGAACAATCAACCGAATAACCGATGAATGCTACAATGATGACCGTCAACATGTTTGGCGAGAATATGTATTTCCTGTGGGACGAAGCTTCCCGCGACGCTGTGGTTGTTGACCCTGGCATGATGCGTGAGGCTGAGCAAAAGATGGTAACCGATTTCATCGAGGGCCAAAAGCTCAATGTCAAGCACGTCCTGCTCACTCACATGCACCTCGACCATGTCACGGGAGCACGCTGGCTGGCCGACCAGACGGGTGCCGACGTGTGTGCCAACGACCAAGACGCCCAGCTGGGGCTGGAACTGCCCCGGCAAGTCGAAGAATTTCACCTCAAACTGCAGTGTGAGCCCTTGACCATCGATCGCCACTTGCAGGAGGGTGACACGTTGATGTTGGGCGAGGAGACCATCCAGGTGCTGCAAGTTCCTGGCCACAGTCCGGGCGGACTGGCCTTCTACCTGCCGCAGAGCGGACTCCTCATCAGCGGTGACACCATCTTCAACGGCAGCGTGGGACGCACCGACCTGTGGGGCGGAGACATGGCCCAACTCATCAACAGCATCCGCGAGAAAATCATGACGCTCCCCGACGAGACGGTCATCGCCTCGGGTCATGGCCCGACAACGACCGTCGCCGACGAGAAGCGCTGCAACCCTTTCCTGTAGCAAAACTAATAAACGGAGATGACTTGAATTCGGTCATCTCCGTTTTTTTGTGGGGGCGATGATGATCAGCCTACAGGGCGAGGGCTACACCCAGCATCCATGTGTTCTTGATCTCGGGACCATAACCCTTCTTGAACATGTTGCAGGGACTGTAGCGGCAGTAGAGGGAAAAGCGATTATAAGAGAGCGCGCCATAGACGTCAAACGTCAACTTGTTCTGCTTGATGCCGCGATAGGATACGTCGTGGTGCGTCTTGTTGACCTTGTAATGGGTGTTACACTTGGCATACACGTTCCAGTTCATGGTGCCGCCAAGTGTGATATGGAAGTCTTTTCCAATAAATTGCTGGAATTGGAGCGGGAACTGGATGGCCCTGACCGAGAGGACCGAGGAGCGGTCAATCGTTCCTTCGGGGTAGAAACCGGTGCCCACAATATTGGTCGCTTCGTCCATGACAAAGCAGTTGGGGCGCTTGAGCGAAAACCGCTTGTAGTCATAGCCCACGCCAATCGAGAAATTCTGGCCGTGCAGCGTGTTGTAATTGAGGCTGGCGATGTTCAGCCAACCCCAGTTGAAGCTGTTGTTGACCAAATCATAGGATGTGCTGAGCCCGGCACCGAAGTAAATGCCCGATGAGACGATGGACCAATGGTAGTCCTTATGGCTGCTCTTCATGAATGGCAGATTCAATTCCCAGTCGGTTGACTGTGATGTGCCGACGCTGTCGTTGGCCGAGTGCTTGACGGTGTAGGTATAGCTGTAGTCCTCGTTACCCTTCGACCCGATTACCTTGACGTGGGACCCTGTTGAGGTCTCGGTAATAATGATCTGGCTGGGTTGTTGGATGACGGTCACCGTGTCGGGGGCAATGGCCTGTACTTGAGCCATGGTGAGCATGGCGGCGAGAGTGAATAATAACTGTTTCATGTCGTTGATATGTTTAGGTGATTATTTACGGATAAGTTTCTTGATCTTCTCGGAGTTGGCGCTACCCTCCATGTAGATGAGCGTAACAACGTTCTTGGGTGACTTGCGGGCCAAGTTCTGGTTGAGGAAGAAGATGTAATGGTTGTCCCGCTTGTTCTTCTTCATTGTGTAGAAACCGTAGTACAGTTGACCGTTGCGGTATTCCACCTCCTTGTCGATGGCTTTGGCACCGTCTTTCACCACCAGGCTCTCAATGAGTTCTGCCTGACCCTTGTCGGTCACGCTCAAGCTGTGATAGACGTCTAGCCCGATTTCATGGGCCTGACGCCCTGTGACAATAATCTCGGTGGCGCCGGCGGCCTTCTTGAACCGGCCGTCGAACAGGCGGTTGATGTTCAACCCGTTTTGTGCCATGGCTGTCATGGTAGCGAGCAGGCAGGTCAGGATGATGATTGTAGTCCGTTTCATGATTCGTCGCGTTTTTTATTCGTTGTCAAGTTCAAGGGCTTCGCCCAGGGTGGACAGTTGTGCCGCCATGCCCTGCGATGCCGCATTGATATGGTTCAGGTCGTCTTCGATCAGGCGCATCACCTCCTCGTCGTTGTCGATGGCCTGGCCGTTGACGTAGGCGATGCACAAGTCCTGGCCCGCTGGCTGCTGGTACTGCCACAGGGCGTAGGCACCAACCGCCAGCAACATAGCAATGGAAGCCGCGAGACCTGTCATGCGCAGTCGGGCTGCCCGCCGCTTGGCCTGGCGATGCTGCTTGCTGTGGGCCGAGAAATAGCCCATCACCACCTTAGCGTCATCGATGGCGTCGCTCTGCCACGGGCAGTGGGCAAGCACTTGCCGCATGGCATTTTCCTCTTGGAGGCTGGTCATGCCGTCGAAGTAGCGCTCGATGAGCTGCTCGAGCTGGGCCTGAGAGGTTATTTGTTCTAAGTCTTTCATGAGTTGTTCTTTTTTCTGTTATGGTACATTTCGCGCACCCGCTTGCGGGCTCGGCTCAGTTCCACCCGCACGGCAGCGGGTTGCATGCCCAATCGCTTGGCGATGTCTTCAAATTCCATTTCCTCGATTTCCCTCATGTCGATAATGGCACGTTGTCTGGGCGAGAGTTCATTGTCGATGATGCGGCGCACCTGCTGGTAAGCTGAATCAGTTTCATCGTTGCTTGTCTCGATGGCGGCATCGGCGGCCTGTTCGACAGGGATATCACTGGCGTGGCTGCTGCGGCGAGCCAGGTCAATGCTCGAGTTGCGCACGGTAATCATTCCCGCTCCACGGGCGTGGCTGGCGCTCTCGTACTGCTCCCGTTGTTGCCACAGCTTGACGAAGGCGTCCTGTACCGCATCGGCTGCATCGTCACGGTTGCCCGTGATGCGTTCGGCCAACGAGAGCATTTGCTCCCGTAAGGTCATGAATGCGGTGGTGATGCGGTCGGTTTGCTTCATCGTCAACAATTGTTTCTATTCAATAAACGCAGGTGATGGCTATTTGCAACAAAATTAATGAAAAAAAGACGGAAATCCCGCCATTTTTTTCGGGGATTTCCGTCCTGTGAGTTGATGTCTGTGCGGGATTGATTAGATTCCGAGTACGAAACCGACGGTCCAAGTGTTCTTGATTTCGGGACCGAAGCCGTCCTTGAAGAACTTACCAGGGCTGTAACGGCAATATACACCGGTCTTATTCCACGTGAGAGCGCCCATGAAGTCAAAGTTGATCTTGTTCTGGCTGAGGCCCTTGAAGCGGGTGTCGTAGTCGGTCTTGTTGAGCTCGTAGTGGTTGTCCACGCGGGCAAAGGCGTTCCAGTTGAGGATGCCGGCAACGGTGATGTCGAGTTTCTTGACGATCCTCTGGGAGAACTGCAGCGGGAACTGAACAGTCCACATGTTCAGGTTGGACGAACGATGCTTGATTTTGTCAACGTTCTCGCTGGGATAAGAACTGGTGAGCACGACGCCTGCATTGTCACGGAAAAGCATGTTGGGGCGCTTCATGCTATAGGAGCGGTGATGGATACCGGCGCCCAGCGAAAGGTGCTGGCCGTGCAGGCTGTTGTAGCTGACAGCGATGAAATTGAGCATACCGACCTCAAAACTGTTGTTGATGGTCTCCCAGTTGTGCTTAACGCCCATACCCACATAGAAGCCACTGGTTGTGATGGCCCAGTGCTTGGTCCTCTCGCTATCGTCCTTGAAGGTGTGCTGGTAGATGCTCTCGCCGTCCTCATCTTCCGACTGGGTGGCGGTTGCGATTGTGGGGTTGCTGGCTTCACTGTTCACGGCGGCCTCATCACTGGTAGCCGCATTCATCTGTGCCATAGCAAGCATGGCAGCGAAAATTAATGCAATCTTTTTCATCTTAAAAATTGATTATAAATTGAATTTTTGTGAATTTTGGGCGCAAAAGTAGTAGTTTTTTCCCGTTCCGCCAAATTATCTTCGATTTTTGACCCTTTTCAATCATCAAGATTCATCACCTTGGCAAAGCGCACCTGGCTCTTGTACACGGGAAAATTCAGCGTCAGTATCACGCCGTTTTCCACTGTGGCATAGGCATCCTCGCCCAGTGCCTCCATCGTGGCGTCGGTCCACACGAGGTCATAATTGCCTGTGAATGCAGTTTTGCTGATGTGTCCTTTGGCCATGCCCGGCTGCCACTGCTGCTTCATCACCTGGGCCCCTGAAACATAGATGAGGTCGTAGCCGTCACCGGCCTGCACCACGGCCAGCGTGTAGCGCCCGCCCAATCGCAGCCACTTGTCTTCCATGTCGCGGTCCAGATACTTCCAGTAGCCCTCGATGGAATCGCTGCTGTTTTCAAGGTATCGGTCTAGCTCTTCGAGCGTCCAGGTGGCAGTCGCTTCGGCTTGTTTTTCGTTCCCGATGGTGAGCACGGCCCGCTCAATGGCCACACGGGCTCCTGGTCCTACCAGATAACCCACCTGCACCATGCCAGTGGGGCGGGCGATGTTGGCTTCCAGTACCTGTTCCAGCTCATTCTTGCCGATGGATACCGTCACTCCGCGTTCATCGACATCGACTGCCAGGGTATTCATGTCGTCCTCGAGTGATACTCCTGCTGTCAGGTTCGTTTGGGCTAACTGCGTCACTGTGCCGTTGATGTTCTGGACGATGGACACCTGCATCGAGCGCCGGTCTGTGATGTCGTCAAACGGGGCGCTGTTGTCGCAGCTGAGCACGACGGCGCAGTAGTTATAGTCCTCGTCGAGATTAAATACCAGTCCCCATTGGGTGTTGGTCACCCGGGTTTTGCTGCCTCGCATGGGATCTTTCACCGAATGGGTTTTGCCCTGCTTGTTGTGCAGGTTGGCAAGTTTCAGCTGGTAGCGGTAGGTCTGGCTGGAGATACGGGCCGTATCGATGCTGATGGCAGTGGCCATGGTGGCGTTTTCCTCCACGAGGCGGTCATCCTCGATGCTGCGGTAGCGTCCCTGCATCCTCATTCCAGGGTGTGTGAACAGCCCACCGAAGCCATTGCTGGCCGAGTTGTAGTACGACCTCCCGTATCCGTCCAGGACAGTCAGTGCCATCAGGGCAACTATTAATATCAACCGTATCTTATTCATTGCTGCTTATGATCTATTCGTGGTGGTATGGCTCGTGGCGCAGGATGGTAAATGCCCGGTAGAGTTGCTCGACGAAGATGAGGCGCACCAATTCGTGGGGAAATGTCATCTTGCTGAGGGATATTTTCTCATTGGAGCGCTGATGGACTTCGGGCGAGAATCCGTATGGGCCTCCAACGGCAAACACCAGCCGCTTGCCGCCGCCAGCCATGCGCCGCTGGAGCCACTGGCTGAAGTCGACCGACGTGCGCTCGGTGCCGTGCTCATCGAGCAGCACGACGTAGTCGCTGGCCTCGAGCGTGGCCAGCAGCGCCTTGCCCTCGGCGGTCTTCTGTTGCGCCTCGCTCATGTTGCGGGTGCCCTTTACGTCGCCGACATACTGGATGTTGAACTGCACGTAGTGCTGCAGCCGCTTCATGTATTCCTCGATGCCTTGACGGACAAAACCGACCTCTGTCTTGCCGATGACGGTAAGTGTTATCTTCATATTCTGCCGTTGGTTTGATGATTATTGCCACAAAATTAGTTATTCCGCCGAAATCTGCCTAACTTTGTAGGCGAGAAAATACGATTCAATAATCTGGAAGATATGAAGACAAGAGAAGAACTGATTGACGAGTTGATTGACTTGGCGTTTGCCGAGGACATCGGTGATGGCGATGCCACCACCCTGTGTTGCATCCCTGCCGACGAGATGGGCCGCCAGCGACTGATTGTCAAGGAGGAAGGCATCCTGGCTGGTGTAGAGATTGCGCGCCGCGTGTTTGAGAAATTTGACCCCGAATTACAGATGGAGGTCATGATCGGCGACGGTGCCCATGTCAAGCCGGGCGACGTGGCCTTTGTCGTGACTGGCAAGGTTCGCTCCCTGCTCCAGACCGAGCGCTTGATGCTCAACATCATGCAGCGCATGAGCGGCGTGGCCACCACGACGGCACGCTATGCCAAGTGCCTGGAAGGACTCAAGACGCGTGTGCTCGACACCCGCAAGACTACTCCGGGCATGCGCTTACTCGAGAAGGACGCGGTCAAGATTGGTGGCGGTTGCAACCATCGCATCGGCCTGTTCGATATGATTCTGCTCAAGGACAACCATGTTGACTTTGCCGGAGGTATCGTGCCCGCCATCGAAAATGCCCGTCAGTGGTGTCGTGACAATGGCAAGGACCTTAAGATTGAAATTGAGGTACGCAACTTCGATGAGTTGCAGCAGGTCCTCGACCACGGTGGTGTGGACCGCGTTATGCTCGACAATTTCTCAGTCGAGAACACCCGCAAGGCGGTGGAAATCATCAACGGCAGGGTAGAGACCGAGTCCAGCGGCGGCATTACCATCGACACGCTGCGCCAGTATGGCGAGTGTGGCGTGGACTACATTTCGGTGGGTGCCCTCACGCACTCCATCAAGTCCCTTGACATGAGTTTCAAGGCCTGCTGAGTCACTGCGCAATCTAAATAATGACCACCCTCCAGCACATCCAGCCGCTATCGTTCCCTGGCGTCGAGAAAGATGCTCCCGTCATCATTGCGGGGCCTTGCAGCGCCGAGACCGAGCAGCAGACGCTCGATGCCGCCCGTGCATTGAGTGCGATGGGTGTGCATGTCTTTAGGGCCGGAATATGGAAACCGCGCACCATGCCCGGCGGCTTCGAGGGCGTGGGCGATCGTGGCTTGGCTTGGCTGCAGACGGTCAAGCGCGAGACGGGTATGGCAGTGGCGACCGAGGTGGCGACAGCGCGTCATGTGCAGGCCGCTCTCGATGCGGGTATCGACATCCTGTGGATGGGGGCTCGCACGAGTGCCAATCCCTTTGCCATGCAGGACATCGCCGATGCGTTGTCGGGCCATGACGAGGTGACGGTGCTGGTCAAGAATCCCGTCAATCCCGACCTGGACCTGTGGCTCGGGGCTTTGCAGCGCATCATGGGAGCGGGCATCACCCGCCTGGGGGCCGTGCACCGCGGCTTCAGTTCGGCCGGCGCTCACCTCTACCGCAACGATCCGCAGTGGCACATCCCCTTTGAGTTGCGCCGTCATGCCCCGACGATGACCATCCTCTGTGACCCGTCGCACATCGGTGGCAAGCGCAAATATGTGGAACGTCTCTCACAGATTGCCCTCGACACAGGCTTTGACGGCTTGATGATTGAAAGCCATTGTCATCCCGACGAGGCGCTGAGTGATAGCGCCCAGCAGGTGACACCCGCCGACCTCGCCGCCATCCTTGGGCGACTGGTTGTACGCTCGGGTTTGCCTGTTGACGATGAGTTGGCCTTGCTGCGCCAGCAGATTGACGATTGTGACCACGAACTGCTGGCGGTGTTGGCGCGCCGCATGAGTGTGTCGCGCGAAATTGGCCGATTCAAGAAGGCCCACAACCTGCGCGTCGTGCAGCCTGCCCGTTACCAGGACATGATCAGTGCCCGCCTTGAAGAAGGCGCTTCGCTGGGGCTGGACACCGCATTTACCCAGCACGTCATGCAGGCCATCCACGAGGAGAGCGTTAGCCAGCAGTTGAATCTCGTCAACGATTCGACCGAAAACAATACCTCAGATGAATAGCAAGAATAAGAAAGTCGTCATTATCGGAGCCTCGTCAGGGATGGGGATGGAAGTGGCCAAACTGTTGCTCGACGAGGGCTGCCAGTTGGGTGTGGCCGCACGTCGTGAAGACCGTCTGCTGGCTCTGAAACGGTTGGCACCCGATAGGGTAGTGACAGCGACCATCGACGTCACCGCCGAGGATGCCCCTCACCGCTTGCGCTCGCTCATCGACGAAATGGGCGGCATGGACCTGTTCTTCTACTCCTCGGGTATCGGCAAGCAGAACCGCACCCTCGAGCCCGATATCGAACTCAACACCTTCAACACCAATGCCACAGGTTTTGCCCGCATGATCGGGGAGGCTTACCGCTACTTTGCCGAGCGAGGCGAGGGACACATAGCAGCCATCACTTCTATCGCAGGCACCAAGGGCCTCGGCCCCGCACCATCTTACTCTGCTACCAAGGCGATGCAGAACATTTATCTGCAGGCCTTGGAGCAGCAGTCCAATGCCCGAGGCTTAAAAATCCGATTTACCGATATCCGTCCCGGCTTTGTCGATACCGCCTTGCTCAGCGGTGACTTCCGCTATCCCATGATGCTCAAGCCCGAGAAGGTCGCCCGCCAGATTGTCCGCGCCCTGAAAAGCAAGCGCCACATCCAGGTCATCGACTGGAAATACTCCCTATTGACCGCCTGCTGGCGCCGTCTCCCACGCCCCCTCTGGCGCCACCTAAAACTCTAATTGTTAATCATCGCGCACTCATCTAATGGAGTGCAGATGTCAAGAGAGCGGCTGTCCCGGTTAGTGCAATCGGGACACTCTTTGTTGTCTGAAAAAATAGAGGGTGAGGTTAGGGGCGGGTGGTGACGCGGGCAGCGGCGTGGAAATGGGTGGCGTAGTAGTTCTGGCGCAGGTCGTCGACGGTGACGCCACGGGATGAGGAGGCGTGTACAAACTTATTGTCCTTGAGGTAGATGCCCACGTGGGAAACGTGGCCGTCGCTGCTGGTGATGAAGAAGACCAAGTCGCCCTCTTTCAAGTCATCCAAATCGATAATGCGGCAGTTGACCTCGAGCATCTTGGCGCTGTTGCGGTGCATCTTGATGCCATAAACGGCCTGATACACTTCCATGACCATGCCCGAACAATCGGTGCCCTCGCCGCAGGTGTGTTCAGCGTAGGCGTAGGGCGTGCCCAGCCAGCGTTTGAGTTCGTGATAGAGTTTCTTGTTGTCTTTACGGCCCAGTTTAATGTCGAGCCGTGCCCACTCGTCGCTCACGAGGTCGTGGCCCGATTGCGGAATGGGTTTCTTGCGGTCGGTTGTGGAGGGGGCATAGGTGTTGTCATCGCTTGACGAGCCGCCACGGTTGCGGCGCTCGTGGTAGGGGCGATAGGTGTGTGTGTCATGGCTTGTAGTGTGGCACGATACCACTGGCAGCGACAAGAATATCGCCGCTGCCAGGTAGAGTATCTGTTTGCCGTGTCTAGACATCAGTCTTTGTTCTCTTCGGCGGGAGCGTCCTCAGCGTTAGGCTCCTCTTCCTCCTTGGCGGTGAAGTCGGTGATGCCGGCGCCGATGAGGATGTTGTACCACGAAATGATTTTCTTGATGTCACTGTTGTGCACGCGGTCGGGATCCCAGTTCTCCAGGACGCTGCCGAAAAACTCGTGCAGCTGGTCGGGCGTGCTGTATGCCTTGGCGTCAATAGCCTTGTTGTCAAACTTCTTACCGATGTTTTCCATGACCTGAGACAAGGGCAGGTCCTCGCTGGTGGTGAAAATGGAAATATCACCCAGCGACATCACGCGCTCGCGTGAGTGCACGGGGAAACGGTGGCCGTCGGCGAGTCCCTCGACGAGCAGCATGTTCTTACCGTAGGATACGAGTTTGTAGAGTCCGGGACGTCCCGAAATAGATAAAATTTTCTTCAGCATAATGTCAATAATAATGTTGATTGAATCTAATTGATATTGTTGTTTGTTATTGTATTATTCTTTTTGGCTGAGCAGCCGTGAGACCTGGGGCAGCAGAGCGGTGCAGTTGTCATTGACGATGACTTGCTCACCAGGAGCAACGGCCTCCTCGAGGCTCTGAGCCGCCATGCGGTCCTTGACTTGCTGTGCAGTGAGTCCGCTGCGTGCCATGACGCGGTCTATGCGCACCTCGGCAGGAGCGGTGACGTGCCACACTTCGTCCACCACGCGGTCGAGCCCAGCCGTGCGCAGCAGCGCGGTCTCGATAAAGGCGACTGTAGCTCCGCTGCGTGCCTGCTCGTCGGCCCAGCGTCGTATGTCGCTGGCGGTGGCAGGGTGGACGATGGCATTGAGGCGTGCCAGGGCTTGGTCGTCGGCAAAGGCGACGGCACTCAGGTGCTGGCGGTTCAACGACCCGTCGGGCAGATAGGTCTCTTCACCGAAGGCCTGTTTCAGTTGCTGCCGCACCTGCTCGTCGGCCACCATCAGTCGTTTTGCCCGCGAGTCGCAGTCATACACCTGATGGCCCATGACCTGAACCATGTGCGCGACAACACTCTTGCCGCTGCCGATACCTCCTGTGAGCGCAATCAGTTTCATCTCTGTTGTCATCTGGGTTTCTCGATGACGTATTCCACGCTGTCGTGCGACAGGCGCATGTCCTCATAGACTCCAGGCGCCTTACTGATGATCAATTCTAACTTATTGCTCGTTGAGGCCGTGTTCGCCTCGTTGTAATCAACCGCGATAGTGATGTCTTTCTCATCACTGCTGCGGCTCACAGGTGAGCGATAGGGAACCTCTACATCGCTGGGGAAGAGCAACATCTTCTCACCGGCGGGGGCATTGCACACATCGATCTTGACGATTTGCTTCCTGGTAGTGAGCTTCTCGATGGGAACCATGACTTCGATGGAACGAGGCTCGGTGATGGCTCCACTGATGGGGGCGAAACCCACACTGCGACGCAGCGTGTCGGTCAATCCCACTTCCTCGATGTGAGAGGTATATACCTCATTGATCTCGTTCAACGAGGTTGGGTCGCCATAAACATATACCGAGTCTTGGCTCAGAAACAATGAGCCATATTTGGCAAAGCCCTCGCCGGGATCGACAATGATGTCAGGTCTGATGGGCACCTTCTTGCCTGGCTGGTCGGTGTACCTTATTGTGATGGATTCGGGCAGCACACTGATAATGTTGGCGCGCTTATTGAAGAGCGCGGCTATCGCCTTTTTCAGGTGGCCCTGGTCTATCTTGCAGGTGTAGCTGGTCCCGTCTACATAATCAGTGAAGCGCAGATTGAGTGTCGGCGTCTTCTTGAACATGTAGGTAAGGAACTTGTACCCGCGGACGTTCATCGTCACCGTCAGCGTGTCGGGCATCTTTGAGAGCAGATGGACATTTTTGGGCAGTGTCATCTTGACAGGCACTTCAACATCGAGTTTTACGTCGTTGTTAAAGGTCAGGAATCCCCAGAAGACGGCCGCGATGACCACAAAGCACAGGTATTGCGCAATCGACCTCGCGCGAGGTGACTCCTGCATTTTCTTCTGTAATCGTTCCCAAAGTTTCATGATGCCTGCTGAGATGTCACTATACCGTTAGTCTGTCTGTTGTCAGGTCAATTACTTGTTGGCGGCGTTGGCACCAGCCACATCTTCCATCGACTCATAGATGGAGGTCTTGTCCACCTTGATGCGGACGCCATCGGCTACCTCGAGGATGATGGTCGTGTCCTTAACCTCGCGCACGCGACCGTGGATTCCACCAGCGGTAACCACCTTGTCGCCGTTTTTGAGTCCGTCGCGGAAGGTGTCAAGCTTCTTCTGCTGTTGTTTCTGCCTCTTCTGCTGCGGCATGATCATGAAGAAATAGAAGATGACGAAAATAAGAACGATCATCAATATACCACCTAAGCCGCCACCAGAAGCGGGAGCTGCCTGCAATAAAATCGTGTTAAGCATAATTCTTTCTTGTTATTGGTTATTAATATAATGTGATATCTAAAGTGTTTGATGAATGTCAGGGCTTGACAACCTTGCCCTGGCGACGCATCAACTTCAGGGCATTGTTGAGGATGCCGTTGACAAACTGGCCGCTGCCAGCGGTGCTGAAGTTCTTGGCCAGCTCAATGTATTCGTTGAGCGTCACTGCAGTCGGGATGCTCTCAAAGTTGCGCAACTCAGCCATGGCGGTGCACATGATAATGCGGTCCATGAGCACGATGCGGTCCTTGTCCCAACGGCTGTTCTCCACAAGTTCGTCGATGGTGGCGTTGTTCTCGGGCATTTGCATGACGGTAGCCTTGAACAACTCCTTGCCGAATTGGCTGTCCTCCTCGTCCTTGAACATGGGCATGATGGCATCCTCGTCACCCTCGGCGATGCGCCTGAAGGTCTTGCACACAAACTGTCCCATCAGTTCGGTGTCGTCCTCGGTCCAGAACAGTGAACGCTGCTCGATGGCATCGGTCATGTTGGGGTCGGGGATAATCACCAGTTTCATGAGCTGCTGCCACAGCAGGCTGTCGCCCGTCATGGTGTCGTCGTCATCGCTCATGTAGTCATTGTACAGGTCACTCTTGAGCACCTTGTCGAGCATCAGCCGCTCGAAGATGGGATCATCGTTCCAGGTGACGGTGTGATCGCTGGCGAACTGCTGCAACTGCTCGTTGTCGGCAAGGGCGGCAACCAGGCGGTTGTTGACAAACTTCATGTTGGGGTTTTTCTCTTCCTCGGTGGGCAGATATTTGTTACGGGCCTCATCGAGGTGCATCTCCTGGATGTGGGTTAACTCCACGGGCAGGCGCATGAGATAATGGTACAGTTCGTAAGTCTTCTCGAGGCATGTCTCAAGCCCCTTGAGCGCACTGTCGAGCGTGCGGTCAGGACGGGTAAGCATATAGGAGTACAGATTCTGTACAACTTTAGTTCGGATTAAAACTCGATTTATCATAATATCATCGTTTGAACTTGCAAAGTTAGTTAAAAATGGCGGCTTGGGCAACTAAAAAGGCGCCTATTCCATGATTTGATGGTCTGCGAGACGCTGGCGCACCACTTCATAAATCATAATGCCGCCAGCCACCGATACATTCAGCGAATTGATGTGCCCGAACTCGGGGATGACCACCTGGGTGTCGCACAGCTTCATGATTTCGGGCGAAATGCCTTTGTCTTCGGCTCCCAGCACGATAGCCACGGGAACAGTGAAGTCGGCCGCAGTGTAGGACATCTTGCTCTTGTCACTGGTGCCTACAATCCTGAAACCGCTGTCGCGCAGTAGGCGCACGGCGCTCACCAGATTGTGCTCGCGGCACACCGGCAGGTAGTTGAGCGCTCCCGCCGAGGTCTTCACGGCATCGGCATTGACGCTGACGCTCTCGCGGTCAGGGATGACGATGGCGTTCACACCGGCGCACTCACAGGTGCGGGCCACAGCGCCAAAGTTGCGCACGTCGGTCACACCGTCAAGCACCACGACAAACGGGTTGGCTCCCTGGTCAAACAGTTGCGGCACGAGGTCCTCGACGCGATAATAGGTGACGGCTGCCAGCATGGCCAGCACACCCTGGTGGTTGCGGCGGGTGATACGGTCAATCTTCTGGACCGGCACTCGCTGCACGGGCACATGCAGTTGACGGGCTCGCTCGATGATGTCCTGTGCAACCTCGGGATTGAGGGTTTTGCTCAACAGGATCTTGTCGATATCCTTAGCGGCGTCAATGGCTTCAATCACGGCATGGATGCCATAGATGTATTGTGTCTTGTCAATCATAATATCACTGGTTGTTTGGGTTATCGGTCTTTATCGGGTTAATCGTCATGGTCAGTTTTGTGCTTGTGGTTGATGAGGGATTTCGCATTGTCGATGGCGGCCAGGTTCAGGTCCTTGCCGCTGAGCATGCGCGCCACTTCCATGATGTGCTCTTGTTCGTCGAGCGGTTCCACATGGGTGAGTGTCTCGTCGTGGGTGTCGGCCTTGTACACCCGCAGGTGGTGGTCGCCATTGGCAGCCACCTGGGGCAGATGCGTGATGGTAATGACTTGGATAGAGCGTGAGATGTCGGCCATCATTTCGCCAATCATCGTGGCAACATCGCCGCTTACTCCGGTGTCCACCTCGTCAAAGATGATGCTGGGCAGCTGCATGTGCCGTGCGATGATGGTCTTGATGCAAAGCATCACACGCGATATCTCGCCGCCCGAGGCGGTATCCTTGACGGGCATGAGGGCCTGGTTTTTGTTGAACGCCATCATGAAATTGACGTTGTCAATGCCGCTGGGCATGAGTGCCCCTTGCTTGAAGTCCACGTCAAAGGCGATGTTCTTCATGCCTAACGGCGCTGCCAGCGACAGTAGTTCGGTGCCGAAACGCTTGGCGGCCTCGTGGCGCTTGAGCGACAACTTTCCGGCCTGTTCCATGGCTGCCTTGTGGGCGGCATCGACACGGGCCTTGAGCTCCTCAATGATATCATCGTTGTGCTCGATTTCGCCTAACTGTCGCTCATAGTCACGCTGGATGGCAATCAATTGGTTGACGTCTTGTGCATTATGCTTGCGTTCCAGGGCATAGATGCTGTTCAGTCTGTCATCGATGCGAGCGAGTTCAGCAGGGTCATCGTTGAGTGACTCCATGATGGCTCCTGCGCTCTGGGCAATATCTTTGAGCTCGATGAGGGCCGTACGTACACGTTCGCCCATCCCCTCTACATCATGCAGGTTATGCTCAGCCTCGTCGAGACGCTGGGCAATGCCTTTGAGCCGCTCCAGGATGCCGTTTTCCTCTCCGTCAAGTTCATTCTCTACGGTCCACAATGCCTCCTTAAGCGATGTGACGTTGCTCAACTTGGCTTGTTCGGCTTCCAGCAGCTGATCCTCGTCGGGCTGCAACTGCATGGTCTGTAGCTGGTCGAGTTGGAATCGGATGTAGTCCTCGTTGTGACGCAGTTGCTCCATGTCCTGCTGTGTCTTGTCGAGCAGTTGCACGGCATCGCGGTATTCCTGATAGTGGCTACGGTATTGGTTAAGCAGTTCGTTGTTGCCTGCAATGCTGTCGAGGATTGACAGTTGGAATGCTGGGTTCGAGAGCAACATGTTGCTGTGCTGGGAATGGATGTCAAGCAGTTGGGTGCTCAACTCGCGCAGTACGTTGAGCGGCACAGGCATGTCATTGATGAAGGCGCGGGAACGTCCGCTGGGACTCAATTCGCGCCTGAGCAGACACTCGTGCTCGTCCCAGTCAATGTCATTGTCAGCAAAGAAGCGTTCCAGCTGATAGCCGCCGATGTCAAAGGTTGCCTCGACAACTGTCTTGGCCGACGTGTCGCGGATGGCCTTGCTGTCGGCGCGCTCGCCCAGGATGAGCGACAAGGCGCCCAAGATGATGGATTTGCCGGCACCGGTTTCGCCGGTGATGATGGTCAAGCCCTCGGCAAACGCGATGTCGAGTCTGTCGATGAGGGCATAATTGGAAATGTGCAGTTGCTTGATCATTACGCCTGCATGCGCTTAGTTCTGGACTTTCTTGATTTGATCGAGACGATTGGTCTCGCTAGGAAAGACTTGGTACAGCATCTCGTACACCGACTCTTTCTCGGTGGCATTGGCCTTGCTGTATACGTTGATCAGCTCATCGAGCTTGGCGTCTTTGAACATCGTCAGGCAGATCGATAGCGGGGCTACCTCATAGATTTTGCCCAGGTTCTCAAGCGAGTGGGTGATGGCTGAGCGTCCCTTGTCAACGGTGATGACCATCTGGTCGAGGCCCATGCGGTGGTAGTCGTATAGTAACTGCCTGATGGGCGACGTTGCCTTGTCGGTAAATGCGCTCAGCACGGCGCTGCGGTTATTGTTGTCCTCAAAGGCTTTCCAGCCGCTCTCGCCAGTGCTTTGTGCCAGACGCACGACTTTGGCCGCCTGTTCATAGTACGGGTCTCCGCCATTGAGTTCAAATGTGTCAAAGTCCATGGCGATGATCATGTAGGCCCAGAAGTTGAGGATCGCCGTCAGATTGTCCTTCATCTCCTCCTCCGAGAATACCAGCGGCATGTTGCGCTCATAGGTGAATTTCACCTTGGTATCCCTGAAATTGATGATTGCCGTTGTGTAGGTACTGTTGTACACGGGGCGCTGGGATTGAATCTGTAAGTCACCTTGCATGACTCCTGTAGCGTCGTCCCATGAACTGATAGTGAATAACAACTTGCAATAGATTCTCTCATTAATGCCAAAGGTCGCATTGGTCCACTTGTGGTCGACGTTCATGTAGTCGCTAACGGCTTGCTTGAACTCAGCGAACACATCCTTGCTGCCGTTGGTGACCTTGTCGCTGTTGACCTCAACATCGCAGTTGAGCTCAAACGACTCCTCATCGGCAACGGCGCTGAAGGCGCACGACAGCGCCACGAGCAGCATCAATAATGTTTTCTTCATTGTTCAGACAGGTACTTGTGTAATACATCAACAATGTCATGGGCAACGGCGCGTTTTGACTTGCATTGGCCCTCAATGGCCTCGCCCTTGTCGGTAAATATGGTCACCTTGTTGGTGTCGACCTGGAATCCGGCATTCTTGTCACGCAGTGAGTTCATAACGATGAAATTCAAGTTCTTACGTTCAAGTTTTCCTTGTGCGTTGACATTTTCGTTATCAGTTTCCAGGGCAAATCCCACCGTCACCTGATCGGGACGTTTGGCTTGTCCCACAGCGCGGGCGATGTCGGGATTAGGGATGAGGCGAAGCATAGGAGCCGCATCCTTCTCGCGCTTGATTTTCTTGTCGGCCACGTTGTCCACACGGTAGTCGGCCACCGCAGCACACAGGATGATGGCGTCATTGTCGGGCAAAGCTGCCATCACGGCATCGTGCATTTCCACGGCAGTGGTCACGTCGATGCGCTGGATGTTGGGATGTTCGGTTTTGAGACTTACTGGTCCAGCGACCAGCGTAACAAGGGCACCGCGACTAGCACATTCCTCAGCAAGGGCAAACCCCATCTTGCCTGATGAGAAGTTGCTGATGTAACGCACCGGATCGATTTTTTCTACCGTGGGGCCGGCAGTAATGAGCACATGCTTGCCCTGCAGGTCCTCGCTGGCAGTGAAGAAATCGTCAAGGGCCTTGACAATGTTCTCGGGCTCTTCCATGCGACCTTTGCCAATCAGGTGGCTGGCCAGTTCTCCCTCAGCAGGCTCGATAATGTGGTTGCCGTAGCTGCGCAGCAACTCCAGGTTGCGCACCGTGCTCGGGTGTCGCATCATGTCCAGGTCCATAGCCGGAGCGACAAATACCGGGGCCTTGGCCGACAGGTAGGTCGTTACCAGCATATTGTCGGCAACGCCATTTGCCATCTTGCCGATTGTCGAGGCAGTGGCCGGAGCGATAATCAGGGCATCGGCCCACAGTCCCAGGTCCACATGGCTGTTCCACTGACCGGTGTTGGCGGTGAAGAACTCGCTGATGACGGGTTTGCCGCTCAATGTCGAGAGTGTCAACGGCTGGATGAACTGCTTGGCATTGGGAGTCATGATAACCTGCACCTCGGCGCCAGCCTTGACGAGCAGTCGCGTGAGTGTGGCGCACTTGTAGGCAGCGATGCCGCCCGTGATGCCCAGGATGATGTGCTTGCCTTTCAACATGATGCAATAGGGGAGTGAGTGTGGAATGCTATTATTTTTTCTTGTATTGGATATACAACCGTGTGAGCACCTGCTTGGTATTCTCAGGGAAGTCGCTCTTCATCATCCAGTCGTAGTAACCGAAGTCGAGTTTGGTGAGTACTTCCTCAACGGTTTTTCCCTTGTGCTTGCCGAAGTTGAACACTGGCTGTTTCTGCTCATTGTAGATGATGCGTCCAGCCAAGTCCACATTGCGGTTGTGGGAAGAGTACTGTGAGAGATATTCAACGTCATTCTGCAGGGGCTCGGCATCATCGGCATAACGGTCCAACTGGGCCTTCAGCACCTCGAGGGTGGTCTTGGCATCATCGGCTGCCGAGTGGTGATTCTCCATCGGGTGGCCACAGTAGAAGATGCAGGCTGCCTCCAGGTCACGTTTTTCGCGCTTGTGGTAGATGGTCTGCACATCGATGAACTTGTGCTGTGACGGGTCAAATTCCACTCCCGCCTTGCTCATCTCCTGTGCCAACAGGGGGATGTCAAAGTGGTTGCTGTTGAAGCCGGCAATGTCGCAGCCCTCAAACACGCGTGCAATGTCGTGGGCACGCTCCTTGAAGGTCGGCTCGCCCACGAGCATCTCGTTGGTGATGTGGTGCACGTCAATGGCCTGCTGCGGAATCACCTTCTCCGGATTGAAACGGTAGGTCTTGCTCTCCTCGTGTCCGTCAGGAAATACCTTGACATAGGACAACTCGATGATGCGGTCCTCGGTGATATTGAGACCGGTTGACTCCAGGTCAAATACCACGAGCGGACGTTTCAGGTTCAGTTCCATTATTCGTTGGTGTTTTCTTTCTTGAGTCGCTAGTTGTCTGTTTTAGGCAAAAGTAACGGTACTTAACACTAAAAACTTACAACTTTAAAAACTCTTAGAACATCATGGGCATCTGCAGCACGATGAGATCTTCACCGGCCTTCTGCTCACTGGGAACAAACACACCTGCGCGTGCGGGATCGAGCAACTTGAGGAATACGCCGTCGCAGTCGATGTTGCTCACTACCTCGATGACATCAGCGCTCTTGAAGCCGATGTTCATGGGCTCACCGTTGTACTCACAGGTGATGGTCTCCTCGGCCGAAGTAGAGTGGTCGATATCCTGGGCGGTAAGTACCACCTCGGTGGGACGCAGGTCCAGACGCACGAGGCCGCCTACGTTGGCAAACACAGCCACACGGCGCACGGCATTGAGCAGCGTCATGCGGTCAACGGCCATGGTGTAGGGATTGTCCTCGGGGATTACCGAGTTATAGTTAGGATAACGTCCGTTGATGAAGCGGCACGACAACTGGTAGTCGGCGTTCTCAAACGTGGCGCTGTTCTCGTCGATGGTGATGTTCACCGGCTCCTCGCTGTTGCGCTCAATGATGTTGGCAAGGATAGACGCAGGCTTGGCGGGGAGGATGAAATTGCGCTCAAAGTTGGGAGTTACATTGGTCTGACGGTAGCGAACCAGCTTGTGTGAGTCGCTGGCAACATACACGATCATGTCGGGCTTGATGTCCCAATAGATACCCATGAATTGGGGATGCATGTCGTCGTTACCCACGGCAAACAGCGTGTGGCCGATACCTGCAGCAATGCTCTTGGAGGGCAGCGTGAACTGGCGCACGTCATTGGCATTGGCAGCCTTCTCGGGGTACTCATCGCCATTGAGGGCCACGGCATCGTAGTAACCGTTGACGTAGGTCATCTTCACGGCCAAGGTCTCATCGTTGATCTCAAAGGTAAGTGCCGTGTCGGGTAACTCCTTCAGTGAGTTGATGGTGCGTTTCACATCAAGGGCAAATTTGCCGCTTCCCTCTACATTCTGCACTTCGATGTTGGTCGTCAGACGAGTTTCCATGTCGCTGCCGGTAACCACGAGTCGGTCGCTTTGCAATTCAAACAGGAAATTGTCAAGAATAGCATAGGCGTTCTTGCTGCTCACCACTTTGCTCACCGCATTCAAGCGGTTGAGCAATAATTTACTTTGAACGTTGAATTTCATACAGTTATGTCTCTTTATAGCATTATTAATTTGTTGTTCTTTCTTTTAACCTACAAATATAGTGTTTTTTTCTTTAATGAGATGTAGCTGTTGATAAAAAAACGAAAAAAAGCGTCATCGATTGCCTCGATAACGCTTTTTAAGCATTTCAGTTTCCCTTTTCAGGAAAACTGCCGATTGTCAACTGAGCATCAGTCC
>JAEEGG010008724.1_pt1 | contig 22903 bp, 15 predicted proteins | sample 9134161 | NCBI WGS metagenome assembly JAEEGG01 (sample SAMN16246543, study PRJNA631951) | gut metagenome | biome: gut microbiome; feature: rumen; material: CR-attached | host: Bos | place: Iran: Karaj | collected 2018-10
GTCATTTCAATATCCGGAAGTTCGAGAATAATAACCGGAGGAAGAGGAATTACCACAGTTTCGATTTCTTGCGATGGCCAAAGCGTGGATGTGAATGTCTATGTCAGTTCATATAGAATAACGCCGTCTATGGCGAACAGCATTTATCTAGTCACTGGAAGCAGCCAGACCTTCAACAGTTATTTAATTCCCTACAACCAGACATCAGAGATTCCCTTCAGTGTCAATTGGAATGTCCGCAACGAACCTGGTTATGGACAAATTACCGTAACAAACGATTACGGCAGTTCGACGAGTGTCATAGGAAGAGTCGCCGGTACGGCCTGGCTTTCCGTAGAATATGCTGGAGAATATGGCACGCTCAGCATAGATTATACAATACAGGTCCAGAATGGTGGAGGAGGTTCGACAACATACTATCTTGAAGTGTCTCCAGAATCAGTTACCCTGAATGAAGGCGGTACTGCTCAATTTACTGCAAAATACCATACCGTAACAGGAGGAAACGATGACGGAGGTGTTGCGGTTCAGGCTTCTTGGAGCATATCATCCGGCGGCAGCTATATAAGCATCACCAGCGACGGACTGGTTACGGCCCAAAGTAGTGGGCGGGCAAGAATAATGGCTTCCTATAAAGGAAAAACAGGATATGCGACCGTCATAGTATCGAATGCTCCGCCGGTGATCACCCATTATCTGGAAGTGACGCCGACAGAATCTATCGTAGAAGTCGGCAATACGCTGCAGTTCACAGCCATATATCATACAGTTACAAACGGAATGGACGACGGTGGTGTTATAGTCACCCCCGTATGGGGATCATCAGACAATGCTGTTGCTACAATAAATGCAGGAGGAACGGCTACGGCGAGAGCCCGAGGCATAGCAACGATCATTGCTTCGTATTCCGCAGATGGAGAATCATACACCGCGGCAGGAACCCTCACCGTTGCTCAGCAAGTTGCGGAAGTGTGTCGTATTGAAATAACTCCCGCAGAAACAACGATATCCGAAGGGGCGACACTTACTTATGTGGTTAGAAAATATACGGATATCTATACCGACGGCATCCTGTCGTTCAAAGATTTGACCGGAGTCGTCATTCCAAATACAGATGTTGCCTGGAGTATTGTAAGCGGTGGCTCTTGTGCAACGGTTAATTCTTCAGGTATTGCCACAGGTGTCTCTCCCGGAGATGTGACCGTAAAAGCAACATACAGAAGTGACGCTTCAGTAACGGCGACAGCGCTGTTGCATATCGATAACGTTTACAATGTGGATCCCGGAACCGGAGGAACAGGCTCAGGCGGAGGCAACTATTAATGATCAAAAACAACAATGCTTTATGAAAAGGATAACTAAGCTTTTTATCTATGGAATTATACTATTGTGCGCGGGTTGCAATGAAAGGCTGACCGAAGAGCCGTCAGGACTGCTGACAGACCTTACTTTCAGGGTAGAATCCGCATCGGTTGGGGGTGATGCACAATATACGCGTTCTTCATATCCATCCGCTTTGAATGGCCGGATTTCCAATTTCACCATATTCGTATTTGACGGAAATGGCAATTCTGTCTCGGCAAACTATTATCCGGGTGATGTGAACATGTCAGGTCGTGCGCTTTTCGTCAATGAGAGGCTGAATACGACCATCAATGATTCGTTTGCAGTTTATATTATTGCCAATTTGGGAGATCTGCACACTGAGAGTACTCTTTGCACGGGAGGAGTGCCGGCCGAAAGCAAGGTCAAGAACTATATGCATTCCCTGTCATCAAATTATGCGGAGTTCAGCAGCAACGGATTTCCTATGGCAGGATATTACGATAATTATCGCCCTTCTGCAGACTCCAGAACACTCTATGCAGACAAACTGGTGGCACAGTACAACATCCGTTTCATAAAGTCTGCACGGAATCCCAATACATACACAATTACAGGTGGAAGACTGTGCAATGTGGCGGGTAGATGCACTCCATTCCAACCATTCATTGCCACTTCAGAAAGTGATGTAAACAGTATTGGAGATGCTTTCACGTCATCTGATATTTCTGCACTGAACGCCGGAAACTTCGCGACGCTTTTCGTTCTGGAGAACGAGAAGGGGGATGTGTTCCCTTCGAGCGTAAATGCCGAAAGCCAAAGAAAGATGGAAAACATTCCTGCAGGAAGCCTGAACAGGAAAACTTGTACATATGCGGAATTCAACGTTACGGTACATACGCCGACAGCCATTTATGATAACGTAACCTACCGCTATTTCTTCGGTGACGGAATGAGGGATTGCAATGTGCACCGTAACATGATATATAATCTCACTATGAATTTCGACAACATTTATGTAGAGGATGAAGGCTGGAGGATAGAACCGGGTAATCCGGTAATAGATAACAACGCTCTTGTTCTCAGCCGCTCTCAACTGAGCATAATAAAGGGTATGTCGAACAGCTTCACCGTGACAAAGAAGGCGGGAGTCGATTATGAAATGACCTATTCCCAATCAGATGCCCAGACATACGGCCTGACAATCTCTCGTACTACTTCAGGAAATGTTGATACATATACTATTAGTACCAGTTACACTCAGGCTTATTCAGGAACTAGTATTCCCAAAGTAGATTATGCCGATATTCCTGTGACTTTCACCACTGCAGACGGACTGGTGACAAAGCAATTCAATATACGCATAAACAAGAACCCGCTGCTGCTGGAGTTCTCGTTCCCTGACGGATTGGGAGTGGTTGATGTGTCCAAAACGGTAGACTGGCCGGCCGGGGCAACTCTCGCGACCAGTGTTACGGGCATACTGTATGGAGAGAATCAATACTGCAGCAACAGGCTGCTCGGCCAGTATAACTGCGACATCTGGCAAACGCCGCTGGGAGTATATTCAGCTGCCACCACTCTTGGTGAAGGGGATGCGGCTGCCACGACTTTTCAAACGATTAATCTTGGCACAAGCGGCCTGCAGACTGCAGCCCATGAACTGAACAAGAGCCATCCTGTAGATCATCATTATGCCGTGGGGTCGACAGAGGTCCATTACACGGCTGTTGGACATGCTTACTTGAAGGTTTATTGTGCGGTCAAGATCAATGGAAGTGTCGTGACGGTTCCAATCAAGATAATAGCAAAGTCGGGATCGTCAGGATCAGGCAATTCGTATAGGTTGGACAGCGATGGAAGCAGTACCAGGATGACGGTAAAGGCACAAAGGGTTCCTGCGTGGTACTATGAACCGACGGTCACAAACAACAATGCGGCAGACGGCTATACCAACGGTTATGATACTCTAAACAAAGAATATCGTGTGTCATTACAGAAGTATGTAATGTTAGTGAACGGAGTCCAAATGGGATATACCAGGGGGAATCTGCATTCGTTCAACGTCGAAGGTGGCCCCGTGAATAGCTATAATCCTCCATTGGGGATGGAAATAGTCTATGGTGTTCCGGATTCTGTAAGCTATTAGATTATAAACCCGAAACAAAATTAATAGCAGCATAACAAAAGGAGGCCGGCAAGCCGACCCCCTTTGGGAAGGTACCCGAGACCTCCTTTTGTTTAATCAATTATGATTACACTATTAATCAAGATTGTGATTATCATAAAGAGGTAGTCACAATCCGGGGTCGATCAAGTTTGCAATATTCGGCCCCGTTCGGGTTTCTTTGCAAATTTAGTAAAAACATATATAAAACAAAACGGACAAGCCATAAGACTTGTCCGTTTGCGCTCCTCTTCGGGGACTTGAACCCAGGACCCCCTGATTAACAGTCAGGTGCTCTAACCAACTGAGCTAAAGAGGAATTTTCCCTTTCGGGACTGCAAATGTAATTATTTTTATCGTTAGACCAAATTTTTATTTGATAATTCTTATCGCAAATGTGAAATCATATTCTGCGAAAGGAACTCTGTAGGCTTCCAGCGGGAGGGTTCCCCAGGAGTTGATTCCGCCTACGCCCATCTGCTTGAGGTCTACGTTTACATAAGTTTCGGAACGTGCCACGAGGTCGCTGGTGTGCCATTTGAAATCTTTCTCTGTGATGTCCAGGTCGCTCATTCGGTAGTTGATCGCAGAGGCGTTGAACAGGGTGGGGGCGGTGAGTTCCAGTCCGAAACCGGTGTTGTCTACAACCTTCCAGCTGCGCAGACCTGTGCGTGTGCCGCTTTCGCCGGGCCTTACATATCCGAAGCTGTACATATCGGCAACCTTAGCCTTGTAGTCTCCGACCAGTGCGCCTGAAGCGCGGTCATCATAGTTCTCCCACGGGCCGAGGCCGTAATAGTCGACGTTTGCGAAGCGGTGTGGCATTGCGAACTTCATTCCAAAGCGGAACATGTCACTCTGGCTGGCACCTTCTGCTGGTGTCATTTTCTCGTTGACGATAATCTCACCGTCGGCGTTGACCTTGTATTTGAGAGTCAGAGAAGCCACCTGCTCTGCATCGCGAGCCTGGTCCTTGAGCATTCTGTATGCGGCGGTGATGACTGCACATCCGTCTTCCATGGCTGTCTCAACCTTGTCGAGCCTTATGACGGGGCTCTTCCAGAATGCATATCTTGTATGGAGGTTCGCTCCCTTGTCGTTGTCTGTGGCGGGACGATAGAAGTTGGGCTCAAGAGCGTCTGTGAGCAGGTCTACGCCTTTGTAGGTCAGCCTTTCCAGGTAGCCGGTCCTCTTGTTGAAATCAGCCTTGAAGAAAGGAGTCGTTGCGAAATAGTAGTTGAAATCTTCTCCGAGTGTCAGAGTCTCTCCCGATACTGCCTTGGCACTCTCGGCAAAGGCGGCCGCTGCATCGAACTTCTTGACGAACATCTGGTCATAAGCCACGGCGGTACCTGCGTCGAGCAGACCGTCAGCCTCCTTCAGACGGTATTCTACATAAAGGACAACTTCCTTGGCATCTGATGTCCTTGCAAGCGCAGCTGCGTATGGCAGGGTCACTATGGCACTGGTCTGGGGAGCGGTCTTTATGTCGCTGACCACTCCTTCCGCAACAGTCTTGTTGTCTGCAGACAGCTTCCATACAAGAAGATATCTTGAGAGGTTGATGAAGAAGTTTTCGTTGTAAACCCTGATGGTACCCTTGCTGAGGTCTACGGGAGTTGTCAGGATGTTGCGGTACTGGTAGCGGATTTCGTACGCGGGTTCTGCAAAGTCACGGTTGCCGGTCACGAAGCCGTTGCTGTTGAAGTTGCGGTCTCCGTTCGGGTCGTAGTTGTTGTAGCTGCCGGCCATAGTGTAGCGCATATTGCCGTTTGCATCATAATCAGCCAGAGACTGGTTGACGAAGTCCCAGATGAAGCCGCCCTGGTAGTTCGGATATTTGCGGACGAGATCCCAATACTCCTTGAAGTTGCCCACGGAGTTACCCATCGCGTGTGCATATTCGCACTGGATGAGAGGGAGACGGTGGCCTCCCTGCAGATATTTCTCGCAGTCTTCAGGAGCCATATACATAGGGCAGAAGATTTCGCTGCGTACGGTATTGTCAGGATTCCTGAAGTCGAGGGCGCGCTCGTAGTGTACGGGGCGGGAAGGGTCGTATGCCTTGATCCAGTCGAAGCAGGCCTGGAAGTTGTCGCCGTCGCCGGCCTCGTTGCCCATACTCCATATAATGACTGACGGGTGGTTGAAGTCACGTCTGACCATACGGCTGTCTCGCTCGAGATGTGAAGTCTTGAACAGCGGATTCTTGGCCAGGGTGTTCGGGCCGTATCCTATGCCATGCGATTCGATATTGCCCTCGTCTACTACATATATGCCATATTTGTCGCAGAGGTCATACCACCTCGGGTCATTGGGGTAGTGGCTGGTGCGCACTGCATTTATGTTGAGTTCTTTGAAGATCTGTATGTCACGGATCATCTCTTCTTCAGAGAGTACATATCCACCTTTTGCACTGATTTCGTGGCGGTCTGTTCCTTTGAGGAGGACAGGCTGTCCGTTGACAAGCAGCTGTGCGTTGCGGATGACAACATCCCTGAATCCCACGTTTACGAAGCTGACTTCTTTAGTGCCGTTGCCAGACGTTGTGGTGATGCGGAGCTTGTAGAGATACGGGCTCTCCGCACTCCACAGATTGACTTTTCCTGCCTTCAACGATGCAGAAAATGCAAGTTCGCCTTCACGCGCAGTCGTAGCACGGTAGTCGGTATTGTCAGTACCGGTGAAGTTCTGGATTGTGGCAGTGCAGCCGGCTATTCTCTTGCCTGCAGCATCGAAGAGGTCGAATGCTATGCCGCTCACGCCCTTGGTCGCAGCACCGCGGATGGTAAGGCTGCCGTTGGTATAGTTATTGGCCAGAACAGGTGTCACTTCGATTGTGCGGACCCTTGCCTCCGGACGTTTATATATGTAGCATTCTCTGGCAACTCCTGTCAGTCTCCAGAAATCCTGGTCTTCAAGATATGTTCCGTCACACCAGCGAAGCACCTGGAAGGCGAAGAGGTTGCTGCCAGGTTTAAGGAAGTTGGTTATGTCGAATTCGGCTTCCACCTTGCTGTCTTCGCTGTAACCCACAAACTTCCCGTTGACATAGAGGGTGATGCAGGATGTCACCGAGCCGAAATGCGCGAAAACGCGCTGTCCGCTCTCAAGCCAGCCGGCGGGTATGGTTATTTCTTTTCTGTATGAGCCGGTATGGTTATGCTCAGTCGGAATCTCAGGAGGATTGGTCCTGAAGAAACTCTTCCAGGCATATCCTGTGTTGGTATAGACCGGGTCTCCATATCCGTTGAGTTCCCAGATTCCAGGCACAGGCATCGCATCCCAGCCTTTGTCGTTGAAATCTGTCTTGTAGAAATCAACGGGGCGCTGGTCGTAATTCTCCACGAAATCGAATTTCCACATTCCTTCGAGAGAGATGGCCTGCAGATTTTCGAACTGCATGGTAGTCCCGATGTCAGCGCGGTTTATCTGGTTGACGTCTGTGTTGAAATAGGGTGTTTCCTGACCGTAGCACATTAAGCCGAATGCCAGCAAAACGGTCATAATAGAAAAGATGCGTTTCATAAAGTGATTTAGTTTAACAGGTGGAATAGCAAATTTAAGAAAAATTGTATTACATTTGCACCCAGCCCTGAGCCCGGATGGCGGAATTGGTAGACGCGCTAGTTTCAGGGACTAGTGGACGAATAGTCTGTGCAGGTTCGAGCCCTGTTCCGGGCACTAAAAGGAAGCAGCTGAAAACTCAGCTGCTTTTTTAGTGCCCTTTGGCATATCCATCACGGGGGCTCTGCCCCCGGAACCCCTGCGTCGCAAGCGACGAAGCAACTGAAAACTCAGCTGCTTTTTTCGTGTATGGAAAATTGTTATTTTTGTTATAACAATTAATGACAACAACTATGGTAACAATCATTATCATCGCCATCGTAGTACTGCTCGTACTATGGGTGATTTCAGTACAGAACAAACTCGTCAAGCTCGATGAGTTCGCCAACAATGCCCTCAAGCAGATCAACGTACAGCAGATGACACGTTTTGATTCATTGAGGACAATGATCAATGCCGCACGTGAATACGCCAAGGACGTTGAGTCGAAGACAATCATCGATGCCATCGAAGCGCGCCGTCCGGTGCAATCGGCAAACCCTACACCGGAGCAGATCAACGAGAATGAAGCACTGCTTGGCCAGGCCATCAGGAATTTCAATGTCGTTGCAGAGCGTTATCCTGAGCTCAAGTCGATGGAACTCTATAAGAACGCCCAGGATGAATACAGCAAGAACGAGGACCAGGTACGTATTTCACGTATGACATTCAACGATGCCGTGACCAAGTTCAATATGCAGACACGTATGTTCCCCGGCAGCGTAGTTGCAAGGATGCTCGGCTTCGCACCCAAGCAGTACCTTGAGGAAGACAAGTCTAAAGCCGACATCCCTGACATTTTCCCTGAGAAGCAATAATATGCGTAAAGTCTTCGCCTTCTTTCTGGCCCTGTCACTGACAAGCGCCTTGGCTCTGCCTGTTCATTCGCAGGAGATCCGGGACATAGAGACCAGCGTCACCCTGTCCGCTGACGGCAGTGCCCGTGTCGTTCAGGTATGGGATGTCACTGTGGTCGACGGCACGGAATGGTATATCCCCATAGACAATCTTGGAGAATGCTATATCCACGATTTCCGGGTTTCCGAGAATGGAATAGAGTATGAGAATGACGGCCGCAAGTGGAATTCGAACCGCTCGCTTGCCGCAAAGACTCACCGCTGCGGAATAGTGGAGAAAAAAGGTGGCAACATCGAACTTTGCTGGGGCCAGGGAGAGTATGGCGACCACGTCTACACCATAAGCTACACGATTGATAACCTGGTACAGTCCTATGATGAGTGTGACGGCTTCCATTGGCATTTCCTCAATGACGAGTGGGATGTCAAGCCGGAGCATGCATCCATCAAGATTATCAATGGAACGGGCGGAACTCCCTGGTATTGGACTAGTGAAGATTCCTGCAACGTCCGTTTCTGGGGGTTCGGTATGGTTGGCGATTCCATGCTGGAGGATGGTACCATCTGTTTCGAGTCTACGGAATCCTTCCGCTATGGCAGTTTCTTTTCTGCGCTGGTAAGCTTTGACAAAGGCTTGTTTTCACCCTCTGTTGAGGGAACGGGTACTTTTGAACAGCTTAAGGAAGAAGCAATGGAGGGCAGTGACTATGGCGATGAACAATTGTCAAGGGGAGACAAGATTTTTGGAATCATCCTGCTGGCGTTATTCCTGCTCATTCCGCTGCTGATCGTCGGATGGGCGTTGTTTGCCGTCATTAGAAAGATTTACAGGAAAGTATCCGGTCGCCACTATGACAAGAAGATATTCGGGAAAGACAAGATTGACGGCTGGTGGAGGGATGTTCCCCTCAACGGCAGTCCTACGGCATTGTATAGTCTGCTGCTTTCCGGCGACCTGTTGAAACCCGACAAGAACAAGATGTTCTCCAATCTGGTGAGTGCCTATTTCCTGAAATGGATACAGGACGGCGTACTTGCCGTGGAGAAGGATCCCGGAAAAAAGGACCGTGTCAATCTGCGTTTTGTCAAGGAGGCAAGCGAGGCCGAATCTGACGATACTATGGAGAATACGGTTTATTGTGCGGCCCTTGCGGCGGCAGGTGAAAACCGGGTTCTGGAAGCTGATGAATTCAAGTCGTGGTCCTACAAGAATGACAAAGCCGTTGCAGCGTGGCCCCTGGCAGCCAAACGTTCTGGAACTGCTATCTGGAAAGAGGTCTCACCGGAAGAACGCTGCCATGCCGTTGAGTTCAAGAATTTTCTCAATGATTTCACCCTTGCTTCGGAACGCGAGGCTCCGGAAGTCGGGGTTTGGAAGCAATATATGGTGATGGCTGCCGCGCTCGGCGTTGCGGAGCAAGTGTCCAGGAACTTCGAAAAACTGTTTCCGAATGTTATGGAAGAATATGTGCGTCAGACGAATATGTTCGATACAACTACGACCTACTACGTCTTGCGCAGCTTGAACCGGTCGTCTTCTGCTATGATGTCATCTGCGATGGAACGCCAGGCAATACGCGCTGCGAAAGCCGCGGCCGCTCAACGCTCATCCGGCGGTGGAGGGTCGATTTCCTTTGGTGGCGGAGGAGGCGGCTTCGGAGGAGGCCACGGGGGCGGATCGAGATAACCGGGCTATCCTTTCAGAATCTGATCCGCGGCGTTTTTGGTGTCGACCTTTTCGATGAGGCGCTCCAGAATGCCGTCTTCCGAGAATATGAATGTACGGCGGAGCGTCCCCAGGACGGTCTTGCCGTACATCTTCTTTTCTCCCCACGCTCCGAAACTCTGGAGCATCGTGGTAGAAGTGTCTGCCAGCAGCCTGAACGGAAGTTCATATTTTGCACGGAACCCGGTGTGGGACTTTGCCGAATCCTTGCTGACACCGATGACATTGTATCCGGCGGCAGTCAGCGCGGCATAGTTGTCGCGGAAACTGCAGGCTTCGGCTGTGCATCCAGAGGTGTTGTCCTTGGGGTAAAAATAGATGATGGTCTTGCGGCCGTTGCCAATCAGGTCCTGTGACCTCACCGTGTTGCCGTCCTGGTCCAAGACCTCGAAATCCGGCATTCTGTCTCCGATTTTCAGCATAAAAACAAAGTTTTGATGTGCAAATATAATCTTTTGCGGCAGAGAAAAATTGATTAAATTTGTTTGATTGATAATTCCCTAGTAAAATGAAAAAGTTCCTTTGCGCCATCATTCTGCTGGCAATGACATTCCCTGTGTTCTCCCAGGAAATCGAGAAGACCGAATTCACCGGCTATGTCGGAGAAACCACTGTCCAACACCAAGGTTCCTACACTCCTGATTTCAGATTTGACGGGAGCAACAGGAAGGTACGCAACGTCATTCTCCTTATCGGTGACGGAATGGGCCTTGCCGCAGTCAATGCGGGTATGTATGCCAACGGTGGCGAACTGACCCTCACCAACCTGCATAACTTTGGCTTCGTACGCACCCAGAGTGATGACAATTTCACCACAGACTCGGCGGCATCCGGAACAGCATATGCCACAGGCCAGAAAACCACCAACGGTTTTGTCGGAATGGATCCGGGTAAAAATACAATACCGAACATCCCCGAAAAACTTTCCCCCCTTGGTTACGCCTGCGGAGTCATTTCGACTGATGACCTGAACGGTGCGACTCCAGCTTCATTCTTCGCGCATCAGGATTCCCGCAACAAAACCGATGAAATATGGGCGGATCTGCCCTCTGCACACCTGGATTTTGTTTCTGCCGGCTCTACCGAAGTCTTCGAAAAGAGGCCTGAGGCTACCAAAGAAGCCATCGCCAAACGATATACGATGGTCGAACGCCTCAGCAAAGTTGACGGAGCTGCATCTCCGGTTATGTACCTTCCTCCCAGTGTTCAGCTCGCTGACCGCGGAGACTATCTCCCGGCAACGACCCGCAAGGCCATTGAATATCTGTCAAAACAGAGCAAGAAAGGTTTCTTCCTTATGGTTGAAGGAGCCCGCATAGACAAGGAAGAGCACAGCAACAACACATACGGCTTTGTCCGCGAGATGCTGGACTTTGACAAGGCCATAGAGGAAGCCATCCGTTTCGCAGAGAAGGACGGTCACACCCTTGTCCTCATCAGTGCAGACCACGAGACTGGCGGTGTCGCTCTCCGTGGCGGCGATCCTGAGAAAGGCTTTATCCGCACGGCTTTCGCATCTACCGGCCATACGGCCATAACCGTTCCGATTTATGCCTATGGCCCGCAGTCCCAGCAGTTCCGCTGCTTCCTCGAAAACAGTGATGTCAGCAATCTCATTGTTGAAATTCTGGCAGGCAAGAAGAATAAGAAATAAACTAAAAATCATTGATATGAACAGACGAGAATTTCTGAAAACTGCAGGATTCGCAGCTGCAGGAATGGTGGCCAGCACGCACGGTATGAGTGCAAAAAGTTACAGCCGTATAATGGGAGCCAACGACAGGGTAAATGTCGCCATCGTAGGTTATTCGGATCGTTTCCGGGGCTCTCTTCTTCCTGCTTTCCAGGCCAACTGCCAGGCTCAGAATTTTGACATCATCGGTGTATCGGACCTCTGGAGGCTCCGCCGCGAGGAGGCCAAGTCAAATCTGGAAACCAAGTTCGGTCACGCAATCAGGACTTACGTTAACAACGACAAAATGTACGAGGACAAGGACATCGATGCCGTCATCATCTCTACAGCCGATTTCCAGCACGCACGTCACGCCGCAGAAGCTGCTCAGAACGGCAAGGACGCATATGTCGAGAAACCTTTTGCCGAGACTATGGAAGACGCTCGTTATGCAAAGGCAGCCATCGAGAAGGCCGGTACGATCGTGCAGATTGGTTCACAACGCCGCAGCGCGCCTAACTATCACGCAGCAAACGATTTCCTCCGTTCAGGAAAGTTCGGTGACATCGTTATGGTCGAAATGACCTGGAATGTCAACCAGCCCGGCCGCTGGCGTCGTCCCACCACCGTTCCTCTCCTCAAGGAAGAAGATACCGACTGGAACCGCTATCTACTGAATCGTCCATACCAGTCGTTCGATCCTCGCAAATACTTGGAGTTCCGTCTGTTCTGGCCGTTCTCATCTGGTATTCCCGGCCAGTGGATGGCTCATCAGATAGATACCGTACACTGGTTCACAGGCTACAACTATCCGCGCAGCGTAGCTGCCAATGGCGGTATCTACCTCTGGAAGGATGGTCGCACCAACTTCGATACGATGACTGCCGTGCTTGACTACGGCCCCGCTGACGATCTTTCTAAAGGTTTCCAGGTGGTTTATTCTTCCCGCTTCACCAACAGCGCCGGCGGTACCAAGGAGATTTACTATTCAAACGGCGGTGAACTTAACCTTGACACCAATATGGTCACTTCCAACGGCTATCTGACAGCACGTGAGGCAAGGTCAATGGGTATGGAGGAGTTCAAACTTGATTCATTCTCGCTTTCTGAGGGGATCAAGGTTTCGACTGACGCCAACACAGGCGGAGATCCGATGACGACCGCTCATATGCTCAACTGGATGGAGTGCGTCCGCAGCCGCAAGCAGCCCAATGCAAACTATATGGCAGGATACAACCACTCCATCGCCTGCATAATGGTGACCGCAGCCCTGCGCACCCACGAATATACAGTCTTCAATCCTGCCACCCAGGAAGTGATGGCCGGAGGAAAAGTATTCCAGTACTGATGAAACGCTTTTTATATCTGTTGCCGCTGCTGACCCTGATGGCTTGCAGCAGCGGCAAGGCTGATGTCTTGTTCGAACGCGACGACGCAGCACGCAAGATCGATATCTCAATAGACGGCAAGTATTTTACCTCCTACATCTATCCTGTAGATATGGAGAAACCGGTCCTGTGGCCTATCGTTACTGCATCCGGAAAGGATATCACCAGAGGATTCCCCTTTGCCCCCAGGGCTTTTGAGAGTACTGACCATCCGCATCAGGTAGGTCTGTGGTTCAACTTCGGAAATGTCAACGGACTTGACTTCTGGAACAATTCATATGCAATCCCTGCATCCCGCAAGGCGTCATATGGCTCTGTAGTCTTTGATCACGTGGTCTCCGCATCAGACGGCCGTCTTGTCACCCTCTCCAACTGGGTTGACAGCGATGGCAATGTCCTGATGACGGAAGAGACAACTTTCGTATTCGAAGGAAGCCAGGATGAACGTTCAATAGTCAGGACCGCCAGGCTCACTGCCGTCGAACCTGTCGTTTTCAACGAAAGCAAGGAAGGAATGCTTGGACTCCGTGTCGACCGGGCTTTCCAGAAACCGTCAGACAAACCTGAAAGGTATACTGATGCAAACGGTATTGTGACCGAAGTCGCGACTGTCAACAACGACGGTGTATGCGGAGAGTATGTCAACAGTCTAGGCGACAGGGGAGACGATGTCTGGTCGAAACGTGCTGAGTGGACTATGCTCAACGGTACGAAAGAAGGAGACGACATTTCAATCCTGATCATAGATTCCAAGTACAACCCCAACTTTCCGGCCTGGTCGCACGCCCGCGGCTATGGCCTTTTTGCAGTTAACAGTATGGGTGGACGCGAATTCGACCGGTCTTTGCCAGAACCTGCCGAGTACAGGCTGGAGCCGGGCCAGAAAGTCAACTTCATCTACAAGATCATAATCAAGGATCACGGATTTTTTACCAGACAGGAAGCCGAAGCCCGCGCCCGTGAATTCAACAGATAGTCTTGTAGTAATTAATATTATCTTTGCCTGATATGAAAGACGTGGAAATCTTTGCCGCCTGCCTTAAGGAACTGCTGCTGGAGAACGATACCGTGACCGTTCCCGGTCTGGGCAGTTTCATCACGCGGCAAATGCCTGCGTCATTCTCGGATCGTGGCCGCACCATCAATCCTCCCTATAGGAAGTTGTCGTTCAGGGCTTCTGAACAGGGCGATGCGGAGTTGTTTAAAGAGCATATCGTTACCCTACTTCCGGAAGGCACCGATCCGGTCGGCTGGATTCAGTCTTTCGTAAAGGAGTTCAAGGAAGAGCTTGAGAAAACTAAGCGGGTAGACCTTGTTTCGCTCGGCACAATGCGGGCAACTGCCCAGAACGATTTTTTCTTCGTGGCTTCGGATGACCTGGACATTTTCCCCGAGGGAATGGGGCTCGAAGCGGTGACCATAAAATCAAGTCAGCTGTTGGAAGAGGAGCCTGAGGCTGGAGAAGTTCCTGAGAAGGAAGCAGAAACGGCTAAAGAACCAGAACCGATTCCAGAACCGCAGCCTGCATCTGATCCTGCGGCAATGCAGGACAAGCCCGCTTCAGTTCCTGCCGAAAAACCCCGTCACAAACTGAAGTGGTGGGCCATCTTGCTTATCGTGCTTGCAGCATTGATATTGCTCCTGATTTTGTCAGTCATCTTCAAAGACGTTCTTCCCTGGGGCCCCGCAGTCGACAACTTTATCAACCATCTTCTCTACACTGAGGAAGAACTTCGGATCCTTAATACCTGGATGCTATGATTGACAGGGCAACGGTAGACAGGATTCTCGATGCAACACGCATCGAAGAGGTGATAGGGGATTTCGTCTCGCTGAAGAGAAGAGGTGCGAACTATCTCGGCCTGTGCCCTTTCCATCAGGACAAGAACCCTTCGCTCAGCGTCTCTTCGACCAAGCAGATCTTCAAATGTTTCGCTTGCGGCAAGGCGGGGACGGCGGTGTCGTTCATTATGGAGCACGAGAAGCTTTCGTACCCCGAGGCCCTGAAATATCTGGCGAAGAAATACGGCATCGAGGTGGTCGAGAAGGAACAGACTCCAGAGGAAATCGCGGCCCGGCTGAAAGGCGAGAGCTTGCTCATCGTCAACGAATATGCCCAGAAATACTATCAGCAGCTGCTTTGGGATCCAGCGCGCACTCATCTTGTTGGACTGAGCTATTTCAAGGAGCGCAAGTTTTCTGACGAAACCATCCGCAAGTTCGGTCTGGGCTTCGCTCCTGCAGGAGGAAAGTCATTCGCTGCCACGGCCCTCGAGGAAGGCTACAAGGAAGAATATCTTGTCGACAGCGGACTCTGCATAAAACGTGATGACGGTTCGTTGAGCGACCGTTTCTATGACCGCGTGATGTTCCCCATCCATTCGCTGAGCGGCCGCGTCATCGCTTTCGGGGGGCGTATCCTGACCAGCGACAAGAGCAAGGCGAAGTACATCAACTCACCGGAGACTGAGGTTTACGTCAAGAACCGCTCTCTCTACGGCATTTATTTCGCCAAGACTGCGATAGCCAACAAAGACTGCTGCCTGCTGGTTGAGGGTTATACCGATGTGATTTCGATGCATCAAGCCGGCATAGAGAATGTCGTCGCATCTTCGGGAACCTCCCTTACCGTAGGCCAGATTTCGCTGATAAAACGTTTTACCGACAAGATAATTGTCATATATGACGGTGACGCTGCCGGAATCAAGGCATCCATCCGAGGAATCGATATGATCCTTCAGCAGGGAATGAAAGTCGAGGTGGTGCTGCTGCCTTCCGAGGATGACCCTGATTCCTTTGCCAAGGCTCACAGCCGTGAAGAAATAGAAGAATTCATCGCATCCAACAAGTGCGACTTCATCACTTTCAAGACAAACCTTCTCCTTGAGGAGATTGACAATAACCCGATACGCAAGGCCCAGCTCATCAACGATATAATTGAATCGGTATCGATGATTCCAGACCAGATCGAGCGCAACGTGTATGTCGGCCAGGTGGCCTCCCGTTTCGATATAAAAGAAGACGCAGTCTTCCAGAAAATAAGGCAGTTGCGTTCAAGAAGGAACTCACAGGAGCAGGCTCGGAACCGTGTCATGCAGCCCGGGCCGGCAGTGTCTCTGCCAGGTGATTATGAACCGCTGCCTGCCGGATACGAGGACAGTGCCGCAGTTGATGCCGTGGAGAGCGCTCCAAAGCCTTTGACCGACGCTTACCTGGCGGTGAACGAAAAGGAAATAGTCTACTATCTCCTAAAGTTTGGAGAATACCCCCTTCATACTGACGACAGCCTGCGATACGACAGAACGGCTAAAGCAGCTGATGTTCCCACTGTCGCTGAATACATCCACAAATCACTGGAGGAAGATGATCTGCAGTTCGAGAACCCGGTATACAAGAAGATATATGGCGAATACTTCTCAAGGCCCCGCGAAACGGAGGAAGACTGTGAAGTCGCCCAGGGAAAGATAATCAGATACTTCTCAACTCACCCCGACCAGGATGTCAGCGCTACGATGATGGATGTCATATGTGACAACTATCCTCTGACAGTCAAGGTATACCGCGATTCCCTTACTCCTGAGGAACAGATGCTCGGCAAAAATGTACCTCGTGCCGTCATTGCATACCGCATCAAGGTCATCGACCGCCTCTGCGCATCTACCGTCAAGGAAGTGGATGCCGCGTTCAAGAGCGGGGACGGCGAATCCTGCAAGGAGAAAATGCGTTTCCTCGCTGCCCTCAACACTGTTAAAAATAATCTTACCAAAGAATTGAATAGGTTGTAATTTACTACATTTGCACACTTCAAACCATAATTAATACTGAACTATGAGCGAATACAAGAGGATACTCGTAACAAGCGCGCTGCCGTACGCCAACGGACCTGTACATATCGGGCACCTTGCAGGAGTCTATGTTCCTGCAGACATATATGTGAGATATCAGAGAATGCGTGGGCGCGAGGTCCTGTTCGTATGCGGTTCAGACGAACACGGCGTTCCTATCACGATCAAGGCACGCCAGCAGGGCTGTACACCTCAGGACATCGTTGACAAGTACCACGGCATCATCAAGAAATCATTCGCCGATTTCGGCATCGATTTCGACATATATTCACGCACTTCCAGCAAAATACACCACGAGACAGCTTCAGAATTCTTCCGCAAGCTCTATGATGAAGGCAAGTTCATCGAGAAGGAAAGCGAGCAGTATTATGACGAGGAGGCCAAAACTTTCCTGGCTGACCGCTACATCGTGGGTACCTGCCCCAAATGCGGCAACGAAGGTGCCTACGGCGACCAGTGCGAAAAATGCGGAAGCACCCTCAGCCCCGAAGAGCTGATCAACCCGCATTCCGCCATCAGCGGTTCCCCGCTCGTAAAACGCAAGACCAAACACTGGTATCTGCCGCTTGACCGTGATGAAGCCTGGCTTCGCAAATGGATACTTGAAGACCACAAGGAGTGGAAGACTAATGTCTATGGTCAGTGCAAGAGCTGGCTCGACGGCGGCTTGTTGCCGCGTGCTGTGAGCCGCGACCTTGACTGGGGTGTTCCTGTCCCCGTTGAAGGAGCTGAGGGCAAAGTCCTTTATGTGTGGTTCGATGCTCCCATCGGCTATATTTCCAACACCAAGGAATTGCTGCCCGACAGCTGGGAGAAATGGTGGAAGAGCAAGGACACCAAGCTGGTGCATTTTATCGGCAAGGACAATATCGTGTTCCACTGTATCGTATTCCCGTCGATGCTCAAGGCTTACGGAGACTTCATCCTTCCTGACAACGTGCCTGCCAATGAGTTCCTTAACCTGGAAGGTGATAAGATTTCAACCTCCCGCAACTGGGCGGTATGGCTGAACGAATATCTTGAGGATTTCCCCGGGATGCAGGATGTGCTGCGTTATGTGCTGACGGCAAATGCTCCCGAGACCAAGGACAACGATTTCACCTGGAAGGACTTCCAGACCCGCAACAACAGCGAACTGGTTGCCATTTACGGCAACTTCGTGAACCGTGCGGTAGTCCTCACCCATAAATATTTCGGTGGCAAGGTGCCTGCAAATGCCAAGCCCGAAGCAGTGGATGCCGAAACTCTCGCCCAGCTTCCCCAGATCAGGGAGTCTATCGAAGATTATATAGAGCACTACAAGTTCCGCGAGGCACTGAAAGAAGCTATGAACCTCGCCCGTATCGGCAACAAGTATATTTCTGACACAGAGCCGTGGAAAGTCGCCAAGACCGACCTCGACCGCACTGCATCGATTCTTTACACATCTTTGCAGATATGCGCCAACCTCGCCATTGCATTCTCTCCGTTCCTGCCGTTCTCATCGGCCAAACTGCAGCAGATGCTCTGTCTCGACAAACTCTGCTGGGACAGTCTCGGCAACGCAGAGATATTGCCTTCAGGTCATCAGATTGCTCCGGCACAACTGATGTTTGCAAAGATTGAAGATGCCCAGATAGACGCCCAGATTGCCAAACTTCAGGCATCCAAGGCTGCCCATGAGGCCGCAAAAGCGACAACTCCTGCTCTTGCACCGGCAAAGTCTGAGTGTGTGTTTGAGGATTTTGAGAAAATAGATATACGCACTGCTACCGTTCTTGAGGCCGAAAAGGTGCCTAACACCGACAAGCTTCTCCATCTGAAGATTGACACCGGAATGGATGTCCGCGACCTGGTGAGCGGTATTGCCCAATATTACACGCCGGAAGAGATGGTAGGAAAGCAGATTTGCATTCTCGCCAACCTCAAGCCGCGCAAGATCAAGGGCATAGTTTCACAGGGAATGATCCTGATGGCCCAACAGCCTGACGGCAAGATGCGTATAGTTGCACCCGAGGAAAAACTTGACAATGGTGCAACCATAGGATAGTGCATTCCTATGACCGAGGAGCAGATCTATAGCCGGATGATGGCTCTCTGCAGCCGTCGCGAATATTGCAAGAGCGACATTGCAGCCAAGATATCGGCGTTGTCTGATGCCGTCGATGCCGATGCCATGGTCAAAAAACTCTGCGAAGAGAAGTTCATTGACGAGAACAGATATGCAGCTGCATTCGTTAGGGACAAAAGCAGACTGAAGGGCTGGGGAGAGATAAAGATCCGCTATGCATTGCAGCGGAAAGGACTCGACAGCGACACGATAGCCGAGGCGATGGGTGAGATTGACGGGGAGCAGCAGAAAGAAAGGCTGGCGAAACTATTGAAGGCCAAGGCTCAAACCTTGAAATCCGGAACTCCGGAAGAGAAACGGGCAAAGCTCCTGCGCTTTGCAATTTCCAGAGGATTCACCTACGCCCAGGCCGACGAGATTTGCAAGACGATAAAGTAGAAATAAGATATATGGTTACCTCAGAACAGATTAAAGACATTAAACAGCGGTTAGAGACGTTGGGGAGGTGTCTTTGACATACCTGCCAAACGCGGGGAACTGTCAAAACAGCAGGAGCTGACCCTGGCTCCCGATTTCTGGAACGATCCGAAGGCGGCAGAAGTCATCGTCAAGAAGATTTCAGCCATCAAATTCTGGGTGGACGGTTATGACAAGGCCGCGAGCCTGATGGATGACTGCAACACCCTGGCAGAGTTCGGCGAAGATGCAGCAGAGGACCTTGATGCAGCATATGCACAGCTTCTGGCACAGGTCGAAAGCCTTGAGATGCGCAATATGCTCAGCGCCGAGGGAGACAATCTGGGCGCTATCCTCAAAATCAATTCCGGTGCCGGCGGCACTGAGGCAAATGACTGGAGTTTTATGCTGATGCGTATGTATATGCGCTGGGGAGAACGCAACGGCTACAAGATTGAAGTCAGCGATTTGCTTGAAGGCGACGAGGCGGGCATCAAGTCCGTGACCATAGAGTTCGAAGGAGAATATGCATACGGTTATCTGAAAGCCGAGAACGGTGTCCACCGCCTGGTCCGCATATCGCCATATAATGCGCAGGGCAAACGTCAGACGACATTCTCGAGCGTATTCGTCTATCCTCTTGTCGATGACACTATCCAGATAGAGATCAATCCCTCCGACCTTGAGTGGGACACTTATCGCAGCAGCGGAGCAGGTGGCCAGAATGTCAACAAAGTTGAAACCGGAGTCCGCGTGAAACATATCCCCACAGGTATCGTAGTGGAGAACACCGAGACCCGCAGCCAGCTCGATAACCGCCAGAATGCGCTGAGGATACTGAAATCTCATCTGTACGACCTTGAGCTCAAGAAACGCCAGGAAAAGCAGGCTGAGCTCGAAGGACAGAAAAAGAAGATAGAATGGGGCAGCCAGATCCGCAGCTATGTCCTTCATCCTTACAAGATGGTCAAGGACCTTCGCACCGGCTATGAGACTTCCGACACCCAGGGAGTCCTCGACGGAGATCTGAATGACTTTATGAAGGTCTATCTTATGAGCAACGGAAACAATTAAAACACAAGATATATGGAATTCAAATATGCACCTATGTTTCAGCTTGGTCCCGATACCACTGAATACTACTGCCTGACGAAAGACGGTGTGTCTGTCGGCGAGTTCGAGGGACATAAGATATTGAAAGTGGCTCCCGAAGCCCTGGAAATGCTGGCAAATGCGGCCTTCAGGGACGTTAACTTCCTGCTCCGCCGTGCCCACAACCAGCAGGTGGCTTCAATCCTTTCCGATCCGGAGGCGAGCGACAATGACAAATATGTCGCCCTTACCTTCCTGCGCAATGCAGAAGTTGCGGCGAAGGGCAAGCTCCCTTTCTGCCAGGACACTGGAACAGCCATAATCCACGGAGAGAAAGGCCAGCAGGTATGGACTGGCTTCTGCGACGAAGAGGCTCTTTCACGTGGCGTATACAAGACCTACACCGAGGAGAATCTCCGCTATAGCCAGAACGCTCCCCTGAATATGTACGATGAGATAAACACCAAGTGTAACCTGCCCGCCCAGATAGATATCGAGGCTGCCGAAGGTATGGAATACCGATTCCTCTGCGTAGTTAAGGGCGGCGGATCAGCCAACAAGACATATCTCTACCAGGAAACCAAGGCCCGTATCCAGAACCCCGGCACACTGGTTCCTTTCCTCACCGAAAAGATGCGTACTCTGGGAACTGCTGCCTGCCCGCCTTACCATATTGCATTTGTAATCGGCGGCACTTCTGCTGAGAAGAATCTTCTCACCGTGAAGCTGGCTTCAACTCATTATTATGATGGTCTTCCCACGACCGGAGATGAAACCGGCCGTGCATTCCGCGACGTGGAGTTGGAGAAGCAGCTCCTTGAGGAGGCCCACAAGATCGGTCTTGGTGCCCAGTTCGGAGGCAAGGCTTTTGCCCACGACATCCGCGTGGTCCGTCTGCCCCGCCACGGAGCAAGCTGCCCCATCGGCCTCGGTGTAAGCTGTTCGGCAGACCGTAACATCAAAGCCAAGATCAACGCTGACGGAGTCTGGATCGAGAAGATGGACGACAAGCCTGGCGAACTGATTCCTGAGGAGTTCCGCAACGCAGGTGAAGGAGGCGGTGTTGTGATAGACCTCAACCAGCCTATGTCTGAAATCTGCAAGACCCTTTCAAAGTATCCGGTTTCTACCCGCGTCAGCCTCAACGGCACTATCATCGTTGCCCGCGACATAGCTCACGCCAAGCTCAAAGCCCGTCTTGATGCAGGAGAGGATCTTCCTGACTATTTCAAGAACCATCCTGTGCTCTATGCAGGTCCTGCAAAGACTCCTGCCGGAATGCCTTGCGGATCAATGGGCCCGACTACGGCCAACCGTATGGATCCGTACGTAGATGAATTCCAGAATCATGGCGGTTCAATGGTAATGATTGCCAAAGGCAACAGGACCAAGGCCGTCACCGACGCCTGCAAGAAACACGGTGGTTTCTATCTGGGAAGCATCGGAGGCCCTGCAGCAGTGCTGTCGATGAATTCCATCAAGAGCATCGAGTGCGTGGAATATCCCGAACTCGGAATGGAAGCCATCTGGCGCATCGAAGTCAAGGATTTCCCTGCCTTCATCCTCGTGGACGACAAAGGCAACGATTTCTTTGCAGGAAAATTATAGAGAACTATCCCAGGCTCTGCTGCCATTTCCAGGCAGACCTCAAGGTATCTTCCAAAGGACGCTCGGCTTTCCAGCCGAGCTCTTTGTTTGCATAGCTGGTGTCTGCCCAAACGGCCTCAATGTCACCGGCCCTGCGCCCTGCAATCTTGTAGTTCAACTTCAGGTTGTTGACCTTTTCGAAAGTCTTGACGATCTCAAGGGTCGAAACGCCGCGGCCGGTGCCTATGTTGAATATTTCGTAGTCAGCCTTGCTCCGGCCTTCTATCATACGGTTTACTGCCACTACGTGAGCCTTTGCAAGGTCGACGACGTCGATGTAGTCGCGTATGCAGGTTCCGTCAGGGGTGTTGTAGTCATCACCGAATATGCTGAGCATAGGACGTATTCCTGCGGCAGTCTGTGTGACGAAAGGAATAAGGTTGTTTGGCACTCCGCGCGGCTGTTCTCCGATCAGTGCGCTGGGATGTGCGCCGATAGGGTTGAAGTAGCGAAGTGCTATGCCCTTTACCTTGCCATATGCAGTTACAGTATCGTGCAGGATATCTTCGCACATCTGCTTTGTGGCGCCGTAAGGAGCTAGGGCGGGTTTGCGTGGAGTCTGCTCCGTTACCGGCAGCACGTCGGCCTGTCCGTAAACCGTGCAGGAAGAAGAGAAGACGATGTTAGGCACATCATACTTCATCATTAGAGTCAGCAGGTTGATCATCGAACCGAGGTTGTTGCGGTAATAATCCAAAGGAATATGGACTGATTCTCCGACAGCTTTCAAGGCCGCGAAATGGATGACTGCTTCAAATTTGTGAGTACTGAAGACTTTCTCGAGGGCGGGGACGTCAAGGCAGTCAACCTCGTTGAAATCAACTTTCTTCCCTGTAATCTTCTCTATGCCCTTTATCGCACTTATTTCTGAATTGCTGAGATTGTCGACCACTATCGGTTCATAACCGGCTAAAATCAGCTCTACACACGTGTGGGAACCGATATAACCGCTTCCCCCAGTCACCAAAACCTGTTTGCTCATTGATAATTTTTTAGTTGTCCGTGTCAAATTTAGTGAAAAAAGTAATTTTTGGTACGGTTTATGACAATACGAGAATTGAAGTTCAACCTAAA
>JAEEGG010008729.1_pt1 | contig 22898 bp, 18 predicted proteins | sample 9134161 | NCBI WGS metagenome assembly JAEEGG01 (sample SAMN16246543, study PRJNA631951) | gut metagenome | biome: gut microbiome; feature: rumen; material: CR-attached | host: Bos | place: Iran: Karaj | collected 2018-10
CCATCGTGGGGGTGGCTATTGTCATGGCCGTTACCATGGCCATGCTATGGCCTTGGGAGAGCCACAACGCATGGTGGACGGTGTGTGGAGCTGCCGTGGTGGCCGCCATCACCAGTTGCCTCACCTACAGACCTGCCATCAACAGCTTCAGCCGCCATGTGCCGCAAAGGGTGACGGAGAAGGATGGCGAATACTTTGTGAAGGGGCTGACACGCTTCAATCCTTTCCATGTGGGCATCGCTGCCCTGTTGTGGGCCGCCGTGCCCATCTTCCTCAGTCTGCTCATCAGCCGTCTGCTCGAGCTGCCCGACACATGCGCCGCCTATGCCGCCCTGCGCCTCACTGGGCGTGTGATGCTGCCTGCCGCCATCGGCATCGCCGTGCTGGCCGTGGCCAATGCCGCCCTGCACTATTACGAAATACTGAACGGCCCACTCTGCACACCCGACAGCATGGCGGAGCGGTTCTTACGGCCCATGCTGCCCTTTACGCGCTCCGACATCGCCAGCGCGCCAGCCTTCCTCGGCGATTTTGCCTGGAAGATGTTCCATTTCTTCCTCGTCGCCCTCCTCACGGCATCCCTATGGTTCCTGCTCACGCTGCCCATCGATAATGCCCAGTGGCACCGTCGCTATCACTACTGGCCGTGCCGACCTTCGACTGAACTGTCGGCCGACAGTCTACAGTCGCTTCAGAAAAAGCTGCGCGACATGTTGCCCCATCAGCAAAACAGCAGTGAGCCGAAGCCTGTGGTCACCCAACCCAAGAAGAAGAAAGCCACTCGTGCCACCAATGTCGACAACAAACCAACGCCCCAGCACGTTGACGTGAGCAATATGTACTTCAAGGAAGGTGGAAGGGTTTATGTGCAAATGGGACAGCAGCTGCAACTGCAACTGGTGGTGGAACCCAGCGATTACGACGAGACGCTGGAATACAGCTTCTCGAAGGCTCCCGGCGGCATCGACATCATCTCCGTTTCGCCTGAGCTGGTGGTGACACCCGTCTCGCGGGGCGAAAGCTATGTGCTGATTACATCCAGTCGCACCCACAAGCAGGTCGGCTGCTTTGTGGAAGTGAAGTAGGGAATTTCTTTCCCTTTTCATTTATTGACCGTTTTGGGATAAATGCGCTTCAAAACAAGAAAGGCGTTGACCTCCCGCTTGAGAGGGTCAACGCCTATACTAAATGATGCTGCAATCTGTATTACTTGTCCTCAAGGCCGAGGTAGCAGATGCAGCCCGCGATGATGAGGTAGAGCCAAGCACCAAAGGCGGGAGAGAAAGGAATGCCGTCGGGCTTCGTGATGAAGAGCAGGATGATGAAGATGGCTGCCACGGCAGCGAGCACGATGCCAGCAATCTTACGGTCGAGCACGAAGATGGGCTTCAGGCCCGGCAACTTCTCCTTGAAGCTGTAGAGCAGCAGATAAAGGGGGCAGAGCAAGAGCAGCAGGATGATGATGGTGAAGTGGAATCCAAGATCGCTTAAGCCCTTTGGCATGACAAAGCTCTCGCTGAATCCCATGAACGACATTTTCATCGATGGGATGAAGAGCCAGATGAAGAGCAACACTGCGCTGCCAATCCATGTGAACATTTTTGCTTGTTCTTTCGTGAAGTTTGCCATAATGATTTAGTTTTAGGTGTTAATAAATAATGTGAATTAAAAAAGGGTTTTCCTTCATTCTTCCGTCGCTAACTTAACCGTCACCGGCATTAGTAGGGCTACGACCAAGTAAATCCAAAGTCCCACGGCGGGCGACACGGGTTTGCTGCTCAGCAGCAGCGACAGCGTCAGCAGCAGGGCGCACAAGGCAGGCAGCATGCGCTCGAAAAGCTTGGCACGGTCGGCGATGCCTCCGCGCAGTCCCAGTAGCACCGGCCCCAGCGCCATGCCGAGCAGCAGCACATAGCCCACGATGCGAGTGACATCGCTGCTCACCAGTCGTGGCATCTTGTGCAGCACGTCGGCAAGGCCAAAACGATAGCTCATCAGCCCCACCAGCGGCAAGGCTATGAGCACGGCCAACATCGCCACGCATCCCACCAAGGTCACTATCTGCCGATTTGTCATTTCCTTACATTTTTCTTAACGATGGAAGTGGTCGATTATTGCCCACCAAGCATTATTTTTAAGTCTACTGAACTGAGAATCTTCTGCGTGGCGCCTGCTAGGCTCTCCACGTAGGCCCCAGCTTGTTGGCCCGCCTCGGCCATGTGTTCGGGATGGGCAGTGAAGTCGTCCATCAGGCGGGCGAAGTCGTCATAGCCCTGTATCTCCAGACCACCGCCACAGGCTTTCAGCCCCTGCGCCTCTTGGAATTTCTGGTTCTCCGGACCAAATATCACGGGCTTGCCCCACACTGCCGCCTCCAGCGTGTTGTGGATGCTCACGCCGAAGCCGCCGCCCACGTAGGTGACGGTGGCATAGCGATAGATGCTGCTAAGCAAACCGAAACAGTCGATGAGGAGGATGGAATGGGTTGAATGGGATGATTGGGGGGAATGGGATGATTGGGAATAACGCACGACATTCCATCCCTCCAACTGATGCTCTATCTGTTGCAGGTGGTCTTCGTTGATGACATGTGGGGCGATGATGAGCTTCCATTCGGGATGCTCGCGGAAATAGCGGATGAAAATGTCCTCGTCGGGTGGCCAGCTGCTGCCAGCGACAAACACTTTTGAGTCATTCTCTGCCAAGAACTGCTCCACCACCGGCAATTGCTTCGCCAGCTCCTTGATCTTCAGTACACGGTCGAAGCGGGTGTCGCCAACGACGGTGACACAGTCGATGTTGATGCCGTGGAGCAGCTCGCGGCTCTTCTCGTTCTGCACAAAGAAATGGGTGAAGCACTTCAGCACATGGCCATATTGCCGCCCATACCAGCGGAAGAACACCTGGCCTTCGCGGAAGATGCTGCTCACGCTGTAGGTGGGCACATTGCGGTGCTTCAGGATGTGCAGGTAGTTGTACCAAAACTCATACTTGATGAAGAACGCCATCTCTGGACGTATCAGCCGCAGGAAGCGGCGTGCGTTGCGGATGGTGTCGAGGGGCAGGTAGCAGATGATGTCGGCTCCCTCGTAGTTCTTGCGCACCTCGTAGCCCGACGGTGAGAAGAAGGTGAGCAGAATCTTCAATTCGGGATGCTGGCACCGAAGCTGTTCCATCAATGGCCGCCCCTGCTCGAACTCTCCCAGCGACGCGGCGTGGAACCACACATAGCGCGCCCCCGGCTCCACCTTCTCGCGGAGCACCCTAAAGGCGTCGCGCTCGCCGCGCCACATCTTCCTTACCTTCTCGTTGAAGAGGCTGTAGATGGCCACCCCAAGGAGGTAGATGTATATAATCAGATTATACATTCAACCCGTTAGCCTAATACTTCAATAGCCTTCTTTGTCCTTCTGATGGTTTCCTCCTTGCCCAGGAAGGCAGAGATGTCGAACATGCCGGGGCCTTTGCCCTCGCCTACGAGTGCCAGGCGCCAAGCGTTCATGATGTTGCCCAGCTTGTATTCTTTCTGCTCAATCCACGTGTGGACAATTTTCTCTTGATTCTCCAAGGAGAAATCGTCGATATCCTCAAGGACGGAGCATAGTTCTGTGAGTTGCTGGGCAGAATCCTCTTTCCAGCGCTTCTTCACGGTCTTCTCGTCGTACTGTGTGGGAGCCTCGAAGAAGAAGGAGCACAGGGGCCACAGCTCCTTGACGAAGCTGACGCGGTCCTTCATCATGGCCACCACCTGAGTGATGCGCTCCAGCGAGTCCTTCACGCCGTGGCTGCGGCATTCCGGCTCCCACAGGGCGGCAATCTCCTCGGGCGTCTTCTTCAGGATATACTCATGGTTGAACCAGATGCCCTTCTCGTAGGCAAACTTGGCACCAGCCTTCGAGCATTTCGTGAGGTCGAAGAGGGGCACCAGCTCGTCGAGTGTGAACAGCTCCTGCTCGCCGCCGGGGTTCCATCCCAAGAGGGCGAGGAAGTTGATGACGGCCTCGGGGAAGTAGCCCTGCTCGCGGTAGCCGCTGCAGAACACCGGCTCGCCCGTCTTGCTGTCGGTGCCGTGCCAGTCGAGGGGGAACACGGGGAATCCCAGTCGGTCGCCGTCGCGCTTGCTCAGCTTTCCCTTGCCGTCGGGCTTCAGCAGCAGCGGCAGGTGGGCAAAGCGGGGCATGGTGTCCTCCCAGCCGAATGCCTGATAGAGCAACACGTGCAGTGGGGCACTGGGCAGCCACTCCTCGCCACGGATGACGTGGGTGATTTTCATCAGATGGTCGTCGACGATATTGGCCAGATGATACGTGGGCAGCTGGTCGGCGCTCTTGTAGAGCACCTTGTCGTCGAGGATGTCGCTCTTCACGCGCACCTCGCCGCGAATCATGTCGTCGACCACCACCTCCTGGCCGCTGTCCACACGGAAGCGCACCACATACTGATGGCCCTCTTCCAGCAGGCGCATCACCTCTGAGGCCTTCAGCGTGAACGAGTTGCGCATGTGCATTCGCGTGCGGCTGTCGTACTGGAAGTTGGTGATGTGCTGGCGCACCCGCTCCAGCTCCTCGGGCGTGTCGAAGGCGATGTAGGCACGTCCGGCATCGAGCAGCTGCTGCACATACTTCTTGTAGATGTCGCTGCGCTCGCTCTGCCTGTAGGGGCCGTACTGTCCGCCGAAGCTGACACCCTCGTCGAACTGTATGCCCAGCCATTTGAAGGCTTCGATGATATAGGTCTCGGCCTCTGGCACAAAGCGTGTCCTGTCGGTGTCTTCAATGCGGAACACCAGGTCGCCACCGTGCTGGCGGGCAAAAAGATAGTTGTACAAGGCGGTGCGCACACCACCGATATGCAGTGGCCCCGTGGGGCTGGGTGCAAAGCGCACCCTCACTCTTCTCTCTTCCATTTATTTCGGCTTTTTGTTTTTATTCTTTCTTGTATGGTTTTAGATTCCCGAACTGCGCGCTTCGCTTCCTTGTGGTTCCCTTCTTCAACACGTCAATGCGTTTCTGTTTGAAACTCGTCACGCGCAAGCTTGTGGTGCTGGCACATCACTGGCCTTTCATGCCGCTTTCCCAGCTGCACTGGCCGTATTTTTTTGCAAAGATACAAAAAAAACGCGCAGTGCGTGCATTTTCTTCTGTTTTTTTGGGGGAAAGACGGTAAAATTGCTTATTTTTGCACAACAAATTAGGGAAACAACATGATCAACCTTAATCTTAAGACCCAATTGTCGTGGCGCGATGTGGCCGTGCGCGCCGCCTTCATCCTTGTCACCGTGGCCGCCGTGGTGTGGTTCATGCCCCGCGAGGATCGATTCAACTTCAAGGTGGAGAAAGAAGCTCCCTGGCGTTATGCCGACCTGACGGCCGTCTTCGACTTCCCCGTCTATAAGAGCGAGGAGGTGCTCGAAAAGGAACGCCAAGAGGTGCTGAAGGACTTCAAGCCCTACTACATGTTCAACGACGATGTGTCGCATCGCCAAGTGAGCCTGTTCCGGCAGCGTTTCGGCTCTACACTGCCCCTGCTGAGCAGCGAGCTGAAAATCATCATCACCAACAGGCTGAATGCCCTCTACCGCCGAGGCATCATCGACACCCTGGAGCCAGTGGGCGGCGACACCACGAAAACCATCTGGGTGGTCACCGGCGAAACCTTCTCCTCGCTGGGTGTGGGACAGGTGCTCACGGCAAAGCAAGCCTACGAAGAGCTGACGCAGGACGCAATGGTGCAGCGCTATGAAGAGACACTGCCAACGCTCGATCTGAACGACTTCATCGTTCCCAACCTGATTTACGACAGCATACACAGCCAAACGGAGCGCGAGGAACTGCTGCGCAGCGTGGCCCCCAGCGCCAAGGTGGTGAAGCGCGGACAGAAGATTATCAGTCGCGGCGACATCGTGGACGAAGACACCTATCAGGTGTTGAAGTCGTATAAGCACGAAAACGAGCAGCGCCATGCCAGCAACGAGAGTGGGCTCACTCTGGTGGGAAAGGCGCTCTACGTGTTCATCCTCATCCTTGCTTTCACCGTGTTTCTTGGCATGTATCGCAAGGACTACTTCAGCAATCTGCGCTCGGCGGGCATGCTCTATGCCTTGATTATCATCTTCACCCTGCTGGCCTCGCTGCTCGTGGGCCATTCCATGCTCCATGTCTATATCATCCCCTTTGCCCTTGTGCCCATCTTTGTGCGTGTGTTTATGGACTCGCGCACGGCTTTCATGACCCACGTCACCATGGTGCTCATCGTGGCCAGCATGCTGCAGCTGCCACTGGAGTTCATCGCTGTGGAGATGGTGGGCGGCTTGGCCGTCATCTTCTCGCTGCGCGAGCTGAGCAGCCGTTCGCAGCTGTTTTGGACGGCAGCCATCTTTGTGCTCGCCGCCATCGCCACCCACTTCAGCCTTTATCTCATTCGCCGTGGCAGCATCAGCACCTTCGTCATCAGCGACTATACCTATCTGCTCATCTGTGGCCTCATCGTATTCTGCGGCTACCCCCTGCTCTATGTCATCGAGAAGACCTTTGGCTTCGTGAGCGACATCACGCTGGTGGAGCTGTCGAACACCAACCGCAACCTGCTGCGCCGCATGAGCGAGGAGGCACCCGGCACCTTCAACCATTCCATACAGGTGGGCAACCTGGCCGCCGAGGTGGCCCGCAAGATTGACGCCAACGCCCAGCTGGTGCGCACGGGAGCCCTCTACCACGACATCGGAAAGATTCAGAACCCCATCTATTTCACCGAGAACCAGTCGGGAGGCATCTCGCCCCACGACCATCTATCGTATATTGAAAGCGCCCAGGCCATCATCAGCCATGTGACTGAGGGGCTGAAGCTGGCCGACAAATATCATCTGCCCCACCAGATACGCGACCTCATCGCCACGCATCATGGGCAGGGGAAGGCAAAATACTTTTATATAAAGTACAAGAACGAGCATCCCGACGAGCCTGTCGATGACCTGCTCTTCACCTATCCCGGCCCCAACCCCTTCACCAAGGAGCAGGCCATCCTGATGATGGCCGACTCGGTGGAGGCCGCCTCGCGCTCGCTGCCCGACTATACCGAGCAGTCGATTCGCACGCTTGTAGACCGCATCATCGACTCGCAGTTGCAGGAGGGCTATTTCCGCGAGTGCCCCATCACCTTCCGCGACATCCAGTATGCCAAGACGGTGCTCATCGAGAAGCTGAAGACCATCTACCACACCCGCATCAGCTATCCGGAGGAGAAGAAATGAGCTGAAAAGGCAGCCTTTTCGGGCGGTTTCGTGCACTGGCTTTTACAGGGGAGACGGTATGCGAAAATTTGGCGTTGACTTTTTGAAAAACGGCGTTGACTTTTTAAAATTTGGCAACGCCGTAGAAAAATCCCAGGCCCTGGGACAAATGGATGCTAAGGCCATTGTAGCAGGAAATCCTTTCCTGCATTGAAAACGACACCGAAATGGTGTGGCTTTCAGCGTCTGTTGCGGGTGGATGCGGATCATCATCAAAAAACTCCCGGCCTCTTGTCAAGGTCAGGAGTTTTTTGGCGCTGTTACTCTTCTGGCGAGAAATCTTCCTTCGTCACGCCACAGATGGGGCACACCCAGTCGGCGGGGATGTCTTCGAAGGCGGTGCCTGGGGCGATGCCGCTGTCGGGGTCGCCAGCTTCGGGGTCGTAGACGTAGCCACATACGTTGCAAACATACTTCTTCATAAGCTCAGTCATTGTTTAGGGGTTAATATTCGGTTGATTCTCTCAACTATCATGTCGGGGCTGATTCTTGTCATGCAGGCATAGTCGCCCCGGCGGCAGGGTTTCTGCCCATAGATGCTGCACGGGCGGCAGTCCATGTCGATGCCAATGGCGTTGGCGGGGTCTTGTCGCCACCCCATGAAGCCGGCGTGGGGATGCGTGGCCCCCCAGACGCTCACCACGGGCGTGGCCGTGAGCGATGCCAGGTGCTGGTTGGCCGAGTCCATCGACAGCATCACGTCGAGGTGGCTCATCAGAATCAGCTCTTGGTGCATCGTCTCCAAGAGCGGACCCACCTCGGTGCACTGAGGCATCTGCTGACTCCAAAGGGGGAAATAGCGGCTCTCCTGGCGGCCTCGCCCGAAGAAGAAGATGCGGCAGCGCGGATAGAGCTGGCACAGCTTGGCGATAACCTGCTGCATCTGCTCGGGGGGATAGACCTTTCCTTTGTGGGCGGCAAAGGGGGCAATGCCTATCCAGTGCTCCCACGACCGCTTGGGGCCAATGGCGGCGGGCAACAGGTTGAGGTTGCCGCCTTCGGGGGGGAAGAGCGAGGTGAACGTGGGGTGCTCGATGGGAAAGCCCAAGCGGCTGAAGACATCGAGATAGTTCTGGAACGAGGTGGGCAGGGGTTCTTGGTGCAGGGCGCTGCGCGACACCAGCTGGCGGCGCTGCCGACGGTGCTTGTTGATGTGCTCCACACGAAAGCGACCAATGTTGAAGCGAAGGCGCAGGAAGTCGGAGCGCAACACATTGTGCAGGTCGGCAACATGCGTGAACTGCTTGGCCACCAGTCGGCGATAGAGGGCGTTGAGGCCTCTCACACCATGGTATTCGCTATTCAGGTCGGCGGCCATGAAGCTCACGTTGGGGGCTAAGTCATCGAAAAACTGGCGGGCAAAGGGACGGCTGAGCACAGTGATGCGCACATCGGGATACTGCATGGCCAGGGCATAGACGACGGGCACCGTCATGGCCACGTCGCCCAGTGCAGAAAAGCGTATGACGAGTATGTGCTTCCTTTGCTTCATTTCAGCAGTATTAACTATTCAGCCTATAAAAGTCTATTCAGTCTATAGAAACCATCAAGTCTATTGAGCCTATTGAGCCTGCTCCCCGCCCCCTTCTCAGCTCCTTTTATAGAGCACGGGGTTGGTGGCGGGGTCGTTGTACATCTTCATCTGGCGATACACCTTCATGTACTTTCGGCCAGCCTCGATGTCGTCGAGCAGCTGGTCGATGGCCAGCGAGAGGTCGGCCTGCTGCTCCAGCAGCACGTCCAGCTTGGCGCTGCACTTCGCGCGGTGCTCGTCGGTGGCGTCGGTGCGCTCGGCCTGCTCCTTCATGTGCCAAATCTTCAGTGCCAGGATGCTCAGACGGTCGACGGCCCAGGCAGGGCTCTCGGTGTTCAAACGTGCGTCGGGCAGCGGCTTCACCTCGCTGTAGAGGCGGCGGAAGTAGCTGTCGATGTCTTCCACCAAGTCGGTGCGGTCTTGGTTCGAACGGTCGATGCGGCGTTTCAGGGCCAGCGCGTCTTGGGGTGCGATGTGGGGGTCGCGGATGATGTCTTCGTAGTGCCACTGCACGGTGTCGATCCAGCACTTCTGATAGAGGCTGTACTCGATGGAGCTGCGGTCGTAGGGGTTGCGGATGGGCGTATCCACATTGTCCGTCAGGTGATAGTCGGCGATGGCCTGCCTGAAGATACGGTTTGCTTGCTCAGTAAATGTCATGGTTATTCCGATGATTATAGTTTCAAAGTGCAAATATACATGAAGTTTTTCAATCTGCCAACGATTTTTGTTTTTTTATGTTTTGGAAACTGAATTCGCAGCCGCAATATTGCTGATTGTAGAAGCCATATTGGCGCAACAACTGCGCTCGACGGTCGGTGAGTCCACCCTTGCGCCAGTTTTGCGCCCAGAAGACGGTTCCCTCCACGGCCTGTTGTGCCTGCAGGCCAGCTGCGGTGATTTGCTCCAGGCTCTTCCAGCGCGACGATGCCAAGGTGGTGGTGAAGTAGCGCAGCTGCAAACGTTGTGCCTGCAGGGCGGCGGCGGTGAGCCTCAGGCGGAAGCATAGCTGACAGCGGCTGCCACGCTCTGGCTCCTGCTCCAGCCCGCTCACGGCCTGAAGCCAAGCGTCGTGGTCGTAGTCGCCGTCAATCCACGTCAGCCCCAGGCTCTCGGCATGGCGCTTGCTCTCTTCCTTGCGGATGTCGTATTCTTGGCGAGGCCAGATGTTGGGATTGAAATAGTAGATGGTTGGCTTGACGTCGTTCTGCAGCATCCACTCCACGATGGCACTGCTGCAAGGGGCGCAACAAGCATGCAGCAGCACCTCGTGGCACCCCTCTTCGGGCAATATGATGGTGGGAGCCTTGTGTTTCATATATCACTTCCCTCTTTTCACTTTCCTCTTTTCACTTCTCACATCAGCAGGTGGAAGTTGCCTCCGGCCAACGGGCGCACCACACCCTTCATCTCCAATTGGAAGAGCAGAGCGGTGAGTTGGCCTATGGGGATGTTGGTCTTCACGGCGAGCACGCTCTGCTGCATGTCGCCCGTGACTTGCAGCACATTCACCACCGCCATCTCCTCGTCGCTCAGGTTGGGGAAACAGTCGCGCTCAATACCCACCGTCTTTGCTTGCAGCAGTTGAGCATCGTTCTGCCAGCCCATGAAGTTGACGATGTCGGCAGCCGAGGTGATGAGGGCAGCGCCGTTGTCGCGGATGAGATGGTTGCAGCCCTCGCTGTAGGGGGCACCCACAGCACCGGGGAAGGCGAAGACGGCGCGGTTGTAGTCCTGTGCGATGTTGGCGGTGATGAGTCCGCCGCCCTTGGCTGCGCTTTCCACCAGGATGGTGGCATCGCTCATGCCTGCCACGATGCGGTTTCGGCGCACGAAGTTGGCCTTGTCGGCATTCGTTTCCGACATATACTCAGTGAGCAGTCCCCCCTGGGTGAGCATCTGCTTGGCCGTTTCGCGATGGCGCGGAGGATAGAGGTCGTCGAGGCCGTGGGCCAGCACGCCCACGGTTTCGAGTCCCTGTTGCAATGCTTGGCGGTGGGCGCAGATGTCGACACCATAGGCCAAGCCACTCACGATGAGCACTTGGGGACACAACTGCCGTAGGTCGGCCACCAGGCGGCGCACCAGGTCCTGGCCGTAGGGCGTGCAGTGGCGCGTGCCCACGATGTTCACCACGCGCTGCGCATTCAGGTCGGCGTTGCCCAGATAGTAGAGCACGATGGGGGCGTCGGGGCATTCCATCAGTCGCTGCGGATAGCGGCTGTCGCCATGACAGAGCACCTGCAGGTGGTGCTTCTCGATGAAGGCCATCTCCTGCTCGGCGCGCGTTAGGGCCATGCTCCAGTCTTTCAGGTTTGCCGCCAGACGGTCGGTGCAGTCGGGTAGCACCTCCTTCACGTCGTTGCGATGCTCCCACACGCCCCGCCCGCTGCCCAGCTCCTGATAGAGTCGCAGGGCGGTGGCGAAGTTGAAGCCCGTCATGCGGGTCAGCGCGAGGGTGTATAGAATGTCTTGCTCTTGCATGATGATATGCACTATTTGACAATGTCCAACGTTCAACGTTCAACGTTCAATGTTCAGCGTTCAATGTATCGTGCGAAAGCCTGGTCGTAGTCTTCGCTGCGCCCCAGTCGTCCGTTCACCAAGCACACCAGCTCAATCTTCCCCCGGAAGCAGAGTTGTTCGTCGGCAGCCCGGTAGATGTCTTGGTGAAACACATATTTGATGCCTTCCTTCTCTAAGCGCAGACGCGAGATAATCTCATCGTCGGGGCGCAAGGGCACTTTGTATTGCAGTTGCATGCGGGCCACCACGGCGTCGACACCTTTGCGGTGCATCTCGGCGAAGCTCAGTCCACACTCCTTCAGAAAGAGGTGACGCGTGTGTTCGCAGTAGTGGATGTACTGGGCGTTGTTCACTATGCCTTCGATGTCGCACTCGTAGTCGCGCACCTCCATGCGGGTTTCAAAATGGTATTCCATTGTTGCTCTTATTTTATTCGTAGGTATTCGTAGCCAAAGCGGCAGCGCAGACACTCCTTGCGGTCGCAGTATTCGCGTTTCAGCTGGATGAGTGCTTGCGAGTCGCCGGCACTCTTCACGGGCAGTCCACACTCCTGCCACATGGTGATGATGTGGTTTCGCTCGGCCTTCATCTGTTCCAGCAGGTCGAAGGCGCGGTCGCACAGCTCTTCCTTGTGGCGATGACGGCCCACGGCGAAGAGCATGGGAATGGCGGTGTTGATGATGAGCAGGTCGGCCGATGCCTTGCTGAGCCGCTTGCTGCTCTTCGCGCTCTCAGCACCAAAGCCGTAGTGTGTCTCCCAATAGGGTGTCACATGGGTGGTCATCAGCAGGCGCAGCTGCTCCACACTCTGACATTCCAACAGGGTGCTCAGACTGAGCCGCCGCTCGTGGTAGAGCGTGGCCAACTGAGAAATGCGGATGTGGGGGAAGTTTTGAGGCCTGAGCCTCAGGAATCGCCATGCGGCGTAGTCCATGGGCTGCAACTGGAACTTGTGTTGCAGGTAGAGGTATTCGTTGCGCAGTCGGGCAAAGTAGCCATCCTGCAGGGCATCGTCGCGGTGGCGCTGGGGAATGCTCTCAATTGAGAGCAGACCCGCCTGTCCCATGAAGAAGGCTTCCACCTGAAACAAGTCGTCGCGGTGCTTGCCCACGGCACTCAGGGGGATGCCCTGTGCCCATTGTTCGAAGGCTTCTCCATTGATGCCAAAGCCATAGTTGCGGGCCAGTGTCTGGAAGAAAGCGTCTTCCCACGAGCCTTGCGCCAGCTCTGCACGGCGACTGATAGCCTGTGTCTTCTGCTCCAGACGCTCGGTCTGCAGGGCGGCCATCCACGAGTGCACCAGCAGCGAGCTGAGCTGCCCCACCACTTTGTAGCAGGGTGGGTAGCGGTCGGCGTGTAGCAGCTCCTCGTAATGCTCTTTCACCTGCGGCGGCACCTGCAACACCATCTGCGGCAGGTATTTGCCGTCTTGCGTGAGCACGTCGGCATCGGCCTGGCTCACCACATGCAGCACCACATTATTATAATGTGGGTCGCGGTCGTGACCATGGGCATACCAGTCGGCCGAGCGCAGGTGCAGCTCCACATTGCCCACCCACAGCGTGCCACCGATGCGCACCTTCGCGTTGAAGAAGTCAGGTCCGGCGTTGCGGTTGTGCAGCCCTGGGTCAATCACCTCCACCTCGCGGCCGTCGGTGGTGGCGAGTGATGCTAATGGCAGCATCTTGTGTTTCCACACATAGTGTAGTAATTGCTCCACAACTATCTTAGGTTATAATGCACTGCTGAGCGCATTTTTTTTCGTCAAATCGTTTTTGTCGAGTGCAAAGATACGAAATGATTTTGACATGCACAATAAAAAGGGGAACTACTTTCTGCGCTTTCTTCAAAAAAAGAAGACCGTTTTCTTTGTGGCTTAAAAATAAATATGTATATTTGCACTCATTATGAGAAAGTACATTAGTTTTGACTGGGCGCTGAAGCGCCTTCTGCGCAACAAGGCCAACCATGTGGTTCTGGAGGGTTTCTTGTCGGAGTTGCTTCGCGAGGACATCAAGATTGAGAAGTTCCTCGAGAGCGAAGGCAACCGGGAGACGTCCTCCGACAAGTCCAACTGCGTTGACATGATGTGCGAGGACGGCGATGGCCGCAAGATCATCATCGAGGTTCAGTACGAGCGTGAGTACGCCTATTTCCATCGTATGCTCTATGGCACGTCGAAGGTGGTGACGGAATACATCGAGAGTGGTCAGGGCTACCAGAACGTTGCCAAGGTGTACTCCATCAACATCGTCTATTTCGACCTTGGGCAGGGCACGGACTATGTTTACCATGGCAAGACAGTGTTCCGCGGCCTGCACGATGACGACGAGCTGCAGCTGTCCGCCAAGCAGCGTGCTTTGTTTGGCGGCAGGGAGCCGGCCGACCTGATGCCCGAGTACTATGTGCTGAAGGTGAATGGCTTCAACGATGTGGCGAAGGACACGCTCGACGAGTGGATCAGCTTCCTGAAGACGGGCGACATCCAGGACAGCTTCACTGCCAAGGGGCTTGCCGAGGCCCGTGAGCGTCTGCGTGTTGACAGCCTGCCTGACAGTGAGCGCCGTGCTTTCTTCCATGAGTTGAAGCGCCAGATGGTGGAGAAGGATGTCATGGATTCGAAATACATCGACGGCAAGGAGGAAGGTCTGAAGGAAGGCCGAAAGGAAGGATTGAAGGAAGGTGAAGAGAAAGGCCGGAAGGAAGGATTGAAGGAAGGTGAAGAGAAAGGCCGGAAGGAGGAGAAGATGGACATTGCCCGATGCTTGAAGGGAAAGGTGCCCATTGACATCATCGTTGAGAGCACGGGTCTTTCATACGAGGAGATTGCGCAGCTTTGACAGCCGGGCGATGTCCATGCACAAAAACACGCACATAAAACAAAACAAGAACACCTCGCCTTCAGTGACCAGCAACCACCTGACGCGTTGTAAACAATACTTCTCAAGTGGTTGCTATACGGGTGATACGCAAAAATAATCCCCAATATTTCACGTTTTTTAAACAAAAAAGCGGGGCGGGTTGTTGCATATTTGCCAAAAAAGTAGTAATTTTGCAGACGAATAGTAATTTTAATCTATATTTATCATTTTCCAAAGTTTTTTTAAGGGGAACCCGTTCGTGAGAATAGGTTCCCTGTTTTCAAAGTAAGGCTCATGAAGTGCTACTATTTCGTGTTCTGTAAAGACGACCTGCTGTTGGAGCCGCTACCCGACGGCTCTTATACCATCCCCCTTTGCGAAAATCCTCCCACCGAGGTGAAGCCTTGGACTGTCATCCTGAACATTGCGCCCCTGGGCACCACGCAGGTGAAGGCCTACGCCATCGACACCCCCGTGGTTCCTGACGGACGGTTGGAACCCTGCCCCCTGCGGCAGAGCTACTACCGGCTGCCGCACGAGCTGTATCTGAAGGCGGGAAAGTGTGCCGAGCTGGTGTTTTGGGACAAGAACACCCGCTATTGCGGCGTATGCGGTGGCACCATGAAGTTGCACACCGACATCAGCAAGCGCTGCGAGCATTGCGGCAAAGAGGTGTGGCCGCAACTGTCGCCGGCCGTCATCGTTAGGATTACGCGTGGCGCCGACGAAATCCTGTTGGCTCGTGGGCGCAACTTCCGTGGCGACTTCTATGGCCTCATCGCCGGTTTCGTTGAGACGGGCGAGACGCTGGAAGAAGCCGTCGTGCGCGAGGTGCGCGAGGAGACGGGCCTCAGCATCACCAACCTGCGCTACTTTGCCTCGCAGCCCTGGCCCTATCCCTGCGGGCTAATGGTGGGTTTCACCGCCGAGTATGCCAGCGGACAGATACACGTGCAGCGCGAAGAGCTGAAGAACGTGGCGTGGTTTCACCGCGACCACCTGCCGAAGCTGCCCGAAAAGCTGAGCATTGCCCGATGGCTGGTCGACGACTGGCTGGGCGAGCATGAACATGGGGAAAAGCAATAACATTTCCTGCTTTTCTCTTTGTGGTATGGATGGAATTGCTTAATTTTGCACCAATTTTCAAGAAAACAATATTTACGATGGAAAGAACATGGAGATGGTTTGGCAAGAAGGATAAGATTACGCTTGCCATGTTACGACAGATTGGCGTGGAGGGCATTGTCACCGCCCTGCACGATGTGCCCCTGGGGCAGGTGTGGACGCGCGAGAAGATTCGCGACCTGCGCGAGTATATCGAGAGCTACGGCATGCGCTGGAGCGTGGTGGAGAGTCTGCCCGTGGTGGAGACCATCAAATATGGCGGCCCCGACCGCGACGAGCAGATTGAGGTCTACAAGCAGAGCCTGCGCAACCTCTCAGCCGAGGGTGTCCACTGCATCTGCTACAACTTCATGCCCGTGCTCGACTGGGCCCGCACCGACCTGCTGCACCAGAATCCCAACGGCTCTACGAACCTCTATTTCAACTACGCTGAGTTTGCCTACTTCGACATCTACATCCTCAAGCGCGAGGGTGCTCGCGAGGAGTGGGCGCAGTTACAGTTCCCCGCTGGCGTTGGCGAGGGCCGCAACGTACTTGCTGAGTGCGACGAGTTGGCCAAGACCATGACACCCGAGATGGAACATAAGCTGGTGGAGAACATCGTCATCAAGACGCAAGGCTTCGTCAGCGGCAACTTCAGCGAGAACGACGAGGCACCTATACAGAAGTTTCGCGAGTTCCTCGACCTCTACAAGGGCATCGACAAGGCGCAGCTGCGGCAGAACATGAAGTATTTCCTCGAGGCCATCATGCCCACTTGCGAGGAGTGCGGCATGCTGATGTGCGTGCACCCCGACGATCCCCCCATCGAGATTCTGGGTCTGCCCCGCATCGTGCGCACCGAGGAGGACATCGAGTGGTTCCTCAACGCCGTTCCCAACAAGCACAACGGCCTGACGTTCTGTGCCGGAAGCCTGTCGGCAGGAGCCTATAACAACGTAGTGGAGATGGCTCGCAAGTTTGCACCGCGCACCCATTTTGTGCATCTGCGCTCGTGCCACATCTTCCCCAATGGCGACTTCACCGAGGCCAGCCATCTGGGCGGACGTGCCGACATCATCGAACTTTGCAGGATTTTCGAGAAGGAAAACCCTCAGCTGCCCATGCGCGTCGACCACGGCATGACCTTCACCGACCAGCCCGGCGGCATCATGGACGAGAGCAGCCACGGCCACAATGCTGGTTATACGCTGCTGGGACGTATGTTCGCACTCGGCCAGGTGCAGGGCATTCTGGCCACCGTCGACCGCGAGTTGGGATTGCCCTACAAGCAACCAGGGTTCTTTGATTAAAGCCCTCGTACCACAGTCTCTTATGGACAGCTGAAATTTGGAGTGTACCGTTTTCCAAGATGGCTCTGCCGTTTTGGAAAACGGCTACGTCCAGTTTAGCCCTGTCGCCATTGTTTAAAAAACTAAACAGGAATCACGTCTAAAAAGGATGAATTGGAAATTCATTTTACGGTGGGTCATCACCTTCACGGTGTGCCTCATCATCTACGACCTCACGGCCAGTTTCTGGATGTCGCTGGGCATCTTGATATTGCTGATTGTGGCCGAAAATATTATCATCGACTGGATAAAGAAGCGAAAGGGGGGTCGCAAATGAGGCGTTTGCTCTTTGCCTTGGCTCTGCTGGCGGGCTGTGGCTGTGCTGAGGCCCAGACCGTGCCAGGAGCCTTGCCCTCGTTGGGCGATGGTGTGCGCGATACGGTGCGCACCATGCAATACACCCCCTACGGCAACAAGTTCATATCCGAGAACGGCCACCATCGTTTCACCCGCGCCCTTTATGGTGGCTACACCGACTATCGCATAGAGACCAGCGACTGGCCCATCTTCGCCGTTGTGAAGAAAGGGCATCCTGTAAGTGTGCGATTCGAGATTGAGGGCGTCCCCCTTGACAAGGCCGAGTATTGCAAGTCGTGGTACGAGGACGGTGTGCGTTCCTACGTGCTCGGCGACCCTCGTTGGAACCATCTCGGCGATGGCATCGTGCGCGTTCATGTGGTGGCCCTGCAGGACCGCGAGGGCGCTATCTGGCAGTTCATTGCCGACAAGTATCGCGGGTCGCTGAAGGTGAAGGTGAAAGTGTGCGACGTGGCCTATCCCAAGCTGAAGCGCAACGGCGACATCGGCGTTGACCGTCCCGATGCCTTCGAGCCTTCCCCCACCGAGGAGGGACTCGTGGTGGGTGAGGCCACCCACAGCAGCAACTTTGCACATCTGGTGATGCTCGACGACCACATCCAGTTCATGTACGACGGCGATGCCTTCCAACTGTTTCAGGATGCCGTGAACTACAACAAGGAGCTGGCCCAACAAGTGAAGTTCGACACCCCCGACCCCTTCATCAACCCGGTGGCCGGGGCGATGATGCTGGCTGCCAATGGCGATTGGGACGGGAAAACGTGGCTCCACGGATGCGTGGGGTGGCGCATGCCGCTGGCAGGATGGCGCGCCGCCTATATGGGCGACGTGCTGGGGTGGGGCGACCGTGCCAAGAGTCACTTCGATGCCTATGCCAAGAGCCAGGTGACAGGCGTGGAACCCACCATCGCCCATCCCTCGCAGGATGCCAGCATGAACATGGCCAGGGCCGAGAAACAGTGGGGCACCCAGATGTACAGCAACGGCTACATCTGCCGCAATCCTGAGCGCAACGACCAGATGCACCACTACGACATGAACCTGAACTACATCGACGAGCTGCTGTGGCACTTCCAGTATGATGCCGACCGCGACTACATGCGCAAGATGTGGCCCGTCATCAAGGCGCACCTGGCGTGGGAGAAGCGCAACTTCGACCCCGACGGCGACCATCTCTACGATGCCTACTGCTGCATCTGGGCCAGCGATGCCCTCTACTACAACGGCGGTGCCGTCACCCACAGCTCGGCCTACAACTATCGTGCCAACCGCTTGGCGGCACGCATCGCACAGCTCATCGACGAGGATGCGCAGCCCTACCAACAGGAGGCTGATGCCATCCTGAAGGCCATGAACGAGCGACTGTGGATAGCGACGCCCGAGGGTGGCCATTGGGCAGAGTATCAGGATGCCATGGGATTGAAGCGCGTGCACGAGAGTGCCGCAGCCTGGAGCATCTACACCCCCATCGACTGTGGCGTCTGCACCCCCGAACAGGCTTATCAGTCCACGAAATACATCGACCAGCAGCTGGCCCACTTCAGCCCCGACTATTATAACTACACCATCGCCACGTCGAACTGGATGCCCTACTCGTGGAGCATCAACAACGTGGCGGCTGCCGAGGTGATGCACACCGCGCTGGCCTACTTCGAGGCTGGACGACCCGAAGAGGCCTTCCGCATGATGAAGGGTAACATCATGGACCAGATGTACTACGGGCAGTCGCCCGCCAACTTTGGGCAGACCAGCCATTTCGATGCCGCCCGTGGCGAATGCTACCGCGACTTTGGCGACTGCATCGGCATCTCGTCGCGCACGCTCATCCAGGGACTCTTCGGCGTCATCCCGCAGGCACTCGATGGCCGTTGCATCATCAGGCCCGGCTTCCCCAAGGAGTGGGGCTATGCCAACCTGCGCACACCTTATATAGAATATAAGTACACGCGCAAGGATGGCAAGGACCGGCTGGAAATCACCCAGAACTTTGAGCAGCCTCTGCAAATCGTGGTGCGCCAGAACCTGGGCGGTGGCCGCTATCGCGACATTGAGGGCACTGTTGAGCACCATCAGGTGATAGAATATGATACCGACAACGGCCCCGCCTTGGACACCCGCTCCCTGCGGAACGTGGAGCCACAGTGGACACCCCGACAGCTGGGCCTCGATGCTCCCGACTTCATGGCCCGCATGCGCCCCGTGACGATGGATGCCAGTTGGAACGCCAACGTGACCGACATCTTCACCAACAAGTATCTGTCGCCGCGTCCCGCCGTCACCACGCTGCAGATTCCGGTGCAGGGGGTGGGGGAGTGGTGCCATCCGCAATACACGCCCACCATCAACGACAGCGTGTTCCGCTCAATGACGCGCGGTGGCGAGTTCAACGTGGTCGGCGTGCCGTTCCGTACGCCGAAGAGTGGACATAACGTGGCCTTCACCAGCCTGTGGGACAACTATCCCGATGCCATCACCATCCCGCTCAAGGGCAAGGCCTCGTCGGCCTATCTGCTTATGACCGGCACCACCAACCACATGCAGAGCCATATCGACAACGGTCTGGTGGTGGTGGAATACGCCGACCATAGTGCCGACACGCTGCGTCTGCGCAACCCAGAGAATTGGTGCCCCATTGAGCAGGACTACTATGTGGATGGCAAGGCATTCCAAACCATCGACCCGCGACCCTATCGCATCTGTTTGGGCACGGGCGACGTGAGCCGCAACCTGGGCGAGAAGCTCGGCATCAAAGGTGTCTATGGGCGCGAGATTCCCGGCGGGGCAGCACAGATGCTGCGCATGTGCCTCAATCCGTATAAAAAACTGAAAAGCCTCACCGTGAAGACGCTCTCAAACGATGTGGTTATAGGTCTCATGAGCGTTACCTTGGCCGTGGCAAAATAGAAGGAGTGAAAGGGAGTGAAAAGGGAGTGAAAAGGAGTGAAAGGGACGATGGCTTCTCAGCAGATGGCGGTGGCAGGGCCGCATGGAATTCGTTTAATTCGTACAATTCGTTGTTAAAATAGAAGACATGGCTTTGTGAGGCATATGGGTCAACAAACCGCATGGAATTCGTTTAATTCGTACAATTCGTTGTTAAAATAATAGACGACCGAATAAAAGTAAAAAGAGAAAATGAAAAGACTATCATTGTTGTGCGCCACGCTGTTGGTGGCCGCTGCGCAGCTGTTGGCAGGGCAGGAGCTGTCGTTGAAAGAAATCACCAGTGGCGCTTTTAGTAGCAAGGGCATCGCTGCCGTGGAGCCTTTGGCCGATGGTGAGAGCTACGCCCAAATATCTGCCGATGGCAAGCAGATTGTGAAGCACTCGTTCCGTACTGGCAAGCAGACGGGCGTCCTCTTCGATGTGGCCACTGCCCGTGGGGGCAGCGTCAACCGCGTGGAGGGCTATATCATGAGTCCCGACGGCAAGCGCATCCTCATACAGACGCAGACCACGCCCATCTATCGCCGCTCGTTCACCGCCGTCTACTATATCTATAACATTGCCAACAACAAGCTGGAGCCGCTCAGCGATGGCGGCCCCCAGCAGACACCCGTCTGGAGTCCCGATGGACAGCAGGTGGCTTTCGTACGCGATAACAACATCTTCCTCGTCAAACTGCTCTACAACAATGCCGAGAGCCAAGTGACGAAAGACGGCAAGCGCAATGAAATCATCAATGGACTGCCCGACTGGGTGAACGAGGAGGAGTTCTCGTTCAACTCGGCGATGGTGTTCTCGGCCGACTCGAAGCAGATCATTTGGGTGCGCTACGACGAGAGCCAGGTGCCCGAGGTCTATCTGCCGCTGGCTCCTGCCGACTGGCACGCTGGTTCATCCAAGGCTGCGAAGGCATGGATGAATCCACAGGGTGTCTATTCCTATAAGTACCCCAAGGCAGGCGAGCAGAACGCAACGGTGAAGCTGATGAGCTTCGACATCAAGAGCCACCAGACGCGCACCATGCAGCTGCCCCTCGATGCCGACGGCTACATACCACGCATCCTGCCCACCAGCGACCCCACGAAGGTGGCCGTCTTCACGCTCAACCGCCACCAGGACTGCCTGCGCATCTTCATGGCCAACCCGCTCACCACCATTTGCCAGCAGATAATAGAGGATAAGGTGGACAAATATATCAACGAAAACGTCTTCGCCAACGTGAAGATAACGAAGAACAACATCCTCCTCACCAGCGAGCGCGACGGCTACAACCACCTCTACCTCTACAACCTCAACGGTCAGCAGCTACGCAAGGTGGGCGACCTGCCACAGGGGCAGCGCTTAGGCGGCGGTGAGAAGGACTTGCACACCATCGTCACCGATGTCTACGGCTACGACGAGGCTACGGGCGACATCTACTTCGCTGCCTTGAACAATGGCCCCACCGAGCAACAGGTGTTCGTGGCCCATAAGAATGGCAAGACCGACTGCCTCACCACTAAAGGCGGCTGGTCGTCGGCCATCTTCTCTACCGATTTCAAGAGCTTCATCTGCACTTGGAGCGACATCGATACACCCCCGCAAATCACCCTCTGTCCAACGTCTGGTGGCACAGCTGCCAAAAATGTCGTCACCCTCGTCGACAACAAGGCGCTGGCCCAGAAGTATGCCTCCTACGACATGGGCAAGAAGGAGATGTTCGCATTTACTACAAGCGAGGGCGTGAGACTCTGCGGATGGCTCGTCAAGCCAGCCGACTTCAACCCAGCCAAGAAATATCCCGTGGTGATGTACCAGTATGGCGGCCCTGGCAACCAGCAGGTGAAGAACGCGTGGGGCATCGGCATGAGCGGGCAGGGCGCCATCCTCGAGCAGCTGCTGGCGCAGCAGGGCTACATCTGCGTCTGTGTCGACAATCGGGGCACGGGCGGGCGCGGTGCCGAGTTCGAGAAGTGCACCTATCTGCACTTGGGCGAGATAGAGGCACGCGACCAGGTGGAGGCAGCGCTGTGGCTGGGTCAGCAGAGCTATGTCGACAAAGACCGCATCGCTATCTGGGGCTGGAGCTATGGCGGATGGAACACGCTGATGTCGATGAGCGAGGGCCGTCCCGTATTCTGCTGCGGCATCGCCATCGCCCCGCCCACCTGCTGGCGCTACTACGACACCATCTACACCGAGCGCTTCATGCGCACACCGCAGGAGAATGCCGACGGCTACGACACCGTGTGCCCATTGGCTCGCGTCAGCAAGCTCAGCGGTGCCCTGCTGCTGTGCCACGGATTGGCCGACGACAACGTGCACTACCAGAACACCGCCGACCTCGTCGACGCTCTCGTGCAGGCCGACAAGGACTTCCAGCAGCTGGTCTACACCAACCGCAACCACAGCATCTATGGCGGCAACTCGCGCAACCATCTGTTCCGCCAGTGCATCAACTTCTTTGCTGCGCATCTGAAGTGATAGTAAGAATGCCCTTTTCGTAAATACGAAGAAAGTGGGCTATAGGATTTACACTCTAAACTGCATTATTCATTCCCAGTGGTCTTTACCGCAGAGCAGTCTTTTAAAAACCAAATAAACCAAGAAAAACATGTTTTATTTGGTTTTATCTTGTTTTCTAAAGACGCGAAGCGCAATCTGTGCCAGCAGTCATGAATAATGCCGGTTAGAGGAAAGAAAAGAATTGTTTACGGAATCAGCAAACAAAATAGTAAGACCCACCCCCAACCTCTCCCCAAGGGAGGGGTTGGGGGTGGGCTTTACTATCCTATGAATAATGTAGGCTAAAGAAGTGATGACATGCTGGTGAGCATGGTTTGATGACGAGCGGAATGGGGTGCCTTCAGGAGCGGCGGCGCACGACAAACAGGGAGCGGGAGTCACCGCCGAGGGGAAAGAGGCATGCTTTTTAGGTTGGCAGCGGGCGGGGACATGATTGGCAGCGGCCGCTGCCAATGATGGCAGCG
>JAEEGG010008730.1_pt1 | contig 22897 bp, 12 predicted proteins | sample 9134161 | NCBI WGS metagenome assembly JAEEGG01 (sample SAMN16246543, study PRJNA631951) | gut metagenome | biome: gut microbiome; feature: rumen; material: CR-attached | host: Bos | place: Iran: Karaj | collected 2018-10
GCCGAGGCGATGCCCAACACCTACAAGGTCTTCCCCACCTCGCTGGAGTTCCTGAAGGTGGGCTCCGACATGAGCGCCATCTCGGGCACGACCCACAGCGTCTGGCACGGCTTCAACTATTCGCCGGCCGAGGCGCCCTTCCCGGGCTGGGTCCAGTATGGCTCCTACTACAATGAGAAGAATACCTGGTGGCCTTATTTCAAGTTGCTGAATGACTACCGGGCCCGCATGGCCAGCCAGCTGCAGAACGCCGACATGGTCACGGACATCGCTCTGCTGCCGGCCAACTACGACATGTGGACGACGATGGGCGTGCAGACGGATCCCTTCCCGGTCAAGCTCAATGTCCCCTATACCTCGCTGATCTGGGAGGCCATCCACAAGACCGGCGGCGGCGCGGATTACGTGACCGAGATCATCCTGAAGGATGCGACCGTGAAGAAGGGCAAGCTCTGCTACGGCCCGAAGGAATACGGCACCCTTTTCCTCGTCGAGGTGTCCGGGACCTTCCCGGAGACGCTCTCCAAGCTGGAACAGTTCCTCTCGACGGGTGGCCGCGTCTTCTGCATCGGCAAGTATCCGGACCGTTCCCTGGGCCTCAAGGATTACGAGGCGCGGGACGCCGAGATCCAAGCCGCCGTCGAGCGCCTGAAGGCCTACAAGAACTTCATCCTGCTTGAGAAGCCCGAGGACGGACGTTACCTGGAGTGGTACCAGGATGTGATGGAAAAGTACGCCCTGCCGCACGCCATCACCATTTCCAATCCGGACCGCTTCCTCCTGCAGAACCATTACGTCGCCGATGACAAGTCGGACCTCTTCCTCTTCGTCAACGCGCATCTGACGGAGTCCCGCGAGACGGACATCGTCTTCCCGGCGTCGGTGACGCGCGGCCGCAATTGCTGGGCGTACGACGCCGCGACGGGCCGCCGCTACAAGATGAAACTGGACGGCGGGCGCCTGCACTTCTGCTTCGGCCCGGCCGAGACCTATTTGTTCGAATTCAACAAGGCGCGCATCGGAGACGAATGGGCGCCCCTGCCCGAGAAAGGCACCGGCACCCGCGAGCTCGGCGACTGGAAGCTGACCCTCCACCAGCCCCAGGAAGACTGGACCAAGGAAGCGGACATGCCCGTCCTGCAGGACCTCAAGGATACGGACGAATGGAAGAACTTCATGGGCGACGTGACCTACCGCACCACGGTGAAACTCTACGGCGCGCACAAACCGAAATACATCAACCTCGGCAAGGTCGCGGACATCTGCGAGCTGAGCGTCAACGGCACGCCCTGCGGCGTGAAGTGGTTCGGCCGCCGCATCTATAACATCTCCTCCCTGCTCGTCGAAGGGGAGAACACGATCGAAGTGAAAGTGACCACCCTGATGAGCAATTATCTCCAGACGCTGAAGGACAACGCGGTCGCGAACCGTTTCGTCCTGCGGCGCAATACCCCGCTCGTTCCGGCGGGACTGATCGGACCTGTAAAAATGTATCGATAAATGAAAAAACATCTCATTCTCACCCTCCTTCTGTCCGCCGTCGCGGTCTGGGGCCTTTCGGCCAAGGACTATTATGTGGCGGACTTCGGAGCCAAGGCCGACGGCGTCACGCTCAATTCGGCCAGCATCCAGGCGGCCATCGATTTCGCCAGCGCGAACGGTGGCGGACGCGTGGTCTTCACACCCGGCAACTGGGTGACCGGCACCATCTATGTCAAGGACAATGTCACGCTGCATCTGGAGCAGGGAGCCACACTGCTAGGTTCCACCAATCCCTGGGACTATACCAAGGATCCGTATGTGGGCTGGACCAGCATGATCTTCTCCATCAAGCAGAAGAATGTCGGCATCACCGGCGGCGGCACGATTGACGGCCGCGGATTCACGACCGCCAACCACATGGTCGAATACATCCATCGCGGCCTCTTCGAGGATCCGCTCAAGCTCGACCGTCCCAATGAGACCAACCGTCCGGAAAACATTTATTTCCGCGAGTGTGACGGGGTTACCATCAAGGACATCTTCCTCAAGGATCCGGGCAGCTGGAACCAGACCTACGACCAGTGCCACAACGTCTATGTCGAGGGCATCACCGTGGATAGCAAGTCCTACTGGAACAACGACGGCATCGACATCGTGGACTGTGAGGACGTGGTGATCCGCAACTGCTACATCGATGCGGCGGATGACGTCTTCTGCTTCAAGTCCCATTCGGCCCAGCATCAGTGCAAGAATGTCTTGCTGGAGAATTGCGTGGGCCGTTCAAGCGCGAACGGTGTCAAGTTCGGCACCGTTTCGAAGGGAGGATTCAAGGATTTCACCATCCGCAATATCACGATCTTCGACACGTACCGTTCGGCCGTCACCTTTGCGGCCGTGGACGGCGCTGAGATCGAGAACATCACGGTGGACGGTCTCCGCAGCCTCCATACCGGCAATGTAATCTTCCTGAGGATCGGCGAGCGCTGGAACAAGATAACCTCCGGTGGCCTTAGCGACAAGGACCGCCAGACCGTGGTCCGCAAGGAGCCCTATATGCGCAACATTACGATCAAGAACGTCTATGCCGAAGTCCCGCTCGACAAGCCGGACGCCGGCTATAATTACGAAGGCCCCATCGAGGACCTGCCGCGCAACATTTCGCCTTGCATCATCGCCGGCATCCCCGGCTACAAGATCGAAAACGTGGTGATGGAGAACATCGAGATCGTCTATCCGGGCGGCGGCAATCCCCGCTATGCCTATCGCGGCACAACCCCGGAGGATCTCGACGGCATCGACGAGATGATTTCCTATTATCCCGAATTCTCCCAGTGGAAGGAACTGCCGGCCTGGGGATTCTACCTGCGCCACGCGACGGATATCACGCTGCGCAACTTCACTTTCCACGCACAGAAGCCCGATTACCGGCCTGCCGTTGTGTGCGATGATGTCCAGGGCCTGAAGCTCGAAGGCGTCGTCTATGACGAGGCGGCTGCCGCTGCCGGAAAGGAGCAGGTCGTCCTGTACAAGTCATCATACGCCGAATAAAAACGAATTTCACACCATGAAAAAATATCTGCTTTCCATCCTATTCGCTTTTGCGACGCTGCTCTGCTTCGCGCAGACGGAGCAGACGGCGACCGTCTGGGGCGTGAAGAGTGACGGAGTCACGGACAACACCGGTTCCATCCAGCGCGCCATCGACTATATCAGCGCCCACGGCGGCGGCACGCTCCATTTCTACGTCGGCCGTTACCTGACCGGCGCCATCGAGCTCAAGAGCAACGTCACGATCCACCTCGCGGAGGCGGCCGTCCTCGTCGGCTCGACCAACATCTACGATTACAAGGGCGCTCCCGCGCTGATCTGGGCCGACGGGGCGGAGAATATCTCCGTAACCGGCCTGGGTGTGATCGAGGGCCGCGGCAAGGCCTTGAAAGAGAGCCTGGACGCCCAGAAGGCCAAGGGCTATCTGCCGGCCGACACGCCGCTCCCGACCCTGTATTCCTTCAAGAACTGCACGAACGCCGTCATGGGCAGCGAGATCAAGAAACTGTCCGACACGGCCGCATCCACCCGTTACAATTGATCGCCATGAAAAAGATTCTTTTGACTTTGTTGTGCGCCTGCGCGGTGGTTCCCGCCCTGGCGAAAGATTATTACGCGTCCATGTTCGGCATCAAGTCCAACGGGATGACGCTCAACACCACGGCCATCCAGAAGGCGATCGATTATATCAGCGCGGAAGGCGGCGGAAAGCTGATCTTCAAGGTCGGCCGCTACCTGACCGGTACGATCGAACTGAAGGACAACGTCATGATTGAACTGGGCGAGGGCGCGGTCCTCGTGGGCTCAACCAATCCTTACGATTATTACAGGAAGGGTGACGCTTTCGGCATGGTCATTTCCAACGGGGCCGAGAACATCGGCATCACCGGCCTGGGCGTCCTGGACGGACAGGGCCGCGAACTGGCCAACAATTTCCTGGGCCAGATCGCCCTGGGCTTCATTCCGGATCCCTTCAAGCTGGGCCGTCCGGCCAACCGTCCGCATCTCGTGTACCTCTGCCAGAGCAAGAATGTCACCCTGAAGGGCATCAACCTGCGCAATTCGTCCTGCTGGACCTGCACGACCGACCGCATCGAGAACCTGCTGATCGACGGGGTGACCCTGGAGAGCCGCGCGTTCTGGAACAACGACGGCTTCGATATCGTGGACTGCACACATGCGGTGATCCAGAACTGCTTCGTCAATGCTTCGGACGACGGCATCTGTCTGAAATCCCACCACAAGGATGTCTGCAACGACGATGTCATCGTGCGCCACAATACGATCACGTCCAGCGCCAGCGGCATCAAGTTCGGCACCTTCGGCGTCGGCGGCTTCCGCAACATCCAGATCCTGGACAACGTCGTGTATGACACCTTCCGCTCGGCGATTACGATCCAGAGCGTGGACGGCGGTTTCGCGGAGAACATCCTCGTGGACGGACTGAAGTCCTACAACACGGCCAACGCGATCTACCTGAACGTGGGCCAGCGCCGGGGCGACAAGCCCAGCCGGATGGAAAACATCACGATCCGCAACGTCTATGCGGAGATCCCGGTCGACAAGCCGGATTATGGCGTGGATTACGAGGGACCGACCCTCGAGGACCAGCCGCGCAACGTGCTGCCTTGCGGCATCGTGGGCCTGGCGGAGCAGCCGGTCTGCAACGTGACGATCGAGAACGTGGAGATCCATTTCCCCGGCGGGGGCGACCCTTCGTTCGCGAAGGTGGGTACCTACGAGCTGGAGAAGGTCCCGGAGATGCCGACCGCTTATCCGGAGTTCTCGCAGTATAAGGAGCTGCCGGCCTGGGGCTTCTATGTGCGGCACGCGAAGGGGATCAATTTCCATAACGTCACGCTGACGGCGGCTGAAAAGGATTATCGGCCGGCCATCGTGCTGGATGACGTCCAGGGGGCTTCCATTACCGCTGTGAAGGCGACAGCGCCGAAGCTCAAGACCAAGATCTTCGTCGCGCGCAACTGCGGCGATATCAAGAAGTAACGCTCGTTCTTGGCCCGGAGGCAAACATTGTTTACTTGGATTATGAAAAGAAGCGTTTTATGCTTACTTGCAGCCCTGTTTTTTATGGGGGGGCTGCCGGCTGCCGGGCAGACACCGTTGTTCCGGGATGCGGATGCGGCTGTCGGGGAGCGGGTGGAGGATCTCCTGCAGCGGATGACGGTCGATGAGAAGATCGACCTGCTGCGAGCGACGTCGCCGGCCAACGAACGGCTGGGATTCCCGAAGTATTACCACGGCAACGAAGCGCTCCACGGCGTCGTCCGGCCGGGGCGTTTCACCGTGTTCCCGCAGGCGGTGGGCCTGGCGTCTACCTGGGATCCGGAGCTGATCCGGCGGGTGTCCACGGCCATCTCCGACGAGTCCCGCGCCCGCTGGAACGAACTGGGCCGGGGTGCCCTCCAGACCAATCTGTACAGTGATTTGCTGGCCTTCTGGTCCCCGACGGTCAACATGGCGCGTGACCCGCGCTGGGGCCGGACGCCCGAGACCTACGGCGAGGATCCCTTCCTCTCCGGCGAGATCGGGACGGCCTTCGTGCGCGGCCTGCAGGGCGATGACCCGAAATACCTGAAGGCCGTCTCCACGCCCAAGCATTTCGCTGCCAACAACGAGGAGCACAACCGCTTCGAATGCAATGTCCGCATCTCCGAGAAACAGCTGCGCGAATACTATCTGCCAGCCTTCGAGGCCTGCGTCCGGCGGGGGAAGGCTGCCTCCATCATGTCTTCCTACACCGCCATCAACGACATCCCCAGCACGGCCAATCCCTGGCTCCTGACCCGCGTTCTCCGCGGAGACTGGGGCTTCGACGGCTATGTCGTTTCGGACTGCGGCGGTCCCGGTTTCCTGGTCACGGGCCATCATTACGTGAAATATCCCGTGACGGCGGCGGCCCTGTCTCTGCAGGCGGGCCTGGACCTGGAATGTGGCGACGATGTCTTCATCGAGCCTTTGCGGGAAGCCTACGAGAAGGGACTGGTCTCGGAGGAAGACATCGACCAGGCGGCGCGGCGCGTGCTGACGGCCCGGATGCGGCTGGGCTTCTTCGACCCGCCCGGCGCTTGCCCGTACGACACGATTCCGCCTTCCGTAATCGGCTCCGAGGCCCATCGGGCCCTGGCGTTGCAGACGGCCCGGGAGGCCATCGTCCTGCTCAAGAACGAAGGGAAAACGCTGCCTCTCCGGAAGGGGAAGATCCGCAGCCTGGCCGTGGTCGGCATCAATGCGGGGACTTGTGAACTCGGGGATTACAGCGGCGTTCCGGCTACCGCGCCCGTTTCCATCCTGGAAGGCATCCGCGCCGAGGCAGGGGACCGGATTACCGTGAAATATGCGCCTTGGAAGACGGCCCAGGACGGGATGGAGATCATCGCGGGCGACTATTATCCGGAGGGGCTTCAAGCCGAATACTATGCCGGTACGACGCTGGAGGGGACCCCTTTGGTGCGCAAGGAGACGTGGCTCAATTTCGAGCCTTCCAACCAGGCGCCGGACCCGTTCATTCCCGACGCGCCGGTCAGCGCGCGCTGGACCGGTCCGCTCCGTCCGCCGGTTACCGGAGAATATGTCCTCAGCCTGCAGACGGATGCCGGCAGCCGCCTGTGGCTGGACGGGAACCTGCTCGTCGATGCGTGGCGGGAGCATGCCGTGCAGACGGACACCGTGCGGGTCTTTATGGAAGCGGGACGCGACTATCAGCTGAAAGTGGAGTTCTATGACGTGCGGGACTATTCCTTGGCCCGGCTCAGTTGGCGCACGCCCGCCGTCGACCGCCAGGACCGCCTGTCGCTGTACGGGAAAGCCGGACAGCTGGCCCGCGAATGCGATGCCGTCGTGGCAGTGATGGGAATCAACCGGCTCATCGAGCGGGAGGGCAAGGATCGGGAGAGCATCACGCTGCCCCCTGACCAGCAGGAATTCCTGCACGAATTGTACAGGATCAATCCCAACCTGGTCCTGGTGCTGGTGGCCGGAAGTCCACTCTCCCTGCTCTGGGAGGAGGCGAACCTGCCTGCCATCGTGAATGCCTGGTATCCGGGTCAGGAGGGGGGCACCGCCGTGGCGGAGGTCCTCTTCGGGAAATACAACCCGGCGGGCCGCTTGCCGCTGACCTATTATCCGACCCTGGAGGACCTGCCCGCTTTCGACGATTACGACATCACAAAACGGACCTACAAGTATTACGACGGTCCGGTGATCTATCCCTTCGGCTATGGCCTGAGTTATACGTCTTTCCGCTATTCCGACCTGCAGGTCGAGGATAGGGGAGAGACGGTGGATGTTTCCTTCACGCTGAAGAACGTCGGCCGTGTGGACGGTGACGAAGTGGCGCAGGTATATGTGCAATTGCCTGAGTATGAGGGTGTCGCGCCGCTGAAGGAACTGCGCGGATTCCAGCGCGTCCACCTGAAGCGCGGTGAGAGCCGCCGCGTAACGGTCCCGTTGCGCCGGGAAGACCTGCGCTATTGGAGCGAATCGCAGAAAGCGTTCGTCATCCCCGCCGGCCTCCCGACCGTAATGGTCGGCGCCTCCTCCGCCGACATCCGCCTCACACAGTAAATAGCCGCGAAGGCAGCCCCGTTGGCGCATGTCCGATTTGAGGTGGTGGACTTGCGCCATTTACCCATTGAAATCCCGTTTCCCTGTCTGGCAGTTATCGCCCGGCCGGGGACTGCGGGAGGCTGTGGGGGCACGGCTTCAGCAGGAGCTGCCAGGCTGGGAGATAACCGTTAGGGAGGTGCAAGAAAGGCCCACGTTGTACCTTCGACCTAGAAAAAATAGGGCTTCAGGTGCAAGTCGAGGCCGTTTTGCACCTCGAAGGGCCAGAAACAAGGTCTGTAGGTGCAAATAATGGCTATTATGCACCTCAGTTCCGATCGCGCCTCAGCAGGAGGCGGCGATGGAAAGCGAGGCGAAATCGCCGATCTGCTCGCCGAGCTCCGCCGGCTTCACCTGACACACGGCCGCCGCCGCCGGCAACGCCTCGCGGTCGATCACGGCCTGCATGAACGGACGGATCAGCGCCTCGGCCCGCACGAAAATGCTGCCGATCGCGATCACCTCCGGATTCAAGATGTCGATCAACACCGACAACGCCCGCCCCAGATACTCGGCCGAAGTCTTATAGACTCCTACGGCCAGCGGATCCCCTGCCGCAGCGGCCTCCGCGACCGTTTTCGCCGTAATGGCCGCCAGATTCCCATCCGGGCACCACGCCACCTTACGACCCATCATCAATTGCTCCTTGACGGCCGACTGCGCCAGTTGGGCGATGCCGCCGCCGCTGGCGAATCCCTCGAAGGAACCGGCCTTGCCATAGCCCACGGGGCCGAAATCGCTCAAGCGGATGTGGCCGACCTCGCCGCCATTGTCATTGGTCCCGGCGTAGAGCTTGCCATCCAGCACCAGGCCCGCGCCCATTCCCGTCCCGAAGGTCAGGAAAACCATGTTGCGGGTGCCGCGGCCGGCGCCGTATTTCCATTCCGCGAGGGCGCACGCGTTCGCGTCGTTCTGCAGGGCGGCCCGGATGCCCGTGGCCTCTTCCACCAATTGAACGATAGGAATGTTGTCCCAACCGGGTAGATTGGGCGGGGACTGCACCACGCCGGTCTGGCTGTTGAGCGGGCCTCCGCAGGAGATGCCCACGGCCTTCGTATTGCCGGCGTTCAAGCCGTGGCGCCCGGCCATGGCCTTCACTTCCGTGAGAATGCGGGCAACGGTCTCGTCCACCTTCGTAGTCTCGAAGCGGACCTTGTCGGCAATCTCCAACTTGCCATCGGTGTCAATTCCGTAGATGACGGCGCATTTCGTGCCGCCGATATCGATGCCTAACAGATTGGTTTTCATTATTGTACGCTTAAATCATAAATACCTGTCTTCTCCATCCACCGCTTGTAGTCGGAAGCCCGGAAGGGCACGACGCCGTAGAGATAATGGTTCTTGAACTCCTGCTTCCCGACCTTGTATTCGATCAGGTACACGCCCTGGGCGCCGGCCTTCTCCGGGATGCCGGTGATGACCGTCCGCCCGTTTTTCGCCACCTCGAAGGAGCCCTTGTACACGGTCTTGCCGCTCTCCACGTCCTTGACCCGGACGCTGCCCTCGACCGGCTCGGCCGTGTCGTTGACCGCGATCAGCGGCAACTGCCCGTCCTTGGGATCCATCATCAGGACGCAGACGTCCCGCTGGACGTTCCGGATGAAGTAGTAGGCCAGTTTCTTGTTGAAATAATAGTCCACGACGGCGTCCGAAATGTCCGGCCAGCCGTCCTTGATGTTCCACCAGATGATGCCGGTCTTGGGCGCGAACTTCTGGCCGCGCCAGAATTCGACGAAGTATTTCATGGCCTCGGCCTGGACGACCTGGGACCCGAAAATGAATTCTTCCAGGTCGGAAGGACACTCGCCGAAGAGCAGGCGCTGCTGGTTGATCATCAGGTTGTTGCGGTCGTAGGTCTTGCCCAGCTCCGGGAAGCGGCGAACGCTCTTCGTGAGCCATTCCTCGTTCCAGTTCTTATCCGGATCCATCGCATTCAGTACCGGACCGCGCTCCATGGCGAAGGAGGACCCGTCACGCACCTGCGCTCCGGGCACAGACGGGACGGCTTCAGCCTTGGCCTGCAGCTGTTTTGCGCTCAGCCAGGGATAGACGCAGTCCGGGCTCATCATCTGCTTCAGGCTCCCGATGTCCGGGGCGCCGTGGTAGCCGATCTCGCTGACGAAGACGCAGCCGGCTTCGGTGTAGAAGGGGGTCTTATAGTAGCCGCGGGGGCCCCAGAGATGGTTCTCCGGCAGGTGTTCGTAATCGATGAACCCCCGCTTCCAAACCTCCTCTGTATAGTACGGGGAACTGGGGATGAAGGGCCGCGAAGGGTCGAATTCCCAGAGGACCTGGGCGATCACGTTGCGGCTGACGTTGTCGCGGTTGGGATCGGGATCGAAACAGGCGATGGCGCGCCGCAGGGAATAGTCGATCTCGTTGTTGCCGGACCAGAGGGCGATGGACGGATGGCGGCGGAGCTTGAGCACCACGGCCTTGGTCTCGTCCCAGATCCGCTGTCCGAACTGTGCATCCTGCGGGTAGGCGTTGCAGGCGAAGGTGAAGTCCTGCCAGACCATGATGCCGTAGCGGTCGCAGAGCTCGTAGAAGCGGTGGTCCTCATAGACGTTGCCGCCCCAGCAGCGGATCATGTTGCAATTGATGTCGGCGCAGAGGGCGACGGTTTCATCCACCCACTGCGGGTCGCGGCTGTGGAGGGCGTCCAGCGGCACCCAGTTGGTGCCGTGGATGAAGATGGGCTCCCCGTTGATGATGAAGCAGAATCGGCCCGGGGCGTCGGGCAGGTTGATTTCGTTGAAGTCGAGCTGCACCTTGCGGATGCCGATCTGCTGCTCGTCGACGGCCAGGACGGTCCCGTCATCGGCGACCAGCTCGCAGCGGGCGTCGTACAGGGCCGGCTCGCCGTAGCCGCGGGGCCACCAGAAGTCCACGTCGCTGAGGTAGATCTTCTGCCTGAGCGCGTGATAGACGCAGGGCTGGGCGCCCTTGTAGACGATCTTGCCATTGCGGCTGAGGGTCCAGACGGCGCTGGTGTGGTCGAAGCGCTCCACCGGCATCTCGAACTGGGTGTCGGCGAAGATTTCGGCCGTCCCGGCCTGGACATCGACGTTCGCCGTCATCCAGTAGACGTCGCGGAAATGGACCGGCTCCACGGTGCAGAGTGAAACGCTCCGCCACAGGCCTGCGCTGACCACCCGCGGCAGGATGTCCCAGCCGAAAGTGTGCGGCGCCTTGCGGATGTTGACACTTTCCGGCGAAGCGGAATGGCCGAAACTGATGGCTCCGAAGAAGGGTTTGCGGCCGTACAGGACGGAAGACTGGATGATGACCTCCAGCCGGTTGTCGCCCGCCTGTAGCAGGTCCGTGACGTCATAGACGTGCTCGATCATCATGTTCTCGGCCCGGCCGATGTGCTCCCCGTTAAGCCAGAGGTCGGCGATCGTGTCGATGCCGTCGAAGCGCAGCAGATAGCGCTTGCCGGGCTCCACGGCCGGAGCGCCGAACGTCTTGGCATAACACCATTGATAATCTTCCCACTGGCGCGTGAGGTAGTTGTTGAGCCCGATGCGCGGGTCTTTCTCCAGCCCGGCGGCACAAAGGTCGATGTCCACGTTGCCGGGGACGGTGGCGTTGATGCTGCGCGCGCCGGCGGGAATGGCGTCCGGCGCCGTTACGGGCTCCTCGCCCTGCTTCCAGAAGCGGAGCGTCCAGTCGCTGCCGTCCAGGCTGAGCGTCGCGGCGGCGGCCTCCGGGGTCTTGACCTCGCGGTCGCGGGTTTCGTGCGCCCGAAGCGGGGCGGCCAGGGCCAGGACCGTGGCCAGCAGTATCGCTAGGTGTAGTGTATTCTTCATAGAGGGATCTATTTATTAATCAATTAATACAGAACGACTTCCTCCAGCTGCTTGGCCGTGTTGGACCGGGCCGGGGCTGCCGCGCCTGAGAGGGAAGCTTTCTTGGCCCAGCCACCATTGGTAAGGCAGCTTTGAAACTGGTCTCCGCTCAGCGTGGCGCTCTCTGTGCCCAGTTCGACCGTGACTTCCAATTCCTGACCGACGGGCGCGGCCTCCACATCGACGCGCAGGACGCCGTTTTCGAAGTTCCAACCCTCGACAGCCTTCCCATTTACGCTCACGCCGGTGGGGACGCGCTGCAGGGCCATTTCGAAGGTATAGTCGCGCGCAGTGGGCATACCTTCATAGCCACCCTGGACGGGAAGGACCTGGAAACGGACCCGGTCCCCGGCGGCGTGGCATTCCATCTGCGTGGATGCGACCGTGCCCTGCTCGTAGCCGTAACTGTCCCCGTCATCCTCATAGAGAAGATAAGAGGAATCGCCTGCAGGCCAGACCTTTACGACCAGATGGCCGAAGGGTTCCGTGCCGACGTACTGGGGCGCTTCGATGCAGGGGAGGATGGCTCCGTCGCGGATGAAGAGCAGGCCGGCCCGGTTGCCCGGATAATCGCGGGTCAGCGTTTCGCCTTTGCTCAGGATGCGTTCGCCGGTCCATGCGTCGATCCAAGTCCCGGCCGGCAGGTAGATCTCGTTGCTGAAGATGCCCACGCACAGGTTGTCGCCGAACATGTACTGGTAGCACATGTCGTCCACGTTGCGGTCTTCGGGGAACATCAGGGGCATCGAGCGCACGATAGGCAGGCCTTTCAGACCGCCTTCCAGCGCCGCGGAATAGATATAAGGCATCAGCGCATAGCGGATCTGCACGTAGTCGCGGTAGATGCTCTGCTCCGGCTCGCCGTAGTAGAAGGGCTGCATCATCGAGAACCAGCTGTTGATCTGGACCCAGGGCAGGAAGAGGCCGAAATGCAGGCCCTGCATCTCCAGTTCCTTCGGGACGGACATCACGTCGCAAGAGAGGTTCATGTAGGCGCTGTTGCCGAGGTTGAGCTGGTCGAAGAGGGCGGTCTTGCCGCCGCCGTTATCGCCGCTCGTGGAGGCGCCCCAGTGCTGGGTGCCCGCCCAACCGGCCGTGTAGTGGTACCAGATGCGCTTGCCGACGTGCTCCCGGCTCATCCGGTTGATCTGCTTCTGGAGCAGGACCTGGTTGAGGTTGTGCATCTCCTTGTCTGTCCGGCCGTTGAGGTAGGTGGCGTCCGGATGCTCGTCGATGGTACGGGCCGGATCCAGCTTGAAACCTTCCACACCGTAGTCCAGGAAGGTTCTGAGGTGGTCCATCCAGTGCTCCTGGCCGGACTGCGGGCGTCCTTCGCGGGCCGCGATCTCATCCTCTTCGGTGATGCTGAGGTCGTATTCTTCGCAGAGCCAGAGGCCCAGGTGGAAGCCCATGTTGCGCAGCTTGCCGATGAAGAGGCGGTTGTACAGTTGCTTGGGGTATTTATCCTGGAGCCAGTAGGGCTCCGGGGAGAACTTTTCGAAGTTCCAGCGTTTCTGGGTGGAGAAATCGTAGCGTTTCTCCATCCACTGGGGCTCCAGCCAGAATACGTCGCAGGGGACGCCCAGCTGGCGGAAGAGGACGGCATCGTGGAGGATGTCCCACTGGTCCTCGCGCATGTTGGGGCCGAAGCAGAGGCCGTAGGCCCACCGGGGCATGACATAATTGCCGCCGGTGACGCGGGTGTATTGTCCGAGCAGTTCCTTCATCGAGGGGGCGGCCAGCAGGTAGAAGTCCGCTTCGTCGCAGGTATTATAAATATTGAATAGGTCTTTGTCGGTGTGGCCGATGTCGAAGAAGTTCTTGCGGGTGGTGTTGTTGTACACGGCCCAGCCGTCCGAACTCATCAGGAAGGGCATCGGGATCTCCGTGTGCTGGTAGGTCGTCCACATCCGGAGCAGTTCGCCCCGGTGCTGGACGTGCTCGCGGCTGGTACTGCCGCCGCCGTAGAAGCGTTCTCCCTTGGCCATCGCAAAGCGTAAGATGCTGGCTTTCAGCGGGTCGCCGCTCTCGGAGTTGTCGATACCTTCCTTGCGGTTGTTCTCGTCGCCGATGATGCCGTTGTTCTTGGCGACGTGGAGGTCGGCGTAGGTGTCGTTGATGACCGTCGAAAGCGCGGTGACGGACGGGTCCTTGCCGGGAATGTAGTCCAGCGCCCGGACGAGCGTCGTCCCGTCGGCCTTTACAAGACTGATCGTGCCGTTTTTCTTGTCGATGCTCAGCTTGTATCCCGGGGTCGTCAGCGTCCAGGTCCGCTTCCCGTCGCTGACCTTCTCACCGGCGGTGGTCCAGTCGGTCTTGATCAGGCCGTAACGCTCCATCAGGGACTCGGAGAAGTCCTTGCGCGGAGAAACGTGGATGCGGTAGATGCCGTCGGCACAGGCTTCCACGCCGATCGTGGTGCCCTGGGCGGTCTTGACTTTATGGACGGGGTTGGCTTGGAGGCTGATGCAGGCGCCCATCAGGAGCGCGGCGGCGATTGAGAATGCTTTGGTCATATTTTATTCTTTGAAACTCACGTTGATGCCGGGGTCGGTCTTGGCGATGCGGGCCATCTCCGCCGGGTCGAAAGTGACCGGACCCGTGATGAATTCGGGGACGTTGAAAGACTTGAGCAGCAACTCATTGAGGCCCGGATCCTTCTGCGGAAGCAGGAAGGGTTTGGAGGCCGTGCCGTCTTCGGCGATGTGCACGATGAAGAGGCGGCTGTAGAGCCCGTCCAGGCGCCGGCTGGCCCAGATGATCCAGCGGCCGTTGCTACTCCAGCAGTGGTAACTGTCCGCGTCGGGGCCGTTGATTTCGTCCAGTGGGTGGAAACTGCCGTCCTGCAGGTCGATCATGCGCAGGTCGGCGTCCTTGTGCCAGATGGCGAAACAGCCGTAGGCGGTCTCTGCGAACAGCAGGAAGCGACCGTCGGGGGAGACGCGGGGGAAGGTGGCGTCCTTGCCACTCGTCATCGCGTCATAGACCGTATCGAGTTTGTCCCCGAAGCTGAAAGCCTCCGGGTCGAAGGCGATCGAGCGTATGCTGTAGCGGATGTCCCTGTAGCCTTCCGGGACCTTGGGTTGGGCGGAGGAACAGAAATAAAGCGTCCGGCCGTCCGGCGACCAGGCGGGCATCGTCTCCAGCCGGGTCGTGTCCGTCAGCAGGGGAGAGGTGGCTATCTGATGGTTCTCCACGTCATAGACCACCACGTCAGAGACTGAGTCATAGACTTCAATGCGGTTGGGGTTGGTGGAGTGGAAGAACTGGGCGATGTCGTTGACGGAGAAGCCGATATACTTCCCGGAGGGATGCCAGCGGGGATATACCAGGGCCGAGAGCGTCTGCGGGGTCTTGGTGTTGAGCTTCTCGATCTTGCCTTCGTTCCAGGTGAAGGTGCCGCCGTTGCGGGCGCGCATGTGGAACATCATCTTGCCCGGGTCGCGGTTGCAGAACGAGTGGCAGTTCATGCAGTTGCGGTCCGTGTCCTCGTTGGTCATGACGGGCGTCTGGGTGAAGTCTTCCAGGCAGCGCTGGTAGATGCCCAGGCGGTTCCAGGTCTCGTAGCCGGGCTCGATGAGGCGGTAGGCCACGTAGGGGTCGATGCGGTCGGGACTGACGTGGATGGTGAAGGGCTTGAAGGCTTTCCATCCGTCCTTTTCCTTGACGCAGACGCGGGCCGGGATGTCGCCTGCGCTCGTGAGCGCCTGCCATTTATCAATAGGTATGTCGAAAACGGGTCCCTTGAGGGTGCACTGTACTTCGCCCGCGCCGAGTATCAAGGCCGAAGTCTCCGTGCCCTGGTAGCGGAAATTGAGCGGCGCGATGTTGACAGGCACCGTCACGTCCGCATAGTCGGGAAAGATGTCCGGCAGGGCGTCGGTCTCGGAGCTGATCCGGACGTTCGGGGCGCATCCCAGGCAGAGGAGGATGGCTGCAAGGAAGGATAGCGGAGTTCTCATTGGTTGTTGACTCTCATGATGTAATACCAGAAGGTATCGTTGAACTTATCCATCGATAGGCCGGTCCCAAGGCGTTTTGTGAATTCGCGGTATCGATTGTATGTTCTCTGACTGACGCCGACCTCCTTCCAATAGTTGTGGTCAATCTCTGAAAGCATGCAGGCGGCTTCTGCGAAAGACGCAGGGAGTTCCGGCAAGGCTTCCGTGCCGTAGAATTCATCCAGCATAGCCTTGAATTTATCCATCTCGCAGTCCAGCAGATAGATGACGCCGAGATATTCAATGGCATTGTGGTAGGAGGGATTGGCGCGGATGATGTCCTTCAGGTCCTCGTCAATGCCGCGAACCAGCGAGATGAAGTCCTTCTCCGGGATGCATTTTCGTTTGGGGCCCAGGATGGGATCTGCTTCGATGGCCTCGTCGTTGTTCAGGAATCTTCGATGGGTGGTCGCAAATTTGTGACAGGTCTTGTCTTGTTGCAGGATGTCGATGTATTTCTGCGCCACGTCATAATCTCCATAGATGAGATTGGTTTCGATCAGGCGCTTCATCATAGCCGGATCGTAGTCTCCCTCATACAGCACATTGGTTTCCATGGCCATCCGCTGCGCGTACGCGATGTGTCCCATCGACCAGTAGATGTCGCTTAACAGTTCCCCTGTCTGTACTGTCATGGCCCAGGGGGCGAAAATGCCGTCGGACCCTGCCTGGGTATAATGGAAGGCTTTATCAGCCAGTTGTCCCGTCTCGGCCAGTGCAAGGTTGAGTCGTGTGAGTTTCTGAAAATCAGCCGTATGTCCGTCATCGACGTATGATGCGATGATGGCCTTCGGATCCATTGATGGCGAGATCGTCGTCCGGCAAGCCTGAAAAATGCCGAAGGATAGAAGAAAGATGAAGGTGAGGCAATGTTTCATCATGTGAGCGCCGGCCAGTTGATTTTCTACAAATATAAAAAAAAGAACGGACTCTTTGCGAGCCCGTTCTTTTTATAGATAAGGAGTTGTACTCCAGTGACTACTATATACCGTTGGGAGTGGTGTTCGGGTTGTCCTCGAGCTCACGCTGCGGGAGTTCAAGCGTCATCTTGGAAGCGGAGAGGGTGACCGTGTTGGCAGGGTGGACGGTGGAACCGGACCTGTTCACGTCGATGCCCCAGCGCTTGTTGTTGTAGTACTCGAGGCCATTCTCGCCCCACATCTCGATCCTCCACTGGAGCTGGATGAACTCGGTGAGGTTGGACGGTCCACCGTAGTTGTCGCAGGTCAGCGTGGCGGCACCGGTCTTGGTGCGGGCCTGGAGGAGAGAGTTGAGCGTCGTCTTGGCGGCGTTGGCATTGCCACCGGCGTTCTCGGCCTCGGCCTTCATGAGGTAAACCTCGGCGAGACGGAAGCGGGTGAACTCGGCATTGGCCGTGTGCGCGTTGTCGCCGTCGTTGCTGATACCGTCGTTGTTCAGACCGGAGGTCTGCGCGAACTTCAGGTTGCAGTAGCTGGGAAGACGGGAGACCTTGTCGGCGAAGGGGAAGTCGCCGATCTCGGGAACGTAGAAGGCGTCCTTGCGGCAGTCGTTGTCGGCGATCTTGTTGTAGAGGCGGTCGTCGATACGGGCCGGGGAGTTGAGGGACGAATAGGTTCCGAAGATGTTGGCCAGAGCGGTCTGGATGGCGCCGGCACCTGCATTGGTGGAGGTGCGGGAGTAACCGAGGATACACTCAGGGTTCACGGCAAGTGCCGCGAAGGCGTTGGTCTCGGGAGGGAACACGATGGCGGAGGTAGGAGTCCAGGCGCCCGTGTTGTGGCCGCCCCAGTTCTCGGGCTTGATGAAGCTGTACGCGTTGCTGTTGATGATGCTGCTGCAAGCGGAGATACAGGTGCTCCAGTCGCCGGTCCAGAGGGAGACGCGGGCAAGGAGGAAGTTGGCGACGCCCAGGTCGATGTCTTCGGCCTTGTCACGGCCGCCGGTGTAGCCGACGTTGGCCGCGGTGAGCAGGCTGACGGCTTCCTTGAGGTCGTCCTTGATGAACTTGTAGGTCTCCTCGGCAGTGGAACGGGCCACGGGAGTCTGCGCGGGGTCGTACTTGGTATAGAGGCTCATGCCGAGCTTGTCCTTGCCGCCGCGGAGATAGGCGTCCTGATAGTCCTCCATGAGGCGCATGTAGGAGAAGGCGCGAACGACGAGGGCCCTGGCGCGGCCGTCCTTGACCATGGCGGAGCCGGCAGCGGCAGCCTCCTCGGTGAAAGTGTTGAGCACCAGGTTGGCCTGGTTGATGGCATACGCCTTGCTGAACCAGTAAGACTTGTTGGTAGCCGCCTGGGGGCCGGTGAAGTCGACGGCCATCCAGTAGTAGTCACGGCCGGAGAGGTCGTAGGACGTCCTGTCCCAACCGATGGCAATGTCGTTGCCCTGGATGCTGCGGCGCCACTCGTTACCCTGGTCGCTGTAGTTGCAGACGTCAGCCGCACCGCCGGAACCGACGTTGCCGCGGTCGAGGTTGTTGAGGTAACCCACCATGGGGGCGACCATCGAGGTCATGACAAGCTGCCTCTGAGCATCGGTACCGTTCTTGAGGAGCTCTTCTACCTGCTCGTTGGTGATGCTGTTCGGAGGAGTGATGTCAAGCTGACTTGCGCAGGAAGGCATCAGCATGATGCTGACGATAAGTCCGGAAAGTATAATAGACTTTTTCATACACATAATCATATTAAGATAACACTAGAAGTCGAGGTTTACACCGAAGGTATAAACGGCGAGGTAAGGATAGGAGTATGCGCCCACGTTCATACCGCCGGTGATGGACCAGCGGGGATCGATACCGGAGTGTCCGAAGAGGAGCACGGGGTTGTCGCAGGAGGCGTAGACCCTGAGGTTCGAGATGTTGATCTTCTTGGTAAGGCTCCTGGGCAGAGTGTAACCGAGGGTCACGTTCTTGACCGAGAGGTAGCTTGCATCGAAGAGGGACATGGTGGTGTAGTTCCAGGAATTGAGGGTCGCACCACTGGCCTGCACGGGGCTGTTGTAGTAGACCATCGGGAACTTGGCGTCGGGGTTGTTCTCGGACCAGGTGTTGCCGAGGAGCTCGCGCGAGACCGCGGCCGGCTGGCCAAGGTTGTTACCCGCCATGTACTTACCGGACTCACCGGAAGCGTAGTCAACGGCGAAGAACTTACCGCCGATCTGGTAGGACAGCATGACGGCGAGGTCGAAGTTCTTGTAACGGACGTTGGTGGTGAAACCGCCGATCCACTCGGGGATGGCGTCGCCGACCTCATAACGGGTGGAGAAATTGGAGTCGGTGCTGGTGGTGAGGACGTCTGTTCCGGCAGCGGCAGAGCCGAAGGTGTGGGCCGCGGCCTCGGCCTCGGTCACCCTGTGGTAGAACAGAGGCATACCGGCGTAAGGATCGCCCTTGGTATATCCGGTGTAGGCCTTTCCGTCATTGCCGTAGTAGGTGACACCGGTGTTACCGGCCACGCCGCCGTACTTATAGAGGTACAGGTTGAACCAGTCCTTGCCGATACCGCGGAGGTACTCGTTACCGGATGAAGATCCTTCACCGGAGAGGCTCCAACCATCGGAGTTAGCCGTGTAGCATCCGCCGAGTTTGTCGGAGAGGGCCTCCTTCGGAACGGAAGTGAGAATGGTGTTGTAGTGGGTGCCGTTGGTGGAGAAGATCAGATCCCAGTCCTTGGTCTTCACGGGCTGCCAGCTGAGTTCGAGCTCTATACCGTGGCTGCGGATGCCGGCGGTGTTCTGTTGAACCGTGGCCTGGCCGGCCGCCAGATAAGAAACGTTCTGGTTGAACATGGCATCGTAGGTATGCTTGTTGAACCAGTCGAAGGTACCGGTGAGCGCGCCGCCGAACATGGTGAAGTCGAGACCGGCGTCGGTCGTACGGGTGTGCTCCCAGGTGAGGCCGGAGTTGACCCAGCCGTTCTTGGAGAGCTTGACCGTCGCGGGGTAGAAGGCGTTGGTTCCGCCGATGCCGGAGCCGGCCCAGCTGCCAACGGAATAGGACCAGGTCTGGTACCCGGAGTACATGCCGATACCGTTCTGGTTACCGATGACACCGTAGCTGGCGCGGAGTTTCAAGTTATCGAGCCAGCCCTTGGTTCCTTCCATGAACGGCTCAGAAGAGACACGCCAGCCTGCGCCGACGGACCAGAAGGTGCCCCAGCGGGTGTCGTTGGTCTTGAACTTGGAGGAGCCGTCACGACGGAGGGATCCGGAGAGATAGTACTTCTCGTCGAAGATGTAGTTCACACGGCCGAAGTAGGACTCCATGGCCATCTCGTTAAGACCACCGCCCCAGTTGTTGCCGAACTGGCCGGCGGAGGCAAGGCCGAGGAAGTTGGCGTAGCCCTTGAAGCCGTTGAGGAGGGAGTGGCCGGAGCCGTAAAGCATCTCCTCGTAGTCGTACTTGTAGAACTCGTGACCAACCATGGCGTCCACGTGGTGCTTGCCGATGGTGCGGTCATAGTTGAGGAGCTGCTGGGTGTTGAAGGTGCCGTACTGGGTCCGGATCCTCTTGATGACGGAACCGAGGGAGGCGCCGATACGGTTGGCCGCGGTCTCACCGTTCCAGTAACGGAGACGGAGTCCGAAGTTGATGTTGTAGGCGAGGTTCACCTCAGCGGTGAAGTACTTGAGGAACTTGGCGCGCAGATATCCGCTGGTGTTCAGGTCATCGAACGTCTGGGAGTCTTCCTGCTGCTTGTAGTACTTCATGAGGTCGTAGTTGCCCCACGTGTTGACGGTCGGGCCAACGGGGGAATAGGAGTTGGCGGCCGGCACGGTGGCCTTGGAAGGATCGGTGACGGCGGCGAGGCGCTCGCCGTCAGCTCCGGTCACGTAGCTGCCGTTCTTGTCGATCGCGTAGGCGATGTCAAGGACGGAGGAGACGTCCACCCTGGAGAACGGGTTCTCAAGCACGTAACCCGGGTTACGACCCCAACGGGTGGCGAGGCTGTTGGTCTTACGATGGGTGTAAGCGAATTTTGCACCGACCTTCAGCCATTCGGTGATCTTGGCGTTGACGTTGGCACGAGCGGTGTAACGGTCGAACGCGGAGGTTGCGATGTAGGCGGGATCGTTGAGATAACCGAGGGAGAGGTGATAGTCCACGGCGTCGGAACCGCCGGAAGCGGAAACATTGTATTCCTGACGGAACCTGTTGCCGACGAGTTCTTCCTCGAGGGGAGTGCCCGTCCACTTGAGGGCCGCGGCGGGATTGAGCTTGCCGTCGGTGCCGACGAGATAGGCGCCGGTCATGGTGGCGGACTGGTCGGAGCCCGTGCCGGTGGTGACATAGTTCACGCCGGGAACGTCGAACTGCTGGTGGTTGCCCAGACCGTTGATGCCCCAGGTGGTGCCGGAACCGGTATAGTTGAAGAGGTGCTCGGAAGCGAACTGGGCGGCAGCGCTGGCGTTGCCCTTGTAGGCGCCGCCGAGGTTGGCGTCCTTTCCGTAGTAGGCGGAATTGTAGATGGACTCCCAGAAGAACTCATAGAGTTCGCCTGCGCCACCGTCGCCGATCTTGTCGAAGTGGGCGTTGGGACCGATGGCGTTGATACCCCAGCGGCCTTCGAAGGAGACCTTCGTCTTGCCGGACTTACCGGACTTGGTGGTCACGAGGACGACACCGTTGGCGCCGCGGGCACCGTACAGGGCGGTGGAAGCCGCATCCTTCAGGATGGTGAGGCTCTCGATATCCTTGCTGTTGAGGGAAGCCAGAGGGTTGGTTCCGTCGGTTGCGGGGACACCGTCGATGATGATGAGCGCGTTGGAGTTGTTGGAGGTGGTGGTACCGATACCGCGGACGCGGATACCCATGTCGAGACCGGGCTGTCCGTCCAGGGAAGATACCTGGAGACCGGCGACCTGTCCCTCGAGGGCACGGGTGACGGAACCCTGGGCCTGGGCCGCGATGGCGTCACCGTTCACGGCGGTGATCGAACCGGTCAGGTCCTTCTTCTTGGCGGTACCGTAAGCGACGTAGACCACTTCATCGAGGAGTTCGGAATCCTCGGCGAGGGTGACGTTGACGACGGAGCGGGAACCGGGAACAACTTCCTGGTCCTCGAATCCGACGCAAGAGAAGATGAGGGTGGCTCCGGGCTTGACATTCAAGCGATAAGAACCATCCAGATCTGTCATCGTTCCGGTGGTCGTGCCTTTGACAAGGACGCTCACGCCCGGAATCGCTTCACCCTTGGCGTCCGTGACCTTACCGGACACGGCGTTCTGGGCGAACGCCTGCAATCCCAGAGTAAGGACTGCAAGCATCACAATAACGAATCGTTTTACCATAAATGATAATTTGTAATTAGGTGTAAAAAGGTTGTATATGGTTTCAAGTGTTGTCATTCACGTTAACCCCAATAATCCTATAATCGCACAAAGATACAAATAATATATTTAGGGTCAAAGTTTTTCTGCATTTTTCCTTTGTAATCTCAGATTACACCTTAACAAGATAAAGATGCATCAACGGGTGCTTCCGTTGCAGGACATTATCCCAGACTGTCGAATTTGGCCATTTGTCGTGCTTTTTCCACATCGCTGACGGCGATGTAGGGCTTCAGGGAGGAGTAATTGCGGTGGCCGGTCCACTGCATCACGACGGTTGGACTGATGCCCAGGGCCAACGCATTGCAGATGAAGGTTCTGCGCCCGCAGTGCATGGATATTCCCTGCCATTTGGGACGCACCGTTTCGACCCTTTTTCCATCATCCCGGTAGCAATAACTGGTGACAGGCTCGTCGAACCCGACGGCCCGGCACAATTGCTTGAGCGTCTTGTTCATGTTGCGCAGGTCGATTCGGGGCATGATGAATCCGGACGCGTCCCCATCCCCACGCAACCTGTCCAGAATGCCGCCGCTGAAGCGGTTTAGCTCGATTCGGATCGGGGCGGCGGTCTTGTGGGTGACCACTACCAGGGCCCCGCCCTGGACGTCGGACCAGCGCAGGGAAGCGATGTCGGAAACCCTCAGCCCGGTGAAGCAGGCCAGGAGGAACCAGTCCGCAACCTCGTTCCAGCGCGCAGGCCAGCCCTCCCGCCCGTGTCCCTCCAACTTCACGGAGTTCATCCAGCTCCAGTGGAGGATCGAGATGTGGGGTGAGAACGGCATGGAGTACTACAACAACAAGCGCTGGGGCATCGACGTGAACAGGGCCGGTTCCACCATCCACTCTGCCACTTCCGCTACCCTCTCCGCTTCCAAGATGACGCTTGAACTCCCGCAGCGTGAGCTCGAGGACAACCCGAACACCACTCCCAACGGTATCTAGCAATCATAGATATACATAAAAAAGAGGCCGACCAGATTGATGTGACCCCCAAAAGTTGGACGGTTTAACATTAGTTACGAGGCCTTAGATTGGAACAGAGCTCGGTACTGCACCGGGCTCTTTCCTTTTAGCCTCAGT
>JAEEGG010008736.1_pt1 | contig 22885 bp, 16 predicted proteins | sample 9134161 | NCBI WGS metagenome assembly JAEEGG01 (sample SAMN16246543, study PRJNA631951) | gut metagenome | biome: gut microbiome; feature: rumen; material: CR-attached | host: Bos | place: Iran: Karaj | collected 2018-10
CGACGCTGTCCACCGCCTCACCACCGACATCCACTACTGCCACCTCTGCCACTGCCTCAGCGACACCGACACCTGTCCCATCTGCGCCAGCCCCAAACGGAACCAGAGCATCGTCTGTGTGGTGGAGAATGTGCAGGACGTCATGGCCATCGAGAACACGCAGCAGTACCAAGGCCTCTACCACGTGCTGGGCGGTGTCATCTCGCCTATCGACGGCATCGGCATCCGCGACCTCAATATCGATACCCTCATCCAGCGTGTCCAGCAGGGCATCCCCTCGCACATCGACGAGGTCATCCTGGCCCTGCCTACCACCATGGAAGGCGACACCACCGCCTTCTACCTCAACAAACAACTTGCCCCGCTGGGTGTCAAAATCACCACCATCGCCCGCGGCATCGCCATCGGCGACAACCTCGAATACGCCGACGAGATTACCCTCGGACGCAGCATCGTCAACCGCATCCCCTTTGCATAACAGATTCATCATCATACAATCTATCCGACATGAAACGTTCTTTTCTCATCCTTATGCTCACGGCACTCGCCTTCACCGCCTGTGGCCAGAACATCCAACAGTCACCGCAACCCGCTGTGCAGCCTGTGAAACAAGAAGACCAGCTGCTGCAAGACATCGGCGAGATGCTCCTTGTGGGATTCCGCGGCACCACCCTCAAGGCCGACAACCACATCATCCGCGACATCCAGCAATACCATGTAGGCAGCGTCATCCTTTTTGAATACGACGCACCCACCGGCACCCGCCACCGCAACGTCCTGTCGCCCGACCAGCTCAAGGCGCTCTGCTCCGACCTGCAGAAGTACGCCGACGGCAACCTCCTTATCGGCATCGACCAGGAAGGCGGCAACGTGACCCGTATGCGCGCCCGCGACGGCTTCCCCGCCACCATGACCGCCCAGGCCTCCGCCAAAGGGGGCGACGACAGCGTGGCCCGCAACGCCGCCATCATCGCTCAGGAACTCAGCGAGGCTGGTGTCAACCTCGACTTCGCCCCCTGCGTGGATGTCAACATCAACCCTGCCTGCCCCGTCATCGGCAAGCTGGGACGCAGCTTCTCCTCCAACCCCGCCACCGTCACCCGGTGCGCCACGATATGGCTCGACGAGCTGAACAAAAAGCAGGTCATCGGCTGCCTGAAACACTTCCCCGGACACGGCAGTGCCACCGGCGACACCCACGCGGGTCTTGTCGACGTATCCGATACCTGGAAGGAATCTGAACTGGAGCCTTACCGCACCCTTATCGACAAAGACATTGTCGACATGGTGATGGTGGCGCATGTCATCAACCGCAACCTCGGCGACGACCTTCCCGCCTCCCTCTCCCCCGTCATCGTCAAAGAACTGCTCCGCAACCAACTTGGTTTCAACGGGGTGGTGGTCACCGACGACCTTGCTATGGGGGCCATCACCAGCCATTACGGGTTCGAGGAAGCCCTGCGTCTGGCCATCGTTGCAGGCTGCGACCTCCTCTGCCTCTCCAACAACGGAGGCGGCTACGACGCCAATGTGGTGCCACGTGCCGTCGACACCATCCTCCAGCTGGTGAAGAGCGGACAAGTGTCAGCCGACGACATCCATGCCGCCGCCGAACGCGTCCGTGCACTGAAAAAGAAGCTCAAGTAATCCTATATCCAGCTGGTGAGACTCAACAGCCCCGTGGCCAACAGGTAACGGGCCATCTTGCCAATAATCATCAGCACCAGCGTCCACCACGGGTTCACCCGCATCAGTCCCATGGCGATGGCTATCAAGTCCCCCACTACGGGCAACCACGTCAGCAATGCCGCCCACACACCATAGCGCGCCACCCTGTCGTGTACTATCATCAGTTTCTCCTTCTTCACCCTGAGGTATTTCTCAAGCCAATCCCACTTGCAGAGCCATCCCAACAGGTAACTAATCATCCCCCCCGTTGTGTTGCCCAAAGTCGCCACCAGCGTGACCGCCCACTTGCTATACCCCATCAGCAAAGCGCCTGCCAGCAACGTCTCCGAAGCGAACGGTACCACCGTCGCCGACAGCATACATCCGATAAAGAGGCCTAATAGCCCTAAGTTTTCAAGCATACACCCCTTAACGCCATCCACCCGTATTTATTGCTTAAGGCAACCTCCAATAATCTCTTGCGTTTCTTTTCTCCACGTATCTCACGTATCACATGTGGCAACCTCCATTAATAATTCAATTTAATAAAAACATTGCTTTGCAATGAGAATTCATGGTAATGTTGTTTAAACACGAATTATCATTAATTGTCATGAATTTATGGTCATTACATGGCAATTCGTGTTCAAATCTGCCTTGCCCCTCCCTTCACCCCTGGGAGTGGAGTTAGGGTGGAGCCAGACTGGAGTTAGGATGGAGATAGGGTGGAGAAACCCTCACTTCTCACACTCGTGGGTCGTGCACTTTTCGAGCTGCAAAGAAACGCCCTTCATGTTGCGGCCACGCGACCGTTACAGCGTTACAGCGTTACAGCACAAAAAATGTTATGCCGAAGGCAAATAGAATTTTTTTATCCCAAATCGGTCATTAGCCGACTTATCAATCGGGATAACCGCACTCAGCGGACGGCACGCATGGCCAACTTGGGCCGTTCAATCTCGGCTCGATATTGCCTGCTTCTCGGCTTGTTTTCCGTTATTATATCGAGTAACGAAGCTATAACGATACTATTACGATGCAGGATTGAACGGCCCATCTCCGTAGCGAGGGGAAAACGTTGCCGCTCCATGGCACAGGGCCGGTAGGCAGAACAAGGTACGGGGCAGGGGTTTCCCCCGTGCATTGCACGATTCGGCAGTTAAACCGTAGGAGTTTTCGGTTTCCTAACGACCGATTTGGGTTTATTATTATTTCGGTGTATAGCGAACGCCTCACGGCAACTGAAACGCTGTAACGCCGTAACGCCGTAACGCTTTGCGTCGCCCACCAGCAGCGCCAAACAATGCCGCATTTCATATATAACACACAATAAATCAATGTTATATAAATTTATATCATTGCAACCCGATGCCTATTTTTTAAAATAATTCACCACTCTTCAATGCATAGAACGAACCACGTATTCAACCTGACCGTCGTCATACATCGACATCACAACTGCTCATAAAATTGCCAAGAAACATAATTATTTTTCTAAATAACAATAAAATATAACTAACCTCGTTATTTGATATAGAGCAAACAAATACAGTATAAGCCACTTCAATTTCTGTATCAATTGGCTCATTGATAGCAATAGGATAAACTATTAAAAACTAATATGTCAGCATATATCTACGCAATTATACCATATAAAAGTGGTGCAACTTTTGATGATAACGACACCTGTATCTGGTGTCCTATTATTCCAGAATTAGATATAGATTCAGAATTTACCGAACGGGAAAGTCTCTGTTTGTATAAAGATTTTTTGCTAATCAATACATGCTATCGACAAACAGTTTTTACAGACAACAAAGATGGCTGTTGTTGGTTGAGAAATGAAATATATCAAATAGCCAAGACGTTGAAAGCAACCGAAGTATGGTATGTGGAGGAATTGATAACAGATATATTTGACAATCCCGATTTTTCTTTCAATGAATGGGTGGAGAAATTAAGAGGAGAGGATAGCAAATATGTTGCAGAACTAACTTCCGAAATGCTAAAAGGGAACTATGTTTATAGCATTTACCATGATTCATTTTGTGACATCGTATTGAATTAACTGATTTGTAAATCTCTTATAACATTTTGGGGATTCCGATTGACCGAACAGGGATAAAGAGAGCTTTTATCGCCAAATTATGGAAATCCATCTTCGCGTGCTGGAATGAAAATACCTACATCCATATTACTTACTGATTAGAGCTATCATTCTATTCAAACATATAAAAGTGGCATGGTATGAATGATTTATGTAAAAAACCATGAGAATGAGGGTGGGGACTGTTTTGTTACTGCACCATTTCTGGCATAAATCCTAATGACCGATTTGGGTTAAAAGGGTGTGGGTGTTTCATGGTGGTGTTTTTTTTGAGGGTTAACTGATTCTATAGAATTGATGGATGGGGTCAGAAGAGGTATTCGGAATTATTTTCCTTTGGGGCATCCGCCGCCATGAACATCACAAGATAGACGGGCATGTAGGTTATCTTGCCGTCTTGGCGAATCTCACGTTCGTTGGAGATGACAGTGGCTGCCTGAATGTTGTAATCGGGATTCTTCAGAAGGTTATTGAGGGCGCTGTGTACGGTATAGTCCTTGCCCGACTTGACTTCTATCGGATGGGCACTCATGGCCGTGTAGTCGTCAACCAAATAGTCTACCTCGCCCTGCTTGCGGTTGTCGTAGTAAAAGAGTTTGTGCCCATGTGCACGAAGTTCTTGGGCAACCACACTTTCATAAACGCTGCCAAGATTGATGCTGCGCACATCGTCAAGAATAGGGCGTATGTTGTTGTGATAAAGCATACCGGAAAGCATTCCCACGTCGTTCAGATAGAGTTTGAGCAGATTCTTCTGAAGCGACTCGCTCAACGGGAAATGCGGGTTGGATATGGCATGAACGGCCAACGAGATACCCGAAGAAACAAGATACTCAAATTCCTCCTGATACTGGGCAAAACGGTCACCCTCCTTACCGCGTATTTCCTGAGCCACGATGCGTTTTTTCTTGTTTTCCATCTGCGAGGGTACCATCTCGTAGATACGACGAATGAGCAGTTTCTTGCTGTGTTCCTTCTCGTATTTGGAAGCATCGTCGGCATACATGCTGCGGATGTTGTCCTGCACATCCCGCACCCGGACGATATTGTGAGTGTCGAGGTAGGCATTGACGGCATCGGGCATTCCACCCACCAACAGGTAACGGCGGAACAGGTCTAACATACGGTTGTGGTGTTCCTCCGTCAGACTCTGACGGTTCTCGTAAGAGTGGCGCAGCATGGCAATGGCCTCTGTGCCGAAACCGTTAGCTATGAGGAATTCCTCGAAGTCAAGTTGGAACATTTCCTTGCGGATGATGCTGCCAACGGGGATGGATGTGGTGTCTTGCAGTGTAATGCCCAACAGGCTGCCGCTGGCAATATAGCGGTAGCGTCCATCCTCGCGGAGGAACTTCAGCATGGTGAGGTACTGCGGATAATGCTGTATCTCGTCGAGAAACACCAATGTGTCGTCACGACCTGACAGCTTGTCGCCAGCGACCATGCTAAGGGTGAGGTAGAAGTCCTCCTTCTTGTGGATGTTCTTGAACAGCTGGTCGCCTTCATCGTCCTCAACAAAGTTTATCTCCACATAATTCGGATACAGGCGAGTACCCGCCTCGCGGATGCTGAACGACTTGCCAATCTGACGGGCTCCTTCCAATATCAGAATCTTGTCAGTATCAGACTTTAGATAGTCTTCAATATAGGATGTAATTTTTCTGTACAGCATGGTATATTCCACTTTTCGATAGTTTTCAGCAGTTAAAAACTACACTTTTCAATATGATTTGACTGTGCAAAATTACACTTTTTTTCTGATATGGCCGTTTTTTGTGATTTGGGTGTGCCAATTTTTACGAATGCATTTGACTTTCCCTGAAAATGGTTGACAGATTTGGGTTAAACAGCTTCTAAGATTACGTGCTTTCAGCACGTATATCGGACACTAATCTATTGAGATATATTCAATCGGCGAAGAAGGCTCCCTTGATGGCAAAAACAAGCAGGAAGAGGACGGCGATGAGCTGCCAGCGGCGGGCACGAAGGTCTTTCTTGGTACGACCCAACATGATGGCAAGATAGCAGAACAGAAACATGACCACCAACAGAGGAATGGCGACCCGCCAGAGGTCGGACTGCAACGAGACACGGAACCCCAGACCAAGACCTACAAAAAGGGTGTTGGTCCCTGTGGCAATGCCTAACAAGAGAACGGTGAGCCAACGTGAAATATCGTAGGCGGGAAGCTCCTTCTCCTTCTTGCGGAAAGCCGGGAAGAACATGCGCAGCGCCACTACAACAAGCAAGCCCATATAAACCAAATTGTCGTACTCGGGGAGGTCAAACCGCAGCAAATTGCCTACATAAAGCCCTGCAAGTATGAGTAGTACATGCACAATGGCCACAAGAAACGATACCCCCAAACCACGAGTGAGGCGGATAGGGTTTTTCAAAGCACAAGCCCGTAAAGAAACCATAACGGGGACAGAGAGTGCAACGGAGAGGATGATATATTCTAAAACAGACATAGCGTTATGATAATGATTTTGTTATTGTTATAAAGTCGTTGACGGAGAGTTGCTCGGCACGGAGGGAGAGGAACTGCTCGGGCACAGCATCGAGCGGCATGTTGAGCTGCCGGAGGGCATTGCGGAGGGTTTTGCGCCGTTGGTTGAAGCCTATCTTGACCACCTTGATAAACAGGTTTTCGTCACATTCCAAGGATGTTACAGCGTTGCGGCGGAGCCGGATGACGGCCGATTTGACCTTGGGGGGAGGGTTGAAGACATGCTCGTGGACGGTGAAGAGGTATTCTATATCGTAAAAGGCTGAAAGCAAGACACTGAGGATGCCGTAGGTCTTGCTGCCCGGCTTGGCGGCAACACGCTCGGCAACCTCTTTCTGGAACATGCCCACGAGTTCAGGGACACGGTTTCGGTTGTCGAAGACCTTGAAGAGGATCTGCGACGAGATATTATAGGGGAAGTTGCCAATGACGGCGAAGGGCTCGGAGAAGAGGGAGGAGAGGTCGAGGGTCAGGAAATCACCTTCGATGACATGCAGCGAGGGATAGTGGTCGTGGAGGTAGACTACAGACTCGCGATCGATTTCAATGGCATGAAAGTCAATGCCCTCCTTGTCGTAAAGGTATTTGGTGAGGACGCCCATGCCGGGGCCTATCTCGAGAACGTGAGGGGTAAGCCCTGTGAGACTGTCGGCAATCTGACGGGCAATGTTCTCGTCCTTGAGGAAATGCTGGCCGAGGAACTTCTTGGCCTTGACATTATCGGGCGGGAAGGGATGCAGAGTTGATGGTTGATTGACAGTTTTTTGCATAGTATGAACGTGTTTATCTAAGCAATAAGACGGTGCCCTTGGCTGTTTGATAGCCAGCAGCGGAATTGACATCGCGGTAACGGCAGAAATAGACATAGGCCGCCTGACGGCAGGGCTTGCCATGAGCGGTGCCGTCCCATCCTTCATTGATATCGGTACTATGGTAGACTTTTGCACCTTGGCGGTCGAAAATCCATATTTCGTATTCAAGAATTCCATTGCCGATGGCGGAGAAACGGTTATTGCTGCCCGCACCGGGGGTGAAGACATTAGGGAAATAGATGGTTGGCAGGACAAGGGTAATCTGCTCGCTGAGGGTATCGGCACAGAGTTCGTTGCTAATGACGAGAGTGAGCCGGAGGGTGTCGTTTTGTTCGTTGGCGAAGTAGACAAGATGTGAAGAATGATTGTCGGACAACTGGCCGTCGATATACCAATCCTGCGAGATGTAGTCAAAACTGGTGTTGGTGGCTTCGATTTGGCGACCGTCGACATTGATTTGCCATGTGGCATGAAGGGGAACTATGGGTTGGAGACAAAGGCTGTCGGTCGAAGCGCAAAGGGCGGTATTGGCATGGTTGACAGTGAGAAAATAGCAAGTGGGGGAAGAGGGATTGACGGAGATGAGACTGGAATGCAGCTGGCCGTTCAAAGCGGGATCGTAGGGTTGCGAGGTCCACTGGTAGAGATGGCCGGAAGAGCTGTCGCAGGAGACAAGATAATGAGCTGGATAACGGCAGGTGTGCTCCTGATGGAAGAGGATGGGAATGGTGTCGAGCACCTGAAGCTGGAGCTGGATGACACTGTCGCACTGATTGGTGGTGAGGAGAGAGTCGGTGTATTTGCCCGGCTGGGCGATTTGCTGCCCATTGAATTCATAGAGAGACCCTTGGCAAATAGTATCAAAAATCTGGATGAAATGATTAGGAAAGGTTTGAAGGGTATGGATGACGATACTGTCGGCACCATTGAGACACGAAAGGGTGTCGTTGCGACTTCCCTCCTGGGTGAAAAGAATGCCACGCCATGTGAGGGGAAGACTGTTGAAACAGACAGTAGTATCGAAATAGGAGAAAACATTGTGGAGGACATGGAGATTGTAGGTGATAAGGCTGTCGCAACCCGAGATGTTGGGGATGGTTACAACAGCTCCGGTGGTATCGGTGTAGAAAATGGAGTCGTTGAAGGTTCGAGGAAGAAGGTTTTCGATGCAGGTGTCGGTGTAGACAGATGTTGTGGACTGATTAAGTGTGAGATGCAATACGATGGTGCTATCGCAACCGCTGACGGTAGGAAGTATGCCCGTGAGGGTATCGACAACAGAATGATGGTAGGAGTTGCCACGCCAGTCGAAGGAATCGCAGGCCGTTGCCACAGTGTCGCCGACAACATTGGCGAGGAAAGTGACCGAGAAGGTGGTGTCGAAACGGCAACCGCTGCTGTCTAAGATGTGGACAGTGTATTGCACAGTGGTGTCGGCGAGGAGGTTGTCGGGGGCAATGATGCAGAAAGAGGTGTCGCTGCGACGAACATTCCACGGGCCAAGAAGGTCGACATAAGCGACGGTGGGCCGATATTCGTTGCGGGAGAGGCGGTCGGGGTTGAGCGCCAGGGACCATCCAAAGATATAGCCATTATCGCCAACCCAACCGTCGATAACTTCGATGTACCAAGTACCATTCATCGGACAACCAATGAGGGAGGCAAGGGATTCGTCGGGATGGTAGAAATGGGTGCCTAAGAGGACGTTCGATGAGTCGAGACTGTTATTATGGGCATTGCTGAGACGATAGACGAGGCCATCGCCAGCGGCATAGGTATAGCCTGCATCGGTGGCATCAGACCAACAGTAACGCCAACCTGTGCCCGGACGGTTACCGAGGTCGGTGGAATCGCAGTTCGAGCCATTGGAGAGGGGGTCGGACACACCGAAATCGGTACTCATGGAGGCATTGGAACCGGACTGCCACCCACGACTTGAAGAACCGATAGTGCTATTGCAGTTGGAATTGCCGTTACCCCCATAACGCAGTATGTCGGCACTTTGGTTGTTGGGACAGGTGATGTTGATGTAAAGGTCGCCGACATAGGAGTGCTCAATATTAAGCATGACGTAGCGAATATCGTTGACATCGGTGATGCGGGCGTCGTTGGGGAAATCGGAAAAAACCAGTTCGGAGCGGTAGGAACAGCCGTGAGGATCGCAATAAATGCCATCGGGAAGGAAGATGCGCTCAGCTTCGGAGAGTACGGACTGGCCGATGTTGACACGCAGGGGAGACTGGCTGCCGAAGCCTACCCAGACATTGAAAGAGTCGGAGGGGCAAAGGATTTCGGGGACATTGATTTCGATGTCCATGTGTTTCTGTTCGATACGGACTTGGTCGGTGTCGGGACAGCCTCCGGCGGTGTTTACAACAAGCGTGTAGACACCCGGCTGGGTGACACCGATGGAGCGAGAGGTTTCACCTGTGCTCCAAAGGTATGAATCGGCACTGTCGGCAAGAAGAAGAAGCGTGTCATTGCCACAGAGTTGGTGGGAACCACGAATAAAGGCAGGGAAACAGGGGGTGTGGAGATGGAGGAGACGCTGGCAGCGGCTTTGCCCTGTATCAGGAATGGCAGAAAGGGAGAAAGAGTAGTCGTGGTTGGGCGACAACCCGTCGACCCGGAAGGAGCCACCAAATACAGTGGTGTCGACACTGTCGTAACTGAGGAGAAATGCACCGGCAGGGTCGTTGGGCAACCATGAAAGCGTGGCAGCGGTGGGGGTAAGATTGGTGTAGGAGAAGTTGGTTATGAAGTTGCTGCAGGGAGAAGGGTGGACAGTGTATTGAAGGGAAAAACCTGAGAAATTGGTTGTAGCATTTGATGTAAAATAGAGGGTCATGACACCCGTTACGGAGATTCGATGCAGGGAACCCATTCCGCTATAAGTGCCTAATACAGTGCCTGTACGGCCTTGGCCGTTGTAGACATAGAGGTAGTCGCTCATCCACTCGGTGGTGTAGTTGCCCGAAATCTCGATGGTGTCGCCAAAACGGGCAGTGATAACCACCATGCCGGCGAAATTGTTGGAATAATTGCCCGCGTCGCCTCCATCATCAATAATAACGCCCGAAAAGGAGACGGTGCCATCGATGTTGACGGTTGACGCATTGGAAAACAGGACACTGTCCTGCGCCTGACAGGGAAAAAGAGGCAGTGATGCCAACAGGAGAAGGGTTATGGTATACAATAGGTGTTTCATCATGGTCTGGCCTCTGGAATTATGTCATCTGATTGTGTTCATCCATTTGGAAAAGAGGTAATGTCACACATAATATGCTCAAATTTTAAAATCCGGTTGTGAGGAAGTTTTATCATTGGATGGAGTCGGGAGGAAGCGTGTTAGACAGAAGACGGTAACGCTTGCGAGCCTGGTCGATGTAGAGGCTTGACGGATAGTCTAAAATAATCTTTTCATAGCAGACACGGGCACGAGCAGGATTGTCAAGACGCTCTTCGTTGAGCTGAGCCAGAAGAAGGAGAGCATCGTCGGCCAGAATATCGTTGGGATAGAAATCGACCAACTGCTGCAGTAGGGAATCGGCTTCGGTGTAGCGTTGCTGCTGAATGCGAATGCGGGCTTTCTGATACAACACTTCATCGAAGAGGGGGTGGGAAAGGGCACTGTGAGCAATGTCGTCGAAGGCATCCCAGGCAGAGTCGAGGAGGTTGCGGTAAAGCAGAAGGTCGGCGGCAGCATAGCGGGAAAGCATGTCGAAGGTGCTGTCGTCCTCCATGTTGTCGCTGATAAGGAGGGAGAGCTCCATGGCATCGTTGGCAATGAGCTTAGAGGTAGAAGCACGGAGAACATCAAGTTGGGTCTTTGCCCAAAGGAAGTCGTTGTTATAGTAGGAGAGTTTGGCGTTTTTGAATTTGGCTTGCGAGCCCAAGACATCGTTTTTGTTGTCTTTTTCGACCTGCATGTACAGAAGGGATGCATCCCACACTTCGCCAGCAAAAAGGAGGAGGTCGCCGAGGGCGAGTTTGGTTTCATCGCGCTCTTTGGAAGGGAGTTTAGGGAGGTCAAGAATGTCATAAAGCATATCGGCGGCACGCTGAACACTGTCGGCATAATAGGCCATGAGGTCGGCATAGTTGCGCATAAGCTGGACGGTGCGTACATTTTTGCCTAATTCGTCGAAAGCCGACTCGTAGTCGTGGATGAGCTGCCAAAGGAGCTTGTTTTCGATGGGGAAATTGCGGTTTATACGGGCAAAAGCCACCTCGAGAGCCCCTACCCTTGCGGCGAAATAATAAGGGCTGTCAGAGCCTTTTTTGGACACAAGAGAGTAACATTGGTGAGCCACATCGAACGACAGGTTGGAACGGGCGATAGAAGCGACACGCATGAGCGGCTCTCCGCCCAAATCGGGGAAACGGGTATCGACAGCCTTGGCTTGAACAAAAGCAAACTGGAAATCTTTCTGTTGCAATGAAAACCAGAGCATCATCTCGATATACTGCTTGTTGTCGGGCTGCTGTTGGACACGCTGGATGAGAGTGCTGCGTAACCCATCGACAAGTTTGGGATTGGCAGTTTCGTTCAACACGCGCTGGAGGGAAATCTGGATTGAGCCGAGCATGTTGGGCGATTTGTCGAGGAGGCCGAAGTACTCCTGCATCATGGCTTCGTAGTTTCCGATACGCTCATACAGGGTGGCCAGCTCGCTCACATAAATAAATTCGTTCTGCATCTTTTTGCGAGCGAAAAGATATACTTGGATGGCATACTCGGGATGGCCGATAGTTTCGAAAGCCTGCGTTAACTCACTGATTTGCTTGGTGTCAAAACTAATCTTTTGGACTACTGCATCGTAAGTTTTTGTGGATTTTCGACGGTCACCACGAAGTTCGTAGACCCGACCCAGGTCAACGAAGAGATAAAGATCTTTGGGATACTGCTTGATGCGTTTCTCAACAAGGTTCTCGGCGTCTTTGTATTCCTTCAACTCGAGATAGGAGCGGAAAAGCATCTGGTAATAAAACTTGTTGGGTGCTCGCAAATAGAGCGCTTCGTAGCACTCGGCAGCCTGTTGGAATTGGCCATTGGAATAATAGTGTGCAGCCAGCTGCTCCTGTGATTGCTGTGCACGGCAAGGAGGGAGGAAACACAGCATGAAGGCAAGGCACACCAACCACCGCTTATGATTCAAGACCGTTGTCATGGGCACATATTTTAAAAAAACACCGGAAAGGGGACTCCCGGTGTTGAAAAGAGTGACTAAGCTGGGATTCGAACCCAGGACCCCATCCTTAAAAGGGATGTGCTCTACCTGCTGAGCTACTTAGTCGAACCATATTTGTGACTAAGCTGGGATTCGAACCCAGGACCCCATCCTTAAAAGGGATGTGCTCTACCTGCTGAGCTACTTAGTCGCCTCAAATTTGAGTTTGCAAAAGTACAACTTTTTTCTCTTTCAACAAAAAGAAATTGCTTTTTAATTTATTGCTATTAACGTAATACACTATAATACAGTATAGTATATATTAGAATATTTTTTTTAAGAATAAAATATTTGGCCATTCAATAAATAATTCGTAACTTTGTTTTCTCAAATAATGAAAAAAATATGACTTCTGATATAAAAATAAAGCAAGGTTTCGGTGACATAAAATTCGATATGCCCATAGAAGAAGTGGTAGCCATTTTGGGCAAGCCCAACGAGGTTGAAACCATCGAAAACGCAGTCGATGAAACAACAACTGTACTCCACTATAAAGAGACGTTGACACTCTTTTTCGAGGGCGACAGCCCTACCCTATCGTGCATAGATATTGCAGATGAAAATGCCACGCTTTTTGATAAGAAAATTTTCGAAATGAACGAGAAAGAGATTGTGCGATTAATGGTGGATAATCACTATTTTGAACAAGACGTGGACAACGAAGACTGGGGAGAAAGAAGAGTGACCTTCGGCGAAGGGAATATTGATTTTTTCTTCGAAGACGATGAATTGCTATCAGCCATTATCGGCAAATAAGATATATGGATAGCACACTAACTCCATTGTTTTCAACATCATACCTGCCATCAATACGATATATGGCGTGTCTGGCCAAATACCGTAATGTGGTGATTGAACAGCATGAGACTTTTCCGAAACAGACCTATAGAAACCGGACAGAAATTGCTACCGGCAACGGGGTTTTGATGCTTAATGTACCCGTTTCGAAACCCAACGGAAACCATACTTGCACAAAGGATATTGCGGTCAGCTACCAGGAACCATGGCACATCCGCCACTGGAGAGCCATAGAATCAGCATATAACGCTGCACCCTACTTCCTGTATTATAGGGACGGACTTGAAAGAATCGTTTTGGCAGAACATAACAGACTAATTGATTTAAACGATGAACTGCTGAACTATCTATTACGAAAATTGAAAATCGAATGCTCTATTGAATATAGTAAAGAATACAGACCAGCGGCAGATGAACCTTACGATTTTCGAGTGTCTTTGACCTCAAAAAAGAAAAATGATGGACTTCTGTATCCATCATATAGCCAAGTATTTGAGAATAGACACGGCTTCAAACCCAATCTTAGTGTGATTGATTTGCTGTTTAATATGGGGCCTGAAGCTCGAGCATATCTTATGGCAATAAGCATAGATTAACTCAGAAATGCACAATAGCCTTAACGGCAAGAAAAATCTCAGACCCACTAACTATACAATTTACACCATTTATTGGGGCAACTTCATAGTCGTCTGAAACCCTCAACATATCTCAAAAAAGCAAAACCCTACAACAATCAAACGAACTTAATAAGGAACCAAAAAGGGACTTTAAACAACATAGAACATGACAGTTAAAGCAATTGTTCCCCGTGAAACAGGAAACTATTTTGACTGTTGCATGTATATCAAAAGAACAGATATATCAGCAGGAGAGACGCCACTGATTCGCGAGGCCTGACCTATTGTTCGAGGTTGCATCTTATTTAATTTTTCACGAGCCTCATAGGACAATGAAGTCAATGTAAAATAGTTAAAATTGGAAGGCAGCAATATGTCCTCGAATTTTAAAATACGATCTGCAACATCCTTTTCTTTCTCAATATACCGTTGATATTTGAGGAGAATTTCAGTTGCACTGACAACTTCATCCTTGAGATGAGCAGGAACCGTATTGACTTGCGAGACCAATAAAGGAGATATAGTAAGAAGATGCCCCATATTGATTTCTGGTCGCAACAATAGGTTGACTAATTTTAACCGTTGTTGTATGGTGGGAGTTGCAAGACTCTCAAGAAGCGAATTAGCCTCACTTGGGCTGATAGAAGTGTCTTGCACAATTCCAATAAGTTCTTCCGTGTATTTCATCTTCTCCCCTACCCTATCCATTCTTTCATCTGATGCAAGACCGATCTGGTGCGAGAGAGGTGTCAAACGCACATCAGCATTATCCTGTCGAAGAAGAATTCTATATTCAGCACGGGAAGTAAACATGCGGTACGGCTCATCAACACCTTTGGTGACAAGGTCGTCAATCAACACTCCAATATACGCCTGTGTACGATTCAGGATAAAAGGAGATTTCCCATTTAGTTTGAGGACAGCATTGATTCCAGCCATCAAACCTTGACAAGCCGCCTCTTCATATCCCGTGGTTCCATTAATCTGACCTGCGAAATACAAATTCTCAACGGTTTTAGTCTCAAGAGTGTATTTCAGCTGAGTAGGCGGAAAATAATCATACTCAATAGCGTAACCAGGCTTAAAGATTTTAGCCTGCTCAAAACCTTCTATCGAATGAAGAGCATCGAGCTGAACATCGAGAGGCAGAGAAGAAGAAAAGCCATTGAGATAATAAGAATTTGTTCTCCAACCCTCGGGTTCAACAAAAAGTTGGTGACGATTCTTCTCCGCAAAACGAACAATCTTGTCTTCAATTGAAGGGCAATAACGGGGTCCATGTCCTTGTATGCGTCCCGTATAAAGAGGAGACCTGTCAAAACCTGTACGAAGTATCTCATGGGTATGCTCATTGGTGTATGCTAAGAAGCATGGACGCTGTCGTTCCAACGGTTTAGTGTCTAAAAAAGAAAACTTTTGAGGATTGTCGTCTCCCGGTTGTTCTATCAACTTATCAAAATTAATCGTCCGTCCATCAATACGAACTGGTGTACCCGTCTTGAGACGCTCAACAGAAAAACCCAACTCGTGAAGACGATCTGAAAGACCCTCGGCAGACCTCTCCCCTATCCTACCACCAGACCACGAACCTTCACCGATATATATTGTACCTTTTAAGAAAGTCCCGTTCGTAAGAATAACTGCTTTCGCAGAGATATCAATACCCAACCGAGTATGAACCCCGCAAACAATACCATCTTTAACATGGACATCCACTACTTCATCTTGCCAAATAGAAAGATTGGAGATATTCTCTAAGACATGCCTCCAATTAAGAGAAAAAAGCATTTTGTCGCACTGGGCTCGAGGACTCCACATAGCAGGACCCTTCGAAAGATTCAGCATTCGGAACTGAATCATCGATTTATCCGTAACCATGCCAGAATAACCGCCCAAAGCATCAATCTCACGGACTATCTGTCCTTTTGCGACCCCACCCATGGCTGGATTACATGACATTTGACAAATCGTGTCAATATTCATTGTAACAAGAAGTGTCTTAGCACCCAAATTAGCTGCTGCCGCTGAAGCCTCAGCTCCAGCATGTCCACCACCAACCACAATAACATCAAAAGCAGGCCATCTCATCTATGAAAAAGAAACATTAAATTTAACAATCAAGAAGAAAGGGGAGGGGAGAAGTGTATGTTTCGCAAGGAACAATCCTATTAATTGACTGTTTTCCACAATTCTAATGCATCATCTTCACGTTTTCTCATCTGTGCAGCCTCAAAGGTTGTTTTATCGCCTTGCCCCAAAAGATGCAAAATACCATGGATAATAACCCTATGCAGTTCACGATCAAAAGGCACATCAAAAATAGTAGCATTTTCCTTGACCCGATCCACACTAATCATTATATCTCCTGAAATAACATCGCCTTCCACATAATCGAAAGTAATGATATCAGTATATGTATCATGATTAAGGAATGATTGATTGGCCTCAAGGACATAATCATCATCACAAAAAAGATATGAAATGACTCCGACTTTTTTCCCTTGAGAAGTGATTATGGTTTTTATCCACTTAATAAGCCTTTGTTCATCCTCCAAACAAAAGGAGTCAGCCTGTGTAGAAAAAGTAATAGCCATTTTACAAAAAAAGTATATTGAATATCAGTAAACGATTTTTTAGCGAATCTGCATTGAATTCCATTTAAATGTTATAACAAACAATTTATCAACATATTAATGACACATATGGTAGATTATTGCTCATTTTCCTTGTAAAAAAACATCAATATTAGACTGTTTACCTTGCATGCAAAAATCTCGTTGAGTTAAACAGCAGAAAAAACGGGGTTCAGACTTCAACCAACGCACGATGGAAAAAACTATCCAAGACAGCAACACGACGATCCCGCTCGGTAAGAGCGATGCCACGTAGATGGAAAATGAGACGAAGCATTCTACCCCAATCAAGAACTTCGACTTTATCGGACAACATCTGGATAAGCGAGAACGAATCCGCCTGTAGGGTAGGGGAGGGCAAAGCATCGGAACCTTGATTGAACAAATCATCAATATCCGTCTTGATACTGAAGAATATTCCCTCCCGACAATAATCACTTGCAATAACAATAGTATCATTTTCCGTATTACAATGATTCAAAGCAAACTCTACTGCTTGAAGAACTGGTACGGAAATTGTTGCATGATAATTATCAAGATGATTCTCGTAACATACAGCAGCGATAAAATCTTCAACCTTCCGAATAGATACTTTATGTTTCTGGATAACAATCTTTTCCATCATTATATTCGCTAAATAATCCAATACAAAGATACGATAATTTTTCTAAATATCCACCAGAATCAATAAAAGTAATCTTGAACCTTGGCTTTATAGTAGGGCGACAGCGAAGGTGGAACTGTACGGAAAAGATCCGAATTCGGCTTCTGCAACTTATTAAACTTTTCAATATCAATTTGTGAAGGCTGATGGGGCTTATCCTTACCTTCACGGCTTTCACGACGTTCTTCCTTCTCGCGTTGCATTTCAGCTTTTTCATGTTCCAAAAGACGGGTCATAATCTGCTGCTGCCTATTGATAGTCTGTTGTGAAATAATGCGATTCACCAGATCCGTCTCAGTTTGTTCCATCTGTTTTACAAGTTTGTCTATCTCTCTTGACAACTGAGAGTTTCCTGCATTCCCCTGTTTTAATTCCTGTCCATATTCTTGCATCATTCTACGAATCATTTCCTGCTGTGCAGCCATTTTGGCAAACTCCTCACTCATTTGCGTACTCGATTTATCACCAATCTTTTTACGTCCGTTAGGGCTGTTTTTACCCTGTTTATCAAGTTGCTTTTTCAATGCTTCCATTTGGCGGTTAAGCTCTTGCTGCAATTCCTTCATTGACTTTGCCGAAGGCTTTCCATTGCCCGGTTTGCTACAATTGCCTTTCATCTTCATGCCTTTGTTCTTGCAGCTGCCATTATTTTTCTTTTGCTGGTTTTGTCGCATCTGATTCTGCAACTGATCGAGAGATTCGGCCATAACCAAAGCCAGATTATTAAAAGAAGTCATGGCATACTGCATTGACTGTGAGGATTGTGTGTTCTTATATGAACCATAGAACGACTGATTCATCTCCAACAAACCAGAGAGAGAACGGGCAATATTGTTATTGACATCACTTATATTCTTATTAAGAACGCTTGCAACAGCTATCTGGCGTTTCGCAATTGCCCTAAGCGAATCCTCAACACCCTTAAAATCATCTTTAATCTTATTTTGCGATGCAATAATAGACTGATATTTTGGGTCTTGAATATACGTAGAACGAACCTGGTCAATCAAAGACTCCTGATTAAATGAAAGGTGAACCAAATTCTTGAGTAGCTTACGAATAGCCTCAGAGTCCTCTGCCAAGTCCTCTTGTTCCAACTCCTGGGCTGATTCAGCCAACTGTTCCGACAATTCATCAAGTTGGTCAGCTGCCTCTTTTTGATGTTTGGAAGCATCCTTATTTTTCCCTTTATCAAGCTTATTTTCAGCATTCTGCTGACTATTATCAATCTTTTTCAGTTGTTCTTTGTCAACCTTGAAATCAAGATTCTCATCCAGATTTTTATAATCTTGTTGAATTTTATTAATATCTTGTTTCAATTCATCAAACTGTTTATTCAGGTCTTGCTGCTCTTTCAAAGCCTTTTCCTTCTCATTTTTCGTGTTCATACGCTCTGTTTTCTCCGACAGCTCCCTTTGCTTTTGTGCTAAATTCTCAGCCTTTTGCACAGCATCCTCAACCTTTTTCTCCAACTCTATCCGCTTCATCAATTCAATATTCTGATCAAGTTGTTTCTCAAGGTCCTCGTTGTCCATCTTAATTTTCTCCAACTGCTCTTGAACTTTCTTCTTATCCATCTCATTCATAAGCTTATCCAGCTCTTGCATCAACTCCTTCATTTCATCGTTCAGCACCTCATTCATCAACTTGTCAAGCTCACGCTGTTTCTCCATCAAACGCTCACTCTGATCCTTGAATTTTTGTTCAAGCTGCTTATTTTCGCGCAGTTGGTTTTGCATCTGCTGCAGCATTTGCTTGATTTCTTCATGCTTTTTCGAAAGTTCCTGGAATTCCTTTTTATCTTGCCAGTCCAAATCCTTCTTCTCCACCAATTTACGCATCAATTCATTTATGTCGGACTGCATTTTTTTAAGCTCAGACAATGATTTCTGGACTTGATGCTGTGCTTCTGCCGAATTCCTGTCCAGAATATTTTCCAACTCTTTTTCTGTGGGAATCTCCACTTCGAATTGCTGTGATTTTGCTGACTTGGGACCATGTATTGCATCATTATCCCAGACCTCAAAATAATACCATAATTTATCACCTGGGAGCAATTCAATCATCGACAAATCAATTGAATGATAGAATTCTTGAACCGACTCCTTTGTCAACCCTATCTCAACAGAAGTAACAGTCTTGACAGATGTATCCGAGACATTGGTTTTCACAGTCTTGAATTCAAGTTTGCTAAACCCGTAATCGTCTTTGACACGGCCTTGGAAAAAGACTCGGTCAAATGCTGAAGAATCGTGCATTTCAACCACCGAAATAATGGGCGGAACATCCGATATTGCCGACACAGAAAACTTAAGCGAATCGGAAGAAGAAACCGCATTATTAACTGCGTAAAACCAATAATCAAATGAGCTCAAAGCTCTTAAAGTCAATGAAGCACGTCCATTGGCATCAGGCACGACGGCTCTATTCTTCCCATCGGTGACAAAGTAGAGCGTATCCACATTCTGCGTATTGAAAAGCCAACGCACATAAGTCCCTTCCGGAACCACAACATCGCCCTCGTTAGCCAACGACTCATCCTCTTTCCCGGTATAAGCAGGGTAGGAGAGAAGTGTTTGAAAATCAACGATTGATGGTTTATTTATCACTTGAAGGGAATAGTCAACCGAACGGATATCGGCTCCTTGCAAAAAGAACCTAAACGTCCTTTGTATTGTTTTGAAGACATAAGTAAAATGACTCTTGTCGACCGAGTGCATCTTAAACACATTCCCCTCAACATTGATGAACACCTCTGCCGGAACCGTCTCACCTTTCACCTCCACATTTAATTCAAAATCATCATATTGAACTGCCTCAAGCTGCTTGTTCTCAATCACAAAAACGAACGGAGCAGGACGTTCAAAATAGGTATTATAATGAGTGATGCGATGGGAAGGAGTGATAATAACAGCAGGAGACACCAACAACAATACAAGAATGACTACCAGCGGAATAAGTGCATATTTAATATACTTGCGATTGGCTTTCAGATCAACTGCCTGATGAAAGGGGAGGGGACTGAGCTGCGCCGTTTTTTGTTCGATGGCAGAAATCAACAAACTGTCGTCATCTGTTTGTACAGTATTTTGCAACTGTAGAAGATTCAATAGTTTATCCTTAATCTCAGGGAAATGGCTACCTACTATTCGGGCAGCCTCCTCATAAGAAATCACTTTCCCCAACCTGAACATCTTGGCAAGCGGAACAAGCACATAATATCCCAATATTACCAAAGCCGAAACCAAATAAAACCAAAAAAGGATGGCTCGGATCATACTGCCAAAATATCCAAAATACTCAAGCAGAGTCACCAAAAGAAAAAGGGACAACAAAAGTGCCAGGGAATAAAGAATTCCCTTTATCATCCTGTTTTTATAGTATTTACGGATGAACCGATTAAGATTATCAAGTATGATTCCTGTGCTTTTCACCTAATCAAAATAACTTGCAAAGATACAAAAAATAATTAGTATATCGCCAATTCAATAAAAAATCGTACCTTTGCACAACAAAAGAAATGCTATGAACAAAGTAATTATTATCACTGGCGCTTCGTCGGGTTTCGGCAAGGCTATGGCCGAAAGACTTGTCAAAAAAGGTCATAAAGTATACGGAATATGCCGCAGAGAAATGAACCATCCGTCAATCTGCTACATGCAGGGAGATATCCGCGACGCTGAACGTATTGAGCAAATTGTCAAAGAGATACACGATAAAGAGCAACACATAGATGTATTGATTAACAATGCCGGAATGGGCATAGGAGGTTCATTGGAACTGGCCACACTCGAAGAAATCCAAACCCAGATGGGAGTGAACTTTATGGGCTGTGTAAACATGTGCCAAAAAGTACTGCCCTACATGCGCAAACAACGATACGGAAAAATCATAAATTTAAGCTCTATTGGCGGGATAATGGGGTTACCCTACCAAGGGTATTACTCGGCTTCAAAATTCGCCATAGAGGGCTTTTCCGAGGCTCTGAGCGCCGAAGTGAAAGGGTTCGGTATCACAGTCTCAATGGTAGAACCCGGCGATTTTGCCACCAACTTTACTGCAAGCCGCAAAAACTCGCAAGCCACACTCAACGACCCCGACTACGGCCCAATCTTTAAACAGTCATTAAATCTCATTGAAAAAGAGGAAAATGGAGGTTTGAAACCAGACGTACTCTCTCGTAAAATAGAGAAGATTGTAGATGCCCGCCATCCTCGCCTGCGTTATGTGGTGGCCAACTTTGAACAATGGCTCTCGGTGGCTCTCAAACGGTTCATTCCCGGCAATTGGTTTGTCAACATTCTGGTAAGTTATTACAAGACCAAACCTTGAAAACAACCTTTGCGCATACTGCCTATCGCTAATTGAAACAGTGTTGTGCGAACACTGGAATAAAACGTTTTCTAATGCTTACCATTGGAAAATACTATTGTGTGCCAGTTATTTATCTTGTGTGTTCCATTATAGTGCAACTATCTTGTACGTAACTCCACTACTACATGCACAGAACAATCCCTGTCAATAAATAACTGACAGATATATCGTCTTTTATTCCAAAGAAAAGTTGATTACACCGATTGATAGCCGATGTTTCGTTTTTCTCTCATTCGTTATACCTCAGTTCTCCCATCGTTCTCCCATCGTTCTTCCTCTAACAAAGGATAAATGATGGGAAAACGGGAGAACAACGAGCGAAGCAAGAAAACAAGAAGGGTTTTGGAATCCCGAATCGGGATACAAGCTTGAATGAATGACCAGTTCAAGACAAAGCACAAAAAAAGCGGGTGAGATGGAAATTAATCTCACCCGCTTAGTTATGATGTTGAATATTAGATGCTTTTTTTGAAAATAGCACGTTTCATCAAAGGCGATGACTTGTAGGTTGTGTCCCAAATGCGCTGCGCCTCGTTTCCTATAATTTGAGGATTGGAGTATGCCCAACGGACATTCCGTTTTATTGCATTTCCACTCATATAGGCATAGTAGATGGAGTGGACACCCCTTTTCTGCCAATCGGGATGGACACCGTTGAGCAGCAAGTCAATGTCGGTGAATTTATGCAATGCCTTAAGAATGTGGTACCAACCAAAGGGGAAGAGATGGCCGTTGGCTTTCTTGTAAGCGGCATTGAGGTCTGGAATGCTGAGGCCGAAAGCGACCAAATTATCATCCTTATCTACCACAAAACCAGCAAAATCAAGATTGATGAACGGGAAATATTCGTTGATGTAGGTGTCAATTTCCTTCTCGGTGAGGGGAACAAAGTCGTAGAGGTCTTGGAATGCTGCATTGATGGTATGGAAGAATTTGCGAGCATAAGGATAAACCTCTTTGCGCGATTTGAATTTGAGTATGCGCAAATTGTACTTCTGCATGATAAGTTCATTGATTCGGGCCACCTTGTCGGGTATGGGTTGGGAGGCATGAATCTGGTACTGTGCCCATTGGCATGGGATTTCATATCCGGCACGCTGGATGAAATCAATGTAATACTTGGGGTTGTAGAGGGTGCTGATGTTTTGTCTTTCTTCGAAACCTTCTATCACCCAGCATTCTTTGTCCATATCTGTGAAACCGAAAGGACCCTCGATCTCGGTCATTCCTTTTTCTTTGCCATAAGCCACAACTGTATCAAGCAACTTGCTGAAAACATCATAATCCTCGATAAAGTCGAACCAACCAAAACGGACTGCCTTCTTATTCCAACGTTCATTTACAGAATAGTTTATGATGCCAGCAACGCGACCTACGATTTTCTTGTCGCGGTAGGCAAGCCACATCTTCAAGTCACAATGGTCAAGAGAGGGGTTCTTTTTTGTCAACAGCCCCAATTCGTCATTCATCAA
>JAEEGG010008737.1_pt1 | contig 22883 bp, 21 predicted proteins | sample 9134161 | NCBI WGS metagenome assembly JAEEGG01 (sample SAMN16246543, study PRJNA631951) | gut metagenome | biome: gut microbiome; feature: rumen; material: CR-attached | host: Bos | place: Iran: Karaj | collected 2018-10
TCGTTGACGTTTCCATTATAAAAGTCAATCATTGAGGATATGTTCCTTGTAAGGGCTTCCTTGGAAAAATTATATACCCATGCATCTCTGGCACTCGCACAGCCGCGGGAATAGTATGGGACAAAAATCGTTTTCCCATCCTTATTGTCTTTGTCCCCGATAGGAATGAACGTGTCAAACACTCCGTCCCGCTGGTTCAACCAGTCATTCTCCTCATTGGGCGTAATTGAGGATAGTTGCATTTCGGGACTCATAACCGAAGCAAATTTCTTAATCCGTTCAAGTTTTTCTTCACGGGAAAGGTAGTCCCCGATGTCATGGTAGTGAATCTGTGCCTTTCCCTTGACGGTCGGATTCTTGACCAGCAGGGTGATGGCTATCGGTGTCCGACTCCCGGAACCAAATATTTTTCCTCCCTCTCGCCGGGACAATTCCCCGCTGGTTCGTTGATTACCCCTCAAATTGAACACATTAATCATTTTTTCTTTATTATTAAGCTGGCAATGAAGCCAAAACAACACAGAAAGGACAAAAATGCTGTACTCGGACTGGATCGTAAAATGGCTACAACGGAAGGAACAACTTGTGAAGGAATCGACATTCGCAGCGTATTCCAATATCGTTGTAAATCATCTTCTGCCAAAATTCGGGAAGATGAAACTGGAGCAGATCACCGAAGAGGTCATTCAAGATTATGTTTTTGAATTGCTGAAACATGGGCGACTGGATGGTTCTGGCGGCTTGGGTGAAAGGGCATCAAAGGATATCGTGATTGTCCTGAAGAACACGCTTCGCGATGCAATGAGAGCAAAACTCATAAAGACCACCGTATTTGAAATACGCTTCCCCTCATTCAATAGCCAATATAAAGTCAAAGTTCTGTCTCCGGCCGAGCAAAAAAAGTTATGCGATGCCGTTGATTCGAATCTTACGACCAAAAGTGCTGGAATATTTCTGAGTCTGTATACCGGAATGCGTATCGGCGAAGTGTGCGCATTGCGCTGGATGGACGTCGATATGGATGATCGTATGATCCACATTAACCATACGCTCCAACGAGTTTATAAGAAAAATTTGCACGGTGAAGGGAAGTCTAAGTTGTTACTTTCGACCCCGAAGACAAAGAAATCCCGCAGGAGTATCCCTATCTCGAAGACGCTTTTCGCTGTAATGAAGAAACTATCCCCATCGCAACCCGATATGTTCTTTTTAAGTGGCAGCGAAAAAATGGTTGAAGTCAGGACATTCCGAACGTTCTTTGAGGCGTTCCTCATGAGGAACGGGATAGAGAAATTTAACTTCCACGTTTTGCGCCATACTTTTGCAACCAGATGCATCGAAGCTGGTGCAGATTGTAAAACCGTCAGTGAATTGCTTGGACATGCAACGGTAAACATGACATTGAATTTATATGTCCATCCTTGTTTGGATCAGAAACGTCGATGCGTTGAATTGCTTTAATCCTTGATCTTGGATCAGGGGCATGCTACCCGACCTGCAAGAACGCACGTTGCCCCGAAAGCGAGCGACGGTTGCCGAAATTTGAATAGACCAGGCGTTTAGAATGACTGGTTTCCAAACCGGCATCGCGCAACAGACGGCCCCGTTTGAACGGGGGATGATTTCCGATCAAACGGGACTGAGTTTTCGGGAAATGCATAACAGACCGGAACTCAGGTGTTGCCCTTGTTTTTTTCATGCTCTTCCCCATTGGTCTCGATTCCAATCACCTCGAAAATGTGTTCCATCTCCCGGTCGTTCCACAGGAGCTCATCTAAAGCGGCTTCTGTTATTCCGTCAGGATATGTGTTTTCGAGATAATCGTCGAAAGCATCTATCTTTCCTGCCTCGACAATTATGCTCCAGTTGGTTTTCCCGTAGGCGGGAGTGTACCCGTAGAGGTTTTCAACTATCAGTTTCATTGTTCTTTTCCTGCGAAACGATGCTCCGCTCTTGGTTTTTGCCGCATAATAAAATATGGTGGGCTATTGTTGGAAGGAGCGTCTGCCACTTTGATTTTTTGCGAGACCATGTAACAGTTGCGTTTCAATTCGGCCGCGAGGGTCTTCGCAAAACTGGTCTTGCCTGTCCCCGGCGCACCATAGAGTAGGATGTTGGTCGGCATGCTCCGGTTGCCCGCAGAGATGATCCTTTTGAGCATTTCACCGTGTTTCTCGGCCAGGTTTCCATAGTAATCCCATGGCAGGACCTCATCGTGACAACGAATATAATACGAATTCGTCAGCGGTTCCTTTGAGGCTCCATTTAGGAAGTTGAACAAATTTCCGTTGAAATCAAAGTCCGAATCGACGCATCCGTAACGGCGGAGCCTGTAATCCACCCTCAACGCATCACGGACCATGCAGACGTCGCAATTGAGGCATTTTGCGACAAACTCCTGCTTTTCTTCCTGATTGCAATTCCGACCATAGTAAAGAAGATTGCTTCCCGCGAACGCGAGGACCAGAAGCACGTCCAGTTCGAAATCAGTGAGCTTTAAGGTTTGCTGCAACTCCCGGACTTTTTGAGCAAACGGCTCCGTTATGTATTGTTCGACAGGGTGTTTTTTCAGCTCTTCTGAAATCACGGACGCAAACATCTTCCGGAGGCGGGTACGCCCAAACTCCGAATACCAGATTTCACGGAACATCCCTTTCGCGTCATCGTCGTAATCAAGACGATTTCTGCAACCACCGCTGTTTTCCATCTTTTTGAGCGTATTCTTCGGGTAAGAAGCCTTAATGAGAGCAATCCACTGACTATGGGAACGCAGGGTTGCCACAAGATCAAAGGCGTCGCTGTCATCAATTGGTCCTTTGTGGTTGTTGATGTAATTAAGGAAGAAGCCAAGTGCCTTGTTTTCTTTCCAGCGGTAATTCAGAGCCGTGTATTTCTTCATGTAGAATCCTTTCGTTACGTTAGAGACAGTGTGGATTTGAGTTCATTTAGCCTGTACGGAGTGATTGTAATGCCACAAAAAAGCAACATCCATGCCAAGTCTTTCTTTGAGCACAAAAAAAGTTGCGAGGGCCAGTTTTATGTCAGAAAATGACCAGCAAAAGGCAAATCAGCCTCAAACTATCAGAAATTGATCGTCTAAAATTGAGTGGCGCAGGGTGGTCAGATTCTGACGATTTTTGCTTGTAAGATTCAAAAACAGACTGTATGGAATAAGCCGAAAAGCGGATTTGGACGGCTCGCCTGTTCAGTTCCCACGTTGGCACGTTTTCTGCTTCATTCTGCTGCAAAACAAAATCAACTGGAGATGTTTCATGCCCGAAACAAGATTTCTTACCAACCGAATGATATACGAAAATGTGGTTCTCCGCCTGGTTCCGTCTGCCCGGAATCGGCTGTGGATCGCTACAGCCGACATCAAGGATATGTATGTGGAAAAGCCCGGTCAGAAGGCAATGGTTCCCTTCCTGCTGGTTCTCTCGGAACTGCTTGAACGAGGTGTGGAAATTCGTCTGATTCATGCAAAGGAGCCGGGGCCTGCGTTCCGACAGGACTTCGACCGTTTTCCCAAGCTGTGGAAAGGTATTGAGCGAGTTCTCTGCCCGCGGGTTCACTTCAAATGCGTGATAGTGGACGGAACGAGGGCTTATTTCGGCAGTGCGAACCTGACCGGAGCCGGGATGGGCGCGAAAGGGGAGCGCCGTCGCAACTTCGAGGTCGGTGTGCTGACCGACGATCCCGCTTTGCTTGACCCTCTGTCCGAGCAGTTCGATGACGTATGGCGTGGAGCTCACTGTTCAAAATGTGACAGACGGGATTATTGTACTGACTGTCCCGTTAAGGGGAGTATGCAATGAGTTCAAAATACATCCCGAACCATGTCCGCCAACAGCCGATCTCAGCACATGCGCCGGTTGAGGCTGAAGTTCCGCCAGATTTATCTCAGATGGAAACAATGATTTTTCCTGAAAAGGACTTGAAAAAACAGGAAGGGGAAGTTATTGTATTGGCAAGACGAAAAACATGGCGAAAGGGCATAGTGAAAATGAGCTCAAACAACCTGATTTTGACTGGCTGGGGCTGGCCGGAATACGCCTGTGCTGCTGCGCTTGCCCTGCGGCATTTCAAGGATGCCGATGTGCTGGGCATGAGCACACGCCGGCTTCCCGAATTTCTGGATGGGCTGAAGCCCCCGATTTGGCGCACGATTGTGATCTTCGGCATTGGCCTGACTGGCGACCCGGAACGCCTCGCAACTGCCCTCAAACGCCTGAAAGCGGACGGCGTCCGCGTGTTTTGGATCAGCGCCCTGCCGTTCCCGGATGAGATTTCCCCCAAAACTGCTGCCGAGATAAAAAAGTCGGTGAAGGTTTATGTGAACGAGGATGGTTTGCTTGAAGCAGCCGGAGCCTTGTTCAAACTTCCGTTCAACGATTTGGTTCCTCTCACAGGCGACAAGCCACGCAGTGCTTATCACAAAGCCTGCCGGGCTCTGCTCGACGCTGCCATGTATGCTTACCGTAATTATCAGGACGAGGTCTCCTATGGCGTGGCCATCGCCCATATCGCGAACAATGATCCCGAAAAGAACTGGGGCGCTGCTGAACGCCAGCTCATGGACCATTTCAAGCGATACGGCGGACGTGAGCTCGCGGGCAAGAGTGAGGCGAACCAGGAACTGCTTGCAAAAATCAACCAGGTCGCACCTCACGATGATGCGCGTGTTATCATATACGGGGAAAGCGGAACCGGCAAGGAAACCGTAGCCCAGCTCATCCACAACAAATCCCCACGCAAAGGCGAACCCTTCCTTGCGTTCAACTGCGCGAGCGTGACGCCGAACCTGCTCGAAAGCCGTTTCTTCGGGCATGAAAAAGGCTCGTTCACCGGCGCAAATGAGCGGAAGGACGGGCTTTTCACGTTGGCAAACGGCGGCACGCTCTTCCTTGACGAGATCGGAGAGCTTCCGCTTGAAGCACAGGGCATTCTCCTCCGCGTCCTGGAAGGAGGACGTTTCACGCGGCTGGGCGGCACAGAGGAGCTCGAAACAAACGTCCGGCTGATCACGGCCACAAACCGCGACCTTGCCTCAATGGTTCGAGATGGCAAATTCCGTGAAGACCTCTACTTCCGTCTGAACGTGTTCCCCATTCGCATTCCGCCGCTTCGCGAACGCATCTCCGATGTGGAGCAGATTGCTGACGGCTGGTGGCTGAGACATCGCAGATGCCACCTGACGCGAGCGCAGCTTAAGGTGCTCATGTCCTACGATTACCCCGGCAATGTTCGCGAGCTCATCAATCTTCTGGAACGCGCTACGGTCTTCGAGAACCCAGACTTTGCAACGATCATCGAAGAAAACCGAGCCATGACCGCAAATCTCCGGAGTACGTCTGCATCCGACAACAAGTCTGTTTCAATTGTGCCGACAGAGACCACACCGGCAGCCTCAAAAACTCCTGTTTCAAACGAGACAGCGAGTGCAGACATCCCGGATGAACTTGATGCTGCCATTCGGCTTCATGTCCGTCGAGTTTATGAGAAATACGGGCGCAATCTCACAAAGACAAAAGATGCCCTGCAGATTGCGCGGAACACACTGAAAAAATATCTGAACACGGATAAGGAAAACTAAAAATGGATTGTCCGAAATGCGGAAACGAATTGCTTGAGCATTTTTTTGATCCAGAATCGTGGGAGGTGGCGGCTGAAATGAGTCGCCACCAAAAGTGTTCTGCATGCGGTCTGAGAATTACGAAGGAAATCTTATGGCAAAACATGAAGCCGTCTGATTGCAGGAAAGTCCAAAACGGAGAAATACAGGAAGACGAGTTTGAATCGTATGATGATGGTTTCTGTATTGATTGTCTAGAAGAGTGCATTTTTGCGAAAGGCGATGGAACTTGGGACTATGTTCAAGATGAAGAAGGAAATGGGGTATATCCAGCAGATGCTGATCCTAATAATTGAACATTGAAGACTACTCAAAAGAAACTGCGTAAAAGCATATATGAATATTACGAAGATAAACATGCAACATAACAAAAACTTATATTAATATACAAATCGGAGGAACCAAAAATGGTGGAAAAAAACTATTTGATTTCATGGAATAAGCTGTTGAAAGAATTTAAGGATCAGGTTTGGAATAACAAAGAATTAAATCGCTTGTTTCCCCAAAAAGCATTTAACGAGCAATCATTTTCTGTTTCCTTGAGTCAAGGTCAAAACCTGTGTTTGCGGAGAGACAATGAGCAAGAGAGTCATTTTGATTTTTATATTGATAGAAGATGGTATCCAGAGGAAAGCCAGTATCTTAAAAAGATAATGAGAGACAATGGTGATTATGAAGAATTAACATATTACTGCTCTGATTATTGGAAACAGAGAACTCGAATCAAAAATGAAACATCTTTTGAATTCGAGTTAACTCGGATTTTAGAGATTATTATTGCTGCAAATACAAAGCAAGACTCTGTTTGTATTTTCAACAAAAACTCTTTATCATTCAAACTTATTGAAATTGCAGAATGGAAAAACAATCATTACGTTGACATTCCATCTTTGCAAAGAGGTCTCGTTTGGGCTCCCAAACAGATTGAATTGCTTTGGGATTCTCTTTTTCGAGGATTTCCAGTTGGTTCATTTGCCGTAACTCAAGTGCAAAGCAATAACGAAATTCAGAAAACAAACCAAGCTTATTCACCTCATTTCTTCCTTTTAGATGGGCAGCAAAGATATAATGCTATATCTATAGCCTATAACAGCAATATGGATCAGAAGCCGCAATGCGTTTTGTGGCTAGATTTTAATCCGCCAAAGACAACTAATACTACTCGAAGATATTGGTTTAAGGTTACAACACAGGCGCACCCATGGGGGTTTTCGAATAATGACAACTGTAGCCCCTTAGGATGGAGACGATATAGGGAAGCAATCCGTCTCTTTATGAATGACAAACCACAATATGATTCTCAAACCATAAAGAATCTTAATTTGAATCATACATGGCCAGTGGAAGCAGGGTGTCCCATAGTCTTTTCTGAGGTGATGAATTGCTATTACAAGTCGGTCAAAGAAAAAGATACTCAGGAGGAACAAAAGAATCATTTTGCCTCCTTGCTAAATATATGGTTAAAGAACTTTAGTACATCCCATCCAAAATTCACAGGAGAGATTTCTCGTTCGATGAACGGAATCTATTCTGATTTCATTTTTTTAGCTATCAAACGCTTGCAGAAATACAGCATTATAGCTAACGTTTTAGATGCAAACACTATTGAAGACGAGTCTTTGGATACAGACGTTGATGGCACATCAAATTTAGAGCATCTCTTTACTCGTCTCAACACGATGGGGTCTCAGATATCTCAATATGATCTTCGTTATTCAGCGATCAAGGCATATTGGGGTGACATTAAGAATTCAAACGATTTAATCGCAGAAACTATAATGCCCGCATCACATTTGGCTATTCTTGTTTTTCGTTTAGCTTTAACAGTTAAAGGCGGTAAAAAAGGCTTCTCAGACACTCCATCGATTCAAGAAATACGTCGAATTGGCAAAAAAACAATGGAAGATGAAGTGCGGAGTTTTATTGTTGCCCTCTATGAGAATGGAGGGAAAAGACTATATGAGATTATTCAAAAAACAGAAAAAGAGATTCTCCACGTGTATTCAGAAGGAGAAAACAATTTTTCCGATTTGCCTCCAGTAATTAGGACTTCTATTGTTCTTAATTCCCCAGATGTTTATTTGTTTTTGATGTATCTCGCATATCTTTCCATAGAAGAAAGAAAGCAGTATTCATTTAATACACAAGGGGTGGCTCTGTGGATTCATTGGCTCAGCCTAGGAAATGGAGCTAAGAAAAAAAATGTTGATCTTCTAAAGGATTATATTGACAATAATAAGCCTCTGAGTGAAGCCATTTACAAGATGTGTTTAGAAGACAAATCGTTGATGACAATAATTGACCTGAATAAAATTGATAGAAAAGATTTTGAATTTAGTGAAACCTGGAAGATGGATTCCTTGTGTAATAAGCCGTGGAAACAGCTGTTTGATTTCTGTCTTTGGAATAACGAGCTTCTTTTCTTTAGCGAAAGACAGTACTTTAATGAAACTTTCCAATATGATCCTGCACAACATGGTTTTTGGAACGGACATAATAAACCATGGGATATTGATCATATTATACCTAAGTCTTGGATATCTTTACAAGGAAAACCGATGGGCCCTTATAAGTCGTTATGTCTACAATGGCTTTGGACAAATGGGAATTATGCCGCGATACCGTTTAGTATTAACCGCAGTAAAAATAATGCACCCGAATGGGATGAATATTCCTCAAACATTGATAAAATCTTATTTGTTCGGGAAGAAAACCTCCAAAAATATCAGGAAACAATAACTTATGACGAAAAGATGGCGGTAGCTTTCTCAAACTTCTGCCTTAGTCGTACCCTTGAAATATACCATTCTTGGTTTGTTACGATGAATAACACAGAAGACTTAGGCATTTCCAAGTTGTCTTTAGATGAGTTGCAGACAATTTCTGACGCAAAATAATAACTTCTGACTCATCTGGTCAACTTTTGACCAACGCATATGACCCGTGTCGGTCGATTCTCTGCTGAGAACGACTTGGCACGGGTCTTGCTTATCTGTGTGTGTCGGTCTGAATCCGCGACCGGAAGCGAGTAAACAAAGCTGCCGGACAATGCGGAAACGGAGATCAGCCCGGATTACCGGGATCATCAACGCGACAGGCCAATACCTGGACGCACGATTGAAAGGAACAGCACACACAGACTTCGAATGCCTGACGGGGCAAACCGTCACCCCATCCGCCCGTGTCCTTTGATCCCTTCGTTCAGCGGACTTGTTTCTGCTTCCGGCACTGCCGTTACAGTTTACCGGACACGGTAACCCAAGCAATCTTGGCGGCCCTTGTGCCGCCTCAACCGGAAAGGCCCACCAACCACCCGGAAAGAACAACAGAATATCCGACAAGCCGCTTTGCGGTCGCAATCCTCCGAATTCAACAAAACACGACAAACAGGAATCTTTCATCATGGCGAAGTTCTACTGCAAATACTGCGGGAACGCTTATTCGAGCGTCCAATCTTTGACCAGCACCACGTGCCCCCGTCATCCGGACGGAGTCGGCAAGGGCAGACATGCTCTCTATGAAGGCGATGAAGCCCCGGAATACACCTGCAAATACTGCGGAAAGAGAGCCAGCACTATCGCCTCCCTGACCAGCCAAATGTGCCCGCGCCATCCAGACGGAAACGGTAAAGGGCGTCACTCCCCCTCGCTCTAATAGCCGACATCTGTATGCAGCAGGGGGTGAAGTTCATCACCCCCTGCACACATGAACCTTTTATGATGAAAAAGACAATGGACAATGATGAGACTCCTCAACGGGACACGGTTGAATGGTACAGGAAATGTCGCGAAATAGCGGCAACAAAATGCACCGACAACATCTATGAACAAATCCGGGTGCGGATTGTCCGCGTGATGAGAGAACACGGATACATTGAATTTGCGGCAGAAGATCTCGGTGTCTCCGTATCAACGATCAGAAGATACATGAGGTTTGTCCCGTTTGAACATTTGATGCGTGATCCATCTCTCGAAAACCGTTTTGACTGGCGGAGCATGACGAACAGGAAATGGGTTAAACTGCTTCGGAAACACCCGAACATGATCCGGCATTTGAAGTCGAATCATACACTTGGAGGCATAGACGTGTTGGATATCCTTTTGGATCGACCTGAACTTGCTTCTCACTTTGACCTTTCCGAATGGAATCGTCTTGGATTGGAGTTCTTTTGGTCGGATTTGCTGGTACGGCATCCTGAATTCGCAGAACAATGCGATTGGTCCAAAATTACAGCGCGCGCTGCTGCGAATATTCTTATGCGCCACCCGCAGTTCTTTGACAGAATTCGAATAGACACCCTCTGGCCCTATCATTGGACAGGAATAATTGCCCGGCAACCGCAGATTGAGAAAATAATGGAAGCCAAACCCCATTCCGAGTGGCCGTTCAATTACTGGGTGCATGCCGTGCAGTTCCATCCCGAACTTGAACCTGAGTTTCATGGCTGGGATCGGATTGCCTGGGATGATGTGCCGGATTTCAAGCGTCGCCAGCCGGAAATGTATCAACGTCACCACCTGGATCAGATTCCTGAGAACGACCAGTCCATCAACCAACCAAAGGACCTTCAAAATGAGCTCTGAAAAACAAAACAACGAACGAAACGACGAAGACAGCATGAAACAGCTCCGCGAACGAGCCAATAATCTCGAAGCCCTCCGCATTGTGCTTCGCGACAAGAAGATTGCGGAAACCATACGCAAGCATTTCGACTATAATTCTGCCAGGACGCACTTCGTTGCCCGGTTCAATCTCAGCAAAGAACAGGCCGAATTCATTCTCAATATGTCATTTGAAGAACTCCACAATCTCACGGTTGAAGAAATCGAAGATCAATACACCGATTTGGTCAAAGCTCACCGTAGCACAGTCTATCTTCGTCCGCTTTTGGAGTCTGATGCTTGGAGCAAATCAAAGGCCGACATTCCGATTCCTCTTGGACTCGACATTGCAGGGAATGTGTGCATGACGGACCTTGCAAAGATTTCTCATCTGTTTATTGCAGGAGCTACTGGCTCTGGCAAATCCATCTGCATGAACTCTCTCATCACGAGTTTGCTCTTAAAGTTCTCGCCCGATGAGTTGAATCTCATCATGGTCGATCCGAGGATCGTGGAATTTGAGATGTTCGATTCAATCCCGCATCTGATTACGCCAATCATAAACAACCCGGAGAAAGTTCCGCAGGCTTTGCGCTGGACTGTCAATGAGATTGAACGCCGTTACAAGGCATTGGGAAAGATCAAGGCCAAGAACTGGAAGGACTTTAATGCCAAATCAACGAAACAGAAGCTCTCGATTTTGATTGTCATCATTGATGAACTGTCCGATTTAATGATGTCAGATGCCAAGAAGGACGCGGAACAATGCATCTGCCAAATCGCACAAAAGGGACACGATGTAGGCGTCCACTTAATTGTCGCCACCCAGGCTCCCCGCAAAGAAGTCATCACTGACCTCATCAAAGAAAATATCCCCGCCAAGATCGCATTCCGTGTTGCCGACGCTATGGACAGCCATGTGATCATGGATGAATCTGGTGCAGAAAAACTGATTGGCAATGGTGACATGCTGTTCATTTCTGCTGGCTCCAAAGCCCCTAAACGCATTCAGGGAGCATACATTTCCGACAAGGAAATCGAAAAGATTCTTGATAATGTCGTGGCACAGCAACTTCCGAGTTTCGACGAAAGCATTGCCGGACCTCTGGAAAAGAGTGCCATCAGAACGGAAGACGAAGAGGATAACGAGACCGACGTATCGGTTGACCCGGATGTTATCAAGGCGGTAGCCGACAAATATCTTTTGCCGGATGATCCCCCGGTCATGACAAAAGCTCTCGAAATCATCATTAGCGAGCAGCAGGCCAGTACGTCCTACCTCCAGCGCAAGCTCCGCATCGGATACAACCAAGCCGCTGAAATCGTGGACAAACTCGAACAGCGCAAAGTCATCAGTGCTCCAGTGCAAGGCGGACAGAAACGAACCATACTAATCATGGATGAACTGCCCCCGAAAGCAGATGGAGAAAACAAATGAGGTATTCGCAATTGTTGGTTCAGGCGGCCGAGCTTGCAAAAACCGAACCGGAACGGGCTGAAGAGTTGCTTCGCAAAGCCGAAAGTATCGCCTTGAACGCCTACCCGGATGACATGATTCTTTGCGCGAGGTGTTGGGAGGATTATTTCCATAATCACGACAACGCCATGCGCTGCATGCTTGAAGCCGAATGCCGAAGCAGCAATACAAGCGGTTTTCTTGCGGTTGCTGCCGCTCATCTGCGGCATTTTCATAATTCAGAGTTGGCGGAACGTTGTTACAACAAAGCACTTGAGAAAGCAACGGATTCCGAAGACCACCTCCGAATACAAAACTTCCTGTCCGAGTTTGCTCCGGCAAAGGCGGAAATCGAAACAAACAATCTGGAGAAATAACATGGGTGTGTATTTGACAAGCTACAGCGTACCGGGAAAAGAGGAATGCAGGGAATTTTTGGAATACCGTGTTCCCAAGGAGCAGTCCTATCGGGTCAAATTGAACATTTGGGATGACAACGAAAGGTATCCTTTTGACTTTTTTGAAAAGACAAAGAAGTTCACTTTTGACAATTTGACGATTTTCTACGGAAATAACGGATGCGGCAAATCGACTATCCTGAACCTGATTGCATCCAGTCTCAAGCTTCAACGTCGATCCGATGTGAACACGTCCCCGTTCTTCAACCTGTTCTGCGACAATCTTTGCAAAGTCAGTACGCATTCGGATTTCGATGACATCGGACGACAGGCTGAAATCATTACGAGCGATGATGTATTCAAGCACATTCTCTTGCTGCGCGAACGTAACAAAACAATAACCAAAGAACGCGACAGTGCAATTGACTATATCTTTGAGTTCAAGGCGGCGCATTCCAGGGGAGACTATGTTCCTCCTCACCAGGCGAATTCAATAGATGAATGCATCGAGCGAAGCCAGTTGTATCGTCAATTGAAGCAGTCTTCGTCGTATTATGTGAGAAAGCATTCTTCTCACAATATGCGCAATCATTCCAACGGGGAATCGGCATTGGAGTTTTTTACGTCGGTTATCAAGGACGATGGCCTGTACCTGCTCGATGAACCTGAAAATTCGCTGTCTCCATCATTTCAAATTCAGCTGATAGAATACCTGCGCTGTTCGCTTAAGCTCGGCTGTCAATTCGTTATAGCGACACATTCGCCTTTCTTGCTGGGCATCCCTGGCGCGAAGATCTATAATCTTGACGATCCCGAAATGCCCGTTGTGAAATGGAATGAATTGGAAAACATCCAGATCTACTATCAATTCTTCAAACAACACGAACAAGAGCTTTCCGGAAATGACAAATGACGACAAAAGCCTGTTGGATGACCTTTTGGATCAGCCATCCCCAAAGAAGCCACAGAAAGAGTACGACGACAATTCAATCCAGACGTTAGATCCCCTCGCACACATTCGTCAGCGTCCTGGCATGTATGTTGGCAATCTCGGCGATGGGTCGGAGTCGAATGATGCGCTCTACACGATGTTCAAGGAGGTCGTGGATAACTCCATCGATGAATATGTAATGGGGTTCGGACGGCGCATAGACATTACTGTCAAGCCAAGAGAGATTATTGTGCGGGACTATGGCCGTGGCATTCCGCTTGGGAAACTCGTGGAATGTGTCTCAAATATTAACACCGGCGGAAAGTTCAAGCAGGACGGCTATCAGTTTGCTGTCGGCATGAATGGTGTCGGCACAAAGGCTGTAAATGCGCTTTCCTCAGAATTTGAGGTCACGTCTTGGCGTGATGGCAAGTGCCATACGGCGTTATTCCATGAAGGCGTCCTTGATCACGACGCTTACATTGATCCCGGCTCTGAACACACAGGAACTCTGGTTCGGTTCGTGCCCGATTCCAAACTGTTTCCCAACTACTCCATCCGACTCTCGGAAATTGAAAACCGCATATGGATGTATGCTTATGTGAATACAGGATTGTCATTCTATCTCAACGGGCAGAAAATCAATTCTAAAAACGGGCTTCTTGACCTCGTGCTGTCAAAAGTTGATGAGGGCGCTCCACTTTATAAGCCTGTCCACTGCAAGGATGCATCAATTGAACTTGCCTTTTGTCACGTCGCGGACATCGGGGAACAATACTATTCGTTTGCAAACGGACAGTACACAAGAGATGGTGGAACACATCTTTCTGCCTTCAAGGGAGGGATTACTCGTGCCATCAACGAGCATTTCAACAAAAACTTCGAGCCGAAAGATATTCGCGACGGCATTGTCGGGGCTGTTGCCATAAAAAGCCAGAAAGTAGACTTCGAATCCCAGACCAAGAATAAGCTCACGTTTACTTCAGATATGAGGAGCACTGAAAATGCGATCAAACTTGCCGTGATCGACTATCTGTTGAAACACCCGGATGACGCAAAACTTCTTCTTGAAAAGATTCAAAGAAACGAACAAGCTCGCCTTGATATTCAACAGGTACAGAAGAAATGCTCGAAGACCATAAAACATCTGTCTCTTCGCAATGAAAAACTTCATGATTGTCGCCATCATCTTGGGGACAGATCAAAATATGCAAATGAATCAATGATCTTCTTGACAGAGGGCAATTCCGCGGCTTCGTCCATTGTACACAGCCGGGACCCGGAATATCAGGCAGTCTTTGCTCTTCGCGGGAAACCGCTCAACAGCTATGGAATGAGGCTTGAAGCGACATATGCCAATGAGGAGCTATTTTACGTTGTTCGAACTCTTGGAATTGAAGAAGACGTGGATGGGCTGAAATACGCAAAAATCGTTATTGCGACCGATGCCGATGTTGACGGGCTTCACATTCGCAATCTCCTGCTTACTTTCTTTCTCCAGTATTTCATGCAACTTGTCCTTTCCGGGCATCTTTATATTTTCGAGACGCCCCTTTTTCGTGTCCGCAACACCAAGACAACATTCTACTGCTATTCCGAGCAGGAACGCGACGAGAAAGCCAAGGAACTCGGCGGCAATGTCGAAATTACCCGATTCAAGGGGCTCGGAGAAATCTCACCGGATGAATTCAAGCAGTTCGTCGGTCCCGACATCCACCTCGGACAGGTCGTTGTTGAAAATCCCAAGGACATTCATGGAATTCTCCGCCGGTGCATGGGCGGAAACGATAAAGACCGATGGAAACATATTCAGGACAATTTGATCTGACTGGAGCTGAAAGATGGATGCATGGGGTAAATTGAAAGTTTTGAAGGAACATCCCGAACTCGCCGACACTTCAGGATATGAGTTGAAGAATCTTTATGCTGAGGCTGATCCCGTCTACTGGTTCCTGCTCCTCATGGAACAACCTCAGTTTGCGCCTCCTCATGACTGGTGGTTCAACCTGCGTTGCCGCACGGATTTGCCGTGGGCGCGATTGCTCGCTGCACAGCCGCAGTTTGAGGGGCACTGCCATTGGAAATCGGTCAGTAGAGGGGAGCTTGTAAAGCTCGCCTTCCTTGCTCCGAATCTCTTTGCCCGCAAGTTCCCGCAAGGGCATTGGCATGACCTGTATGCGTTCCTGACTCCGATGGAATTGGCGGGGCTGTTGTGTGATGTTCCGAAGGCAGCGGATATGCTCGACATGGAGGATGTTGCCAAAAAGCTTGCTCCTGATCGCTGGTTGGCCGTTATCGCATCCCAACCACAATTGGAAAAGTATTTCGATTGGGGCTTGGTGGAGAAGAAACCATCGCTTTACTGGGATGAACTGCTACGCAACCAACCGCAATTTGCCTGTCACTGCGACTTCGAAAAACTGCAAGACTGGCAGATTCGGCGGATTCGGAGAAGGCAGCCACAATTTTTGCACACTTAAAAAAACGTTTTCGAAATTTGATATAGCATACCGTCAATGCTATATTATCAACATATAACAAAAACACAGGAGTTCCCAACCATGAAATACCGCCCAAAATGCAATCTTGATGACGACAAAATGATTCGTAGTCTTGTTGCAGAAAGAGACTCCGAAAACATCTATGAACAGATTCGCATGCGGGTTGTCCAGTTGATGCAAGAATACAAAGATGCGGAATGGACAGCAGAGATACTCGGTATTTCCGAATCATCGGTTAGAAGATACATGCGGTTCGTTCCCTTTGAGCATTTGATGCGTGATCCGTCTCTCGAAAACCGTTTTGACTGGCGGAGCATGACGAACACAAAGTGGGTCAAACTTCTCTGTAAATATCCTGATATGATTCGGCACATGAAGAATACCCTTCGCCACCACGAGGTGGAAGATGTCCTTATTGCCCAACCACAGCTTGCTCCACAATTCGATTTATCCGGATGGAACAACCAAGAGTATGCTTCTTCTTGGTCACGGGTACTAGCACATCGCCCTGAATTGACCGACCAATGTGATTTTTCCGTCATTACGGGTTTCATTGCCATTGAGTTGTTGGAGAAACAGCCACAATTTCTTGACAGAATCATGATTGAAACCCTGCAGGCGTGGGAATGGGGGATACTCACCAGTAAACAACCTCAAATAGAAAAAAAGATGACCGCAAAACCCCATTCTGAATGGCCGTTTAACTATTGGGTACATGCCTTGATGTTTCGCCCCGAACTGGAACCAGAGTTCCACGATTGGGATAAAATCAGTTACGCTGACGCGAGAGAATTTGAGAAATGCCAACCGGAAATATTTCAACGTCACCATCTGGATCAGAATAAACGCTGAAATCCTGATTATAAATGAATCAATCCTTATCCTGTTTTGGATGCAGAATGACCAGAAGATGGGTCGCGCGGCTCATGGCCGTGTAGAGGCCAGTGGTATCCCAGCGTAAGTCGCGAGCATCGACGTCCAGCAGAATCACGACGGAGGCCTCGCAGCCTTTGAACTTCATGTAGGTGTAATACTGAACGCAGTTCTCCTCACCCTGCGTGAGCGGGTGTGAAACAATCTGAATACCTCCGACCACGGAATCTTTCCCGATGGAGGTGTTGTGCATGACATGCGTTCCCAGGATCACGATGCTCGAAGGAGGAACACCTTCTTCGTGGATCAGTCGATTCAACTCGGATGCGAGAAGCTCGCGGCAGTCGCCCGTGAGCTCACGCACCTCAGCACCGGCAGGTGCTCTCTCATCGCATTCCGTATCGGACGGACCATAGGGCTTCATCGCCTTGAAGATGTTTTTTGTGTTCCGGCAGTTTTTCTTCAGCACGATTTGAAGCGGACCGAAGTCGGGAAGCGACAGCTCGTCGTGGAAGATATTCTGCTCAGGATCGCAGAAGACAAAGAACTTCCCGCCGTCCACATGCAGAAGCGAAATCACATCCCATGCTTCCTTCGCAAAATCCTGGCCTTCGTCCACGATCACGGCATCGAAGCACAGCTCAGGATGCCCGTACAGAAATTTGTGTAAAGCTTGTGGAAGGACTTCCGAATAGAGACGCGGATTGAACCTATACTTCTCAATCTGCTCTTCAGGGACCTTGAGCGTCTCAATGCAGTATTCGAAGAACGCTGCCGCCACGATTCCGGGATACTCTTTTACCTCAGACTGCAGGCGGCTGGCGAGGAGCTGATTGTAGCAGAGCAGCAGGACGCTCTTTCCCTGCACGGCGAGACGCTGAGCCAGCTTGACGGCCATGATGGTCTTGCCCGAACCGGCACAGCCTCGAATCAACATGCTATTGAAGTTTTCCAGAATGTCCAGCGCTGCACACTGGCGGTCAGTCAGACGGAAGAACCGTTTCTTTTCGTTTGCGATGCGTTCGGAGAGCTTGTTTCCGAAATCCAGATAGGGCGAGAGGACATGAAGGACTTCTTCCTCGCTCGGTGCTGGATTCTCTACGGTCGGCTTGAACGGCGTCTTGTTCAAGACATCTTTCAAGAAGGTTTCGATTTGCGGCAGGGTGTCGCCAGTCAGCACAAAGCCGCTTAATTCAGCAGGCCAGTCTTTCTTGCCGTGGCAGCCCGGAAAACAAACTGAATGGGCAACAGAAAGCGAAACGTGCCTGTTCAGTGCCTTTGAAAGCAGATTCACGATGAAATACTTGTTGCGTATCGTTTGCCTCACGGGTTCTATCGGGCGGTCATCCTGATACCACTGATTGTCATGGTAGGAGATCGCGCCACCTTTTACCTCCATGACCACAATGCCTGCGGTGGGGTTATAGAACAGGAAATCGATCTCACCATCCTTTTTCTTGCCCTGCGGGTCTTCGGAGGTAAAATGGAACGAATGAAGCACATACCAGTCATCCGGCAGGTATTCCTGCGCAGCACGAAAAACGATTTCTTCCGAAACGGGACTCCATTCCGGATCAAAATCTGGTGGCATCATTTTCGGCACGGCCGCTCTCCTTCGTTAAAGTTTTGCATAATATAGCAGAACTTTATCGGAAATTCAAGGAAGAAATCGTCTGGTTCGCAAAATCGGAGAAACTGGCTTTTTTTCCAGCCTATGCGAAGAAACACCGAAGAAAGTTTTTCCGATTCTGTTTCTACCCCGTTTTTCCTCGCATAAAGTCCGAAAAAGCCATTCTCCGTTTTTGAGCGGAGAGTTTTGCCGAAAGTGGGAGAAAACGAGAGGACAACTTTTGTGTTTTATTCAAATCCGCACCATGTAAAAAAACCGAGGTTAGGAACGAGTTTCGAAACCGTTTGAGACCGTTTTGATGCAAATCAGCGCGGGTTCCTCTCATGCTTTTGAGGTTAAATCCGATTTGAAATCCGGCGAAGGAGAAAAATGGAGAATTGCGCTGTATTTACGACACATGGTTGTTGTCGTAAAATCAGCGCGGATTCTCCGTTTGAGTTCAATTTTGTGAGAGGTCGCGTCCTCTCGTAAACGGAGAATTTCCGCGGAGACGGGTCCGGGAAGGCTCCCGAAAAGCGTGAAATAGGATTCTCCACGGAGAATCTGCGAGGGCGACATCCTTTGCACAACCCTCGGATTGAACGAGATATAGCGAGAAATAAAAAAAGCACCGTTGAGAGGACAACGATGCTGAAATACAAAACAATGGTCGGGGCGACTGGATTCGAACCAGCGACCTCTAAGTCCCGAACCTAGCGCTCCAACCAGACTGAGCTACGCCCCGAAATGTTCGAATGATTTAATGTACACCCTTTTTCCGAAAAGTCAAACAGAAAAAGGCAAAAACGCACGACTTTTTTGGGATTGACGTTCGCACAAGCAAACCAAACACTCAAAAAGATGCCGCGCCGAGCCCCAATCGCGCTCCTGGCGGCGGGCCATCGTTGTTTGCGGCGGCGTCAGTCCGCCGAACCGGGGTTCTCTTTTGCAATCAACAATTCCACGGCTTTCACGAACGAAATCGTCGCAGTGTCCGCTGAACGAGAGAAGATCAATGTCGCCGACGGCTTTTTTTCCGCTTTTTTCCCGTTCCAGGCTTGATTTTTTCCGGGAAACGATGTATAGTAATAAATCCTCTTTGAGAAATGCCTGCGGGTATAGTTCAACGGTAGAACATTAGCCTTCCAAGCTAATTGTGAGGGTTCGATTCCCTCTACCCGCTCCAAGAGCGATTTCTGGTGGGGTTGCAGAGCGGTCAAATGCAGTAGACTGTAAATCTACCGGCCATGCCTTCGATGGTTCGAATCCATCCCCCACCACCATTTTGATCTTCAGAATCCGCACAGCGCTGCGGATTTTTTTGTATCCGGACGCAGCGGCCATCAGCAGGGCCTCGAAACGGACGACGGAAAGCGGATACCGCCCGGTCCCGCAGACATATCAAAGTCTTCCTGCGGGAAGAAAAAGAACGGGACCGCATCGCCGTTCATCCATCAGAACCGCTTACGATCCGACAAAAAAGCTGGAACCATGCTTGATTTTTACCAATACCGGTGTTATTTTATTGTGAATTTACTACGGAGAAACACATGTTTCAGCAGTTTTTTGAAGATAAGAAGAAGACCCGGCTGTATTTCCTGATCGCGCTGATCGTCCTGACGGTCTTCATCCTCCCGATCGGCGGGCGCCCGATGCTGACGCCGGACGAGACCCGTTATGCGGAAATCCCGCGGGAAATGATGCTCACCGGGAATTACATTTCCCCGCGGCTGAACGGCGTGCGCTATTTCGAAAAGCCCGCGTTCAGCTACTGGGCATTCACCGCATCGTTCAAACTATTCGGCATGAACCGTTTCGCGCTTCGTCTGCCCTGCATGCTGGCGATGCTGGCGACCGCATGGATCGTCTATCTGCTGATGGGGCATTATTACCGGGACCCGCGCTCCAGGCTGCTCGGCGCCCTGATCTTCGCGGCCATGCCGTTCGTGTATATCCTGTCGACGATCGCCGTCACGGACATGTTTCTGACACTGTTCGTGACCGGAGCAACCGTCACCTTTTTTCTGGCGGCGCAGGATGACACGAAACGCGGAAAACGCGTGCTGCTGCTTCTGCTCTGCGGCTTCTGCTGCGGACTGGCATTTCTGACCAAAGGATTTCTGGCGATCGCAGTCCCCGCGGTGACACTGGTCCCGTATCTGATCTGGGACCGGAAATGGAAAAAGATCTTCACGCTGCCGTGGATCCCGCTGGCCGTGATGCTGCTGACCGTCGCGCCGTGGTGCCTTGCGATCCACCGGCAGGAACCGGATTTCTGGCATTATTTCTTCTTTGTGGAACACGTCAATCGATTTTTCGGACAGGACAAGGCGCAGCACTCCAATCATTTCTTTTATTTCTTCCCGTTCATGGCGGCCGCGCTCGCGATCTGGCTGCTGATGATCCCGAATCTCTGCCGTGCATGGCGTGGTCAGGCGAAGGATTCGCCGCTGGTGAAATTCTGCATCTGCGGCGTCGTTCCGCCGTTTCTGCTGTTCTCCTGTTCGAGCGGGAAACTGCCGACTTACATCCTGCCGTGTCTGCCGCCGGCGGCGATCCTGATCGCGGCGGGCGTGGAAAAGTATTTCGTGGAGGAGCGGCGCGACAAAGCGTTTCACCTGACGCTGCTGATCCTGGCGGCGATTCCTCCGGTCACTCTGCTGCTGGCCGCAATCAATATGCTGACGGGTTTTCCGGACATCCTTTTCATGAAGGAGGATTTGCCGCAGCTTCTCCTGCTCGTCGTGGGGTCGGCGATGTGCCTGGCCGGCCTGTTTCTGTCATGGAAAGCGTCGGACCGTTATGCGAAGCTGTTTCTGTTTCAGATCGCGCTGTTCCCGCTGCTGATCGCGTCGAATTTCGTTTTCCCCCTCAGGATGAAGGAATGGCAGACGCCGAACCTGTTTCTGGCGGAAGTCGCAAAGGAGCTTCCGAAGGAAAACACCGTCCTCGTGGTCTATCGCCGCCCGTTCCAGGACGTCTGCTGGGCGTTCCGCTCCACGGATGTGCGGATGTTCATGAAACACAACGAAATCTCCTACGGCCTGAGTTATCCTGAGGAACAACACAGGTTCATCCCGGATTTCCCGGCGCTGCAGAAACTCTGCCGGGAGCAGAAAGCGAACAACGGCCACGTGGCAGTGGTCACCCAGCTGTCGAAACTGGATATGTTCGAGGAAGCCATGCCGCGACCGGAACGCATCTGGAAAAGCTATCCCGGACGGAAAACCGGTTACGCCGTTCTGCTGTATTGAAGCCGGAAACCGCGATCAGATGAACAGCGTGGTGCCGCTGGACTTCACGAGCTCGGCGAAGGTCGCGACGCCCGCCACCTCATCCACGTCGTTCAGCTCCTCGCGGGTGATGCCCATCACATCCATCGCCATATCGCACGCGACAAACCGGACGCCCGCCTCGCGCGCGGACCGGATGAGCTCCGGCAAGCTCAGCACGTGCTTCCGCTTCATGACGGACTTCATCATCGCGCTGCCCATGCCCATCATGTTGAGCTTGGAGAGCGCCAGCTTCTCCGGTCCTTTCGGGAGCATAAACCCGAACATCCGCGATATGAATTTTTTCTTCACCGCGGGCGCGGGATTTTTGCGCAGCACGCTCAGCCCCCAGAACGTGAAGAACATGCTGACGTTCATCCCGGCGGCGGAAAGACCGTTCGCAAGGATGAAAGCCGCCATCGCGCGATCGAAATCGTTGCTGAAGACCACGATCGCCGCGGACTGTCCCGCCTGAAGTCCCCCCTGCCCTGCCGGAAGACCAGCCGGATTTTGAGGCGCATCGCCCTTCAGAACGTCGGCCTCGATCCATGTTTCGACGCGTGCCAGATTCTTCACCGTGCAGCCGGACCCTTTCGTCCAGTTCAAAAGATCGCCCTCGAACGTCGACGGCGCGAGCAGATGGACGCCGCCGCCCGCCGAAACATCCTTCATCGCGGCCTTCAGCTTCACGACCGGACCGGGACACGGCAGCGTCCGCACGTCGAGCTTCTTGAGGTCGGCGGGAACGGACACGGACAAAGCGGCAGACACTTTTCCGGGAGTTGAAGTCTGAGCCACGGGCTTCTTCGGTTCGCGGTGAAACATCCTCCACGCGAGCCACCCGCCGGAAAGGTTTGCGGCCTTGAACCCATTCTGCTTCAGGATGCGTTCCGCCACATAGCCGCGCAACCCGACCTGACAGTATGCCACCACAAGACGCGACCTGTCAAGTTCGTTCAGGCGGTCCCTGAGCCGGCCGAGCGGGATATTCACCGCGCCGGGGACAGCTCCGAGTTCGTGTTCGTCCGGTTCGCGGACATCGACGATTTGCGCGTCCGCCGGGATCGCGTCCGCATACACGACGTCACTCTTTCCGGTCAGGATGTCTTCTGCCACGAATCCGGCGAAGTTCACGGGATCCTTCGCGGAGCTGTACGGCGGCGCATATGCGAGCTCAAGTTCGCCCAGCGCGGGCGCTTTCAGGCCGTTGCGCATTGCCTGAGCGATCGTGTCGATGCGCTTGTCTACCCCCTTCGCCCCCACGATCTGCGCACCGTAGATCGCGCTGTCGTCGCCGAAGATCAGCTTCAAGGTCAGGCGTGCGCCGCCCGGATAATACGATGCGTTGGACGCCGGATGGATGTAGAGTTTGCGGTACGGACGCCCCATGTCTTTCAGGCGGCCTTCGGTCAACCCGACCGCGCCCGCGCTCAGGCGTCCGACTTTCACGATGCTCGTGCCGAAGCTCCCGCGATACACGGAGTGCCCGCCGCAGATGTTGTCCGCGGCGATGCGGCCCTGCTTGTTGGCGGGTCCGGCGAGCGGGATGGCAGTTTTGCCGCCGAAGATCGGTTCCACGACCTCGACCGCGTCACCCGCGGCGAAGATGT
>JAEEGG010008739.1_pt1 | contig 22880 bp, 23 predicted proteins | sample 9134161 | NCBI WGS metagenome assembly JAEEGG01 (sample SAMN16246543, study PRJNA631951) | gut metagenome | biome: gut microbiome; feature: rumen; material: CR-attached | host: Bos | place: Iran: Karaj | collected 2018-10
ATTATGAACTATACAACACCTTATATCATATATAAATCTTGCTATTCCTATTCTCTTTTCTTGGGGCTTCAATCCTTTGTGCAAATAGCCATTTGTTAAATTTTTATCCTTGCCCAAATACTTCTTAATAAATGGCTCTGCTTTTTTTATAGATATTTCTGTAGCAGATAACGATGTGAATAATTTTGGAATAGCATCAATCATAGTACTACGCTCGCTATTTTCAAATTTCTTATTTAGAGTTTTCACCTCTCTAATAAAAGACTGTTTAATGCTAGACACTTTGATAATTTCGGACATTTGTTGGCGGTACACCAAAAACTCAACAATCTGATATATTCTCAAAAAAGCAGAAAGTAAATCTTTGGCATGAAGCCAATCATTAATTACATCATAAATATCATAATACTGCTGATAAGAAACATTTTTATTAAATTTAATATTCGGAAATGTCAATGTGCTTATATCATAATTGAGTTCTTGATTAATCATAATTGTTTTCATATTATGCAATGAAGCATATAACGCATAACTAAATATCTCTTCTTTAGAAACAGTTGCATTTTGCGAATATTTCAAAGCTGCTTTATTGTAAGCCATAAGATAAGAATGGTGCTTTTGATTCACAATACCTTCAAGTAATTTCTCACAGTCTATTTTCTTAATGCATAGTTTTTCCAAATACAACCAAATTTGCTGTGTGTATTCTTTGTCATTTTTTTGTTTGTACAAATAGTCTGCGTCCATAACAAATATCGAATCGCTACAATAGTAAAAACAGCGCTCGTATTTCTTATTTGGCTCCCATTTTTCGTATAATAAAACTTTCTTAAAATCCGTTTTAATTATGTCAAATAATTCTGCATTATCTGTTTCTTTTATAGACAGAATTATTGGCCTCAAGTTGTCTGGCAATGAATGTATATCAAGTAATTTATTGGTTGCTCCATATATATTGTCAGCGTCAATATAGTCTATAATGTCTTTATATGAAACATTGGAATTTGGTAATCTAGAATAAACTGTCAGTATATGTTTAAGAATTCTCTTATATAAGTTTAGTCGTTTCATTCCTCATAATTTTTTTTATTCTGTGCAACTGCAAAAGATTCTTGCCAACTAGTAGGCTTATTTGAAATAAGTTTTTTTGTATAATGGGCTATCGCTTTTCTTAAAATCATACCAATATTAATTTTTGCACTCTGAAGTCTATCATATTCTTTATCATACTTATCTAATTGGAATGGATCGTTTCCATTGATGGCATTAATCATTTTTTCAAACAAAGCAAATCCTTGAGTCACAAAACTATCATCATTGGGGCAATGTTCCCTAACTGCAGAACCAAAACCACCCATAAGCCCTGCTATTGTGGCATCTTTAGACATCCATTTTTGAGCTCGGTTATTAATACTTATTTTTTTATCTAATTGATAAAAAACAGATACAAATTTATGAATAAACTCGCTATTAAAAAATAAATCAGCTGAATCTTCTGTAATAAATTCTTTATCTAGAGAAGTCGCTGAATATAACATATCGCCAGATAATCTCATAGGTATGCCAGAAATAAATGATTGCAATCCTATTATTATTGAAGGTATAACATATTCTCCTACTTTCCTATTTCCATTTTTTATCTCATTAGCTCTATTTTCTTTTGTTCTGTAAAGGCATATGTCTTTAAGATTAAATTGAGAATCTCTAAAAACTTGCAAATACATTAATTCATATTGATGAGCAATGGGCATTCTCTTCTGACCAGCATTGAGGATAAGCATCTTTTTTACCGCCTCTTGTTCTGTTAGATTTTGCCAAATATAAAGGTAGATATAATATTCTTCGTAAATATTTTTGAGATTCCATACATTAATAGTATCATTGGTATTATTGCTCGTTCTCTCTTCAAATAACTGTCTTATTTGGTGGGGTGATAACACTTTAGAGAAATCTGGAAATTGGATCTTCAGTTTGTTGGTGACATTTTGGTAATTTTTTGTTTTTAGATTCAAAGCGAGTTCTGCTATTTTTTTATATAGCCACAATCTATAAGTTCTTTGAAGTCCATCCAAAATGTTAAAGTGCTTTATTTCTGCTAAATCTTCATGTATTTCGAAGTCTAATGCGACTAAAGAAAATGGTGGCAATGCATTATTTTTTACTATTGAATTCAAAATAGAGTCCAAATAGGGATTGATTACGATGCCTCTCTGGATATCATAATCGAAGTCATCTTGGGTAAGGCATGTTAGGTAGTCCCATAGAGAAACTTTAGCCAAAACCCATTGATAATTTTTACTATTGTCTAAAACTTTTATTTTCATATAGTTATTTATTCTTTCTAAATACAATTCATCTGTGTGCCAATATTTGATGCAAAATGGAAGGATATTGTCACCATTGAAAAATTCATAAGTTCATATGTCTTTTTGTTTTGCAAAAATACAATTTTTTCATTTGCCAAAACTCTTCTTTAATATATGTTGCCTAAAATTCGCATCAAAATAAGGTTTAATATCTTTTAATTATGCATCTTTACTCAACCAAATTTTTCACACCAGAATTTACACTAAGCATTTATGCAAAGATGGAGAGGATGGCAAGGCTGCGGCGTTTCTCGCTACGCTGTTTCTTGTTTCACGTTCAAGAGTTCAAAGTTCAAGATTCAGTCAAGGATTCCTTGACTACTGCCAGACAATGTTGGGAGGCTTGGATAGACCAATTTGAAAATCGTCCACCATTAGCGGACGAATTGTCGCCAGATATAGGACATCTGCCGAACTGCCCAAAGAATATCAGGGAATATTGCCAGACCCGGACGAATTGAGAAAATTAATGTAGTAATAAGCATCATGTAAAATAGGTTTATGCTTTGAACACAAGAAAATTTATCTGCGCCTCAATTTCAAATCTTCAATCAAAAATCGTACATCGTAAATTAATTTATCATTTCCCTACGGATATGCAACCACATATAATTTTCTTATAGCACCATATTTCAAAAAATGTGTGCATATTTGAAAAAAGCATTATCTTTGCAAACTGAAATCTTGTTCGCAATTCGCGAACAGCGAACAAATAAGATTAAGTATTTAACATACACACAAATGAAACCACAAGATATTCTTGTATTATTAAAAAAGATAACATCTACAGGAAAAACGCTATCGTGCCACGGATTGGCAGAATCGTTAGGGTTAAGTGCATCAACGGTGAGCGAAAGTTTGGAACGCTGCAAAAAGGCAAAACTTATCGACCGTGACAAAAAGCGAGTTAATGTACTGGCCTTGCAGGAATTTCTGATTCACGGCATTGCGTATGTCTTTCCCGTAGAGGCTGGGCGTGTCGGCAGAGGCATTCCAACCAATTCAAGCGCGTCGCCTATAAAGGAGAACATAACTGGTAGTTCCGAAATTTATGTATGGCATTATGTAAAAGGAACTTCACGCGGACAGCAAATCGAGCCAATCTATCCTACTGTACCCGAAGCCGTCCTTCGCGACGACGAACTGTATCAGTTGCTGGTAATTGTTGATGCCTTGCGAATTGGACACAGCAGAGAGAAATCCGTTGCCATTGAAGAACTGACCAAAAGGTTGAACCGATATGCAGAAAACAAATAACGAACGCCTACAGGAAATTGCCGAGGCTTTGCAGGACTTGAACGACAGGCTTGTATATGTGGGCGGTGCTATGGCAGGTTCGTATGCTACAGACCCAACCGCAACAGAACCTCGTGTGACTTTTGATGTGGATTGTGTGGTAGATACTAAATCGTACAGCGAACACATAGACTTTGAAAATAAACTTCGTGCAAAACATTTTCAGAACGACCAAACACCAGATGCTCCTCTTTGCCGATGGGTGTTCAACGGAGAAAAAGTGGATGTAATGTCAATGGACGAAAAGAGTTTGTCATTTGGTAATCGTTGGTATCGTCCAGGGTTCGAGAGACGCGAATTATGCACACTGCCTTCGGGAGAAAGCATTTATCGCCTTTCGGTTACATACTATATTGCATCAAAAATTGAAGCATTGCTATCGCGTGGCGGTAACGACTGGCGAGGTGCAAAAGATTTCGAAGATATTGTTTATGTACTCAATTATTGTTCCGATTTCATAGAACAATTTAAAAATGAAGATGCGCAGGTTCGCAATTATGTTTCGGATCAATTTTCGCAGATGTTAAAACGTTCCAATATTTCAGAGGAAATAGAATCTGCAATATCATACGATGAAATTGAGCGCACCGATATGATTCTGGAAACACTGAAAGCCATTTCGGAATACAACCCCCAATCATTAAGTATACAATTTGTCAGCGACTTGCATTTGGAATTTCCAGAAAACAGGGCTTTTATTGCAAATCATCCGTTGGAAGTGTCGGGAGATATTTTGCTTGTTGCTGGAGATTTAGCATATCTTGACCATCCCGATTCTCGTCAGGACACATATTCGCATTATTCTTTCTGGGACTGGGCATCAAATAATTACAAGCAAGTAATTGTCTGCCTCGGGAATCATGATTTTTACGGCTACTACGACCTTGCCACAATGCCAGACGGCTATTGCAAGCAGATTCGCACTAATGTTCACGCATATTATAATGCAGTTGTGCATCTTGGGGATACTGACATTATTGTTTCTACGCTATGGTCGCATATAAATCCGAATGATGCCTATATTACAGAACGGAATGTCAGCGACTTCTATCGGATTATGTACAAAGGGCATCGCCTAAATGCAGAAAACTTTAATCAGGAACACGAACGATGCCTGCAATTTGTGAAAAAGGCAGTTGCAGAAAGTCGTGCAAAGACAAAAATTGTCCTTACCCACCATGTGCCGACTCAATTATGCACAGCAGATGAATTTCGTGGCAGTGCCATAAATGGTGCGTTTTCAGTTGAACTTGGCGATTATATTGCAGAGTCTGGCATTGACTTCTGGATTTACGGGCATTCGCATCGTAACATTGATGCCCAGATTGGCAATACGAAAATATTGTCCAACCAACTTGGGTATGTTTCACACGGAGAATATCGCGCAAATGGATTTAGTCCCCAAAAGAAAATTGACTTGTGATTCAAACCATTCCAATCTAAATCGTACTTCATAAATTAAATTTTACCGCAAATGATTCTCTACTTCTCAGGAACAGGCAATAGCCTGGCAATAGCAAGACAGATTGCCGAAAAGGTTGGCGACAAGATAATGCCACTACGCGAGGCGGCTGGTACCGACTTATCAAATGAAAAGCGCATAGGTTTCGTATATCCTTGCTACAATGGTGATGCACCAAAAATTGTCCCAAAACTAGTCGCGCAGCTGGATTTGCCCACGGATGCCTATTATTTCATCGTAATAACCTGTGGCGCACTCACGGGAAATAGCATCTGGACCGTCGAAAAAGTACTGAAGAAGAAAGGCATTCGGTTCAACTACTGCAACAAGATTCGCGTTCCCGACAATAGCGCACTTGGTTTCGGTCGCAATCCAAACGACCAGCTATGGAAATTCCAGAAGTACGCACCGCGCCTTGAGCAGATAAAGAACGACATTGCCGCGAACACGAATGCCCGTCATTGGGGGTTGCCCGATCCACTGGCAGCCTTGCAGACTTTAAGTGTGTTTGATAATGCCATTTTCAAGGCTTTGCGACCAAAGGTCAATGCCGAAAAATGCGTAGGATGTGGTATTTGCGCAAAAGTGTGCTCCGTTGGAAACATCTCATTGACCGAAAACCATGCCCACTGCGGCGACAAGTGCGAGGCTTGCCTTGCCTGCGTACATTTCTGCCCGCATCAGGCAGTAGAACTTGGTGGCAAACCGACACTCAAGGGAAGACAATACCATCATCCGGAAGTGAAATTGAAGGATATGATGGTGGAGAAATAAAGACTTTTGAATTCGTTTTTTCAAAAATCCAAAATTCCATTTTCTGTTTCCGGCCTAATTTACTATCTTTGCAGTTTGTTTCTAATAATAGAATTTTGACTTTTACAATATGGCAAAGATTGAAAATCAGAACGAAAAAGCTGTTCCCGAAAACGGAAAGAACGGCTTTGCACTTGGTAAGAAGAACTACATTGCGCTAGCAATAGGCTTTGCAATACTTGTTATCGGCTACGCACTTATGTCGGGTGGTGCTTCAACAGACCCCAATGTTTTCAACGGCGACGAAATATTCAACTTCCGCCGCATAACACTTGCCCCGATAGTGCTGATAATCGGTTTCGCAGTCGAAATTTTTGCAATAATGTGGCGTCCGCGCACTAAAAAAGACTAGCAAATGGATTGGTTAGAAGCTTTAATACTTGGTCTTATCCAAGGACTTACCGAATATCTGCCAGTGAGCAGCAGTGGACACCTTGCAATAGGTGCAAAATTGTTCGGACTTAGCGGCGAGGAAAACCTTGCATTTACGGTGGCTGTGCATGTTGCAACAGTCCTTAGCACATTGGTAATATTGTGGAAAGAGATCGTTTGGCTTTTCAAGGGATTCTTCAAGTTCAAATGGAACGACGAGATGAAATACATCGTCAACATCTTGATTTCAATGATTCCAGTTGCTATTGTCGGATTTCTGTTCAAGGATACCGTTGAAGAAATCTTCGGTTCGGGATTGCTCATAGTAGGAATCTGCCTGCTTGTGACAGCCGCCTTGCTTGCATTTGCATATTTTGCAAAACCACGCCAGAAAGAAAAAATCTCGATGCTCGACGCATTTGTCATCGGTATAGCTCAAGCTGTGGCTGTTTTGCCAGGACTTTCGCGTTCGGGTAGCACCATTGCCACTGGACTTTTGCTCGGCAACAAAAAGGAAAAACTGGCTCAGTTCTCGTTCCTTATGGTGATTCCGCCTATCCTTGGCGAAGCATTGCTGGATGTTCTGAAAATGTTCAAGGGAAGTGCCGATGCGGCAACAAGTTCGATCGGATTTTTACCATTGGCAGTGGGATTCATCACGGCTTTTGTGGTTGGATGCCTGGCATGCAAGTGGATGATAAACATAGTGAAGAAAGGCAAGCTGATATGGTTCGCAGTATATTGTGCAATCGTAGGCCTTGTCTCCATAATTTTCCTAAGCTAAATGGAATATTTCTCGTTCGACAGGTTGCCGGATTTTGAGACTGGCGAAGTCATAATCTTCGACAAGCCATATTCGTGGACTTCGTTCGACGTGGTGAACAAAGTGCGCAAGAAAATCAGCGAATACACTGGCATACGCAAGTTCAAAGTCGGTCACGCAGGCACTCTCGATCCGCTTGCAACGGGTTTGCTAATTCTTTGTACTGGCAAGAAAACCAAGCTGATAGAGGAGCTGCAAGGTGGAACTAAGGTTTACGAAGCCGAATTTTGCCTCGGAGCCACGACCCCATCTTTCGACCTTGAAACCAAGATTGACAAAACCTTTGATATTTCAGGAATTACTGAGGATGATGTTCGTAAGGCGCTTGCAGGTCTTTGTGGAGAACGCGAACAGATGCCACCGGTATATTCGGCAGTACAGGTGAACGGCAAACGCGCCTACGAATTTGCCCGCAAAGGTCGCAGCGTGGAACTGAAGCACAAGTTAATAACGGTTTACGACATTACTGTCAACAAAATAGAACTCCCGCTTGTTGATGTGACAATAACCTGCAGCAAAGGCACTTATATCCGATCGTTAGCTGACGAATTTGGCATAAGCCTTGGCAACGGTGCATATCTTAAATCTCTCCGAAGAACCCGAAGCGGTGAAGCCGACATCTGCAAGGCTGTGAAGCTTGACGAATTCGTGGAGTACATGGGGAAAATAATGGACAATTAACAATTAAATGTAGCGGCGCAATGCATTGCGCCGCTACATTATTTTTTTTCTTGCATTTACAAAATTAAATTTGTACTTTCGCGGTTTCAAATTTATAATGCGCTAAATAGCGGATGTTAGTTAATAATATATTGATTTATAACAAGTAACAGAAATGAAGTTATCTCAATTCAAATTCAATCTGCCCGAGGAACTTATTGCCCAATACCCTTCAAAATTCAGAGACGAGTGCAGACTTTTGGTCTTGAATAGAAAAACTGGTGAAATTGAGCATAAGATTTTCAAGGATTTAAAGGATTATTTCAGCGACAAGGACTTTATGATTTTCAACGACACCAAGGTTTTTCCTGCTCGTCTGTACGGCAACAAGGAAAAGACGGGTGCTCGCATCGAGGTTTTCCTGTTGCGCGAACTTAACCACGATCAGCGTCTGTGGGATATTCTTGTCGATCCGGCACGAAAGATAAGAATTGGTAACAAATTGTATTTCGGTGAAGACGGCAACGAACTTGTAGCCGAAGTCATCGACAACACCACCTCGCGCGGACGTACATTGCGCTTCCTTATAGATGGAGAGTACGACGAATTCAAGAAGACCTTGTATTCGCTCGGCGAAACTCCTTTGCCAATGCACATAATCAAGCGTCCGACACAACCCGAGGACGAGGAATGGTATCAGACAATTTATGCAAAGAACGAGGGCGCAGTTGCAGCTCCAACAGCAGGTTTGCATTTCAGCCGCGAACTTTTCAAGCGTCTCGAACTTGTAGGCGTTGAGTTCGGTTTTCTTACCCTTCATGTAGGTCTTGGCAATTTCCGTAGCGTCGATGTTGAAGATCTTACAAAGCACAAGATGGATTCTGAGCAGATGTTTATCTCCGAAGAGCTCGCCGATACCGTTAATCGCAAAAAGGCTGAAAATCGCAGAATATGCGCAGTAGGAACAACCGTGCTTCGTGCTTTGGAATCTTCGATTACCACAAGCGGAATGCTGAAGCCATTCGACGGCTGGACAAACAAATTCCTTTTCCCGCCATACGAATGCATGGTTCCGAACTGCATGATTTCGAACCTGCACCTGCCAAAGTCAACGCTGATGATGTCGGTGGCAACATTCGCAGGCTACGAAAACCTGATGAACGCCTACGAGGTGGCTGTAAAGGAAAAGTACCAGTTTGCAACCTACGGCGACGCAATGTTGATTATTTAATGGCTAACAGTCCAACAGGCATGTGCGCATGAAGCACCAATAATATATTCGATTGTACAGACGCAAAATTTTGCGTCTCAACTAGAAACAATAAACATATAAAGCTATCATTATGACCAAAATGACATCAAAGTATGTGGGTGGACTTCGCACAGAAAACACTCACCTCCAGTCGGGCAACAGAATTATAACCGACGCTCCGCTCGACAATCACGGCAAAGGCGAGGCTTTTTCGCCAACCGATTTGCTGGCAACAGCATTGTGCGACTGCATTTTCACAATCACCGGCATTACTGCACAGACATACAACTTTTCGATTGACGGCGCAACCGCTCAGATTGAAAAGATTATGAACGAGTCGCCGCGCCGTGTTGCCGAAGTAAAAATCGACTTCGATTACTCGATGTGCAACTTAAACGAAAAGCAGCAGACAATAATCAGGCGCATCCCTGAGACTTGTCCTGTTTCGCGCTCGCTAAGTCCAGAAGTAAAGCAGACAATCACTTTCAAATTTTAAGGGTAAATTTAGGTAAAATCGCGCCATGGCGCGATTCAACATGAAACGGCGAAGCCATTGTAAAGACGTGCCATGGCGCGTCTCAACAGAAACGGCGTCAGTCATAGAAACTTGAAACAAAAAACAACTATGAACATAAAGCTTGGTATAAAAGGCGAAGAAAAAGAGGTCGTCCGTCACGAAAACACGGCAGCAGCATACGGAAGCGGACTCGTTGAGGTCTACGCAACTCCCGCTATGATTGCCCTCATGGAAAAGACTTGTTACCGTTCGGTAATGCCATACTTGTCGGAAGGAGAGGGAACAGTCGGTACTCATGTAAACATTTCGCATAGGAAGGCAAGTCCACTTGGCACGGTAATTACCTGCCATTCCGAAATTGTGGAAATAGATCGTCGTCGTATTGTATTCAAGGTGGAAGCCTTCGACGACAATGGCGAACTTATTGGTGACGGCGCACATGAACGCTTTGTCATCAATGTCGAAAAGTTCATGAGCAAGTAGCATGTGGACATTTCTTGTCGCTGTAGTTCCTGCGGTTGTGCTCATCGTGTACATAATGATACGCGACAAGTACGAGCACGAGCCTATTGGGAAAATTGTACTTGCATTCTTTGTCGGAATGGTGTCTGTACCGCTCGACTTATCATTAATTGGCATTTTCGACCTTGACGAATTGCCATACCTTTTCGATGGGGAAATTTTACAGCAGATTGCAACAGCCTTTTTCTCGGCCGCAATCCCCGAAGAATTTTCAAAATTTGTAATACTATTACTGCTTGTCTGGTGGAGCAAGGATTTCAACGAACGCATGGATGGTATTGTGTATGCCGTATGCGTTTCGATGGGATTTGCCACAGTCGAGAATGTTATGTATGTGTTCGATAATCCGTCGTGTGCGTGGGGTAGGGCTTTGTTTGCTGTTCCAGGGCATTTCCTGTTCGCCGTACTTATGGGATTTTTCCTTTCGTTGGCAAAGTTTAGTGTTAAGCACAAGTTCCGCAACTGGACTATGACTTTGCTTGCTCCAATACTGGCTCATGGTATATATGATGCAATACTGATGGTTGCGGATGTCGCAACTGAGGGTTGGGCAGCATTGTTGACGATAGCTTTCTATGTTTTCATTTTTGTATTGTGGAGAATTTGCTTGGACAAAATTTCGGAACATGTAGAAGCTTCCCCATTCAGCTATTGGCGGAAATATAAGGATAAGCAACAGAAGAAGGAAAACATTTCCAAAGACCAGAAGATAGATAATTTGAAGGATTTTTTTGACAGGTAGAATCACCTTGCTTTTTCCTTTTCGCTAAGATATCCTAACTTGTACAAGTTGAACAACATCAGTTTCGGTCTATTCGAGCTTAGCAAGTGCCTTTCAATCGATTTACCGAAAATCTTGAAAGTAAGCCTTATTGTCCACAGCAGATGTATTTTTTTCAGTTTCGCATAGTGTCGGCATAGGCGGATGTGGTTGAAGAATTTTGGATTAACACCATCGATATGCTTCATATCAACGAGATTTTCGATGCCAGCCCTTGTCTTTGCAAGAAATTTGTCGTTTGATTCAATGCCAGTGTGAATCACAGGATTGTCGATGTGGTGAATGGGTATTTTATTTTCTTGAAGGTCAAATCCGAAAAGGCTATCCTCGTGTCCGTATTTTTTTAGTGCTTCGCAGAATCGGATTTTTTCGAAAACCGTTTTCGACACCATCATGTTGTTGGTGGTGAAGGCAGAGTAGGGGGCTTGATTGCGTTTGTCGGCAGTTGATTTTTCCACTTTTGTGCCGAAAGTGTACCGCAGTGATATTTCGGGAGAATATTGCAGTTCGGAGTAAGTTGTTCCTCCGCATACGACATCGATGCTACTATTATCGAGATACCTATTAATAAATAAGTGGTCGGGAATTGCCGAGTCGCAGTCGATGAAGATTAGTTTTTCTCCTTTTGCAATGTCTGCAAGTTTGTTTCGAGTGTAGCTTCTGCCGTGGTTCTGAACATTAACGATGTGCTGTGCTCCATGTATTTTTTCTATGCATGAGTTTTGTTTGGCGTAATCTTCATCCGAACCATCTTCGAGGACTATTATTTCAAAATCGACTTTCGCATCTGTGCATTGCCTTGAAAGTTCGGCAACGAGATCGTTTACATCGCAGTTGTATGTTGGAATGCAGATGCTAAGCATCATTGTTTGTTGTTTAAAGAATCGTCTTCTTCGCTAAGGCGTTGAATGTCAATCATAAGTTGTTCAACCTGCTCGTTTACCGCTTCAATTTCCGATGAGACGTCTTCAGAAAAAATACTGTCGGTAACATGGGGGTTTTGCATGGCGTTGAGCTTTTGCAGAATGTTGTCAATCTTTTTTCTGTTTTCTCTGTTCCATTTGTCAAAATCTTCGGGACATTTTTTCCACATGGGTTCAATTGCCTCGTCGTATGCATTTATCAATTCTTCGAAATGTTCAAGATCAGATTTCGCCTTTGCATCGTTTTCGTTAAACGCTTTGTTAGATGTGCTGTAAAAAACAGAAACGATTTCATTTCCAGCGGATATTGCCTCAGCGCAATTCTCGAATTTCATTTCTGCATATTTCTCTGCCAGTTCACCATAGTCGGACTCGTATCCGCTAAGGTCTATTGTACTTTTCCTGTCGTTGTTCTTCTCGCATGATACCAAAAAAGTAGCAAGCAGCAGGACTATGTATACAATATGTTCGAAAGGCTTATTCATTAATGCCTAGCTTGTTTAGAAATTCCTCTTCTGTGAGAGTGTCCCTGTTTAGTATTATTCTTCCGTCTTCAAGTTCCTTGATGGTGTCCTTGCCAATGACAACCGAACTGTCTTCCAGCATCACGGGCTCTTCGTAGTCTCCTCCATCATTGTATTCTTCACCGAACATGTCCTCTATCATCGGGCGGACTGCTTCCATGCGTTCCTTGAGAGATTCGTCGTACTTTTCGTCAACCTCGTCCCACAAATCCTTGTTGTTGAAATTTATCTTGTCTTCGAAGTCGGCAATTAATCCGTTTTCGAGATCTTCCAAGCGCTTGAGGTCGTATTCTCCGCTTGCCTTACCTTCGTTGTAAATGTCCTCGATGACATCGCAGTACAGCATCATTATGTCCCTATAAATTTGGTGGACATTTATATTCTCAATTTCTTTCGATAGTTTCTCTTCGCGACCTTCCAGGTCCGACCTGTCGGGCGTGCGCTGGCATGCGAACATTGAAAGTGCCAATGCAGCAAATACTAATGTTTTAAATGTGGTTTTCATTTCTAATGTTAAATTTTCTGCAAATTTATGTATTTTTTTTCAAATCTGACTACTAAACCTTTATAGATGTTGACAATCCGCTTTTGAAAACTTAAATGCGAAAAATTTTTCTCCGACTGAAAGATTAATTGTAAATTTGTGCTGTTATTTTTAGAAATATTTCACATGGCAAAGTATTCATACACAGAGAAAAAAGATACTCGTTCTGGTTTCGGAGCAGGTTTGCTCGAGGCCGGAAAGCAGAATGACAAGGTTGTGGCATTGTGTGCCGACCTTACCGGTTCGTTGAAGATGGGCGATTTCCAGAAGGAATTTCCACAGCGTTTCTTCCAGGCTGGTATAGCCGAAGCTAATATGATTGGCGTTTCGGCTGGCTTGACAATCGGCGGAATGATTCCGTTCTGCGGAACTTTTGCTGGTTTCGCTACAGGTCGCGTTTACGACCAGATTCGTCAGAGTGTAGCATATTCAAACAAGAATGTAAAGATATGTGCTTCGCATGCTGGTATAACCTTGGGCGAAGATGGTGCTACCCACCAGATTCTCGAGGACATTGGTCTTATGAAGATGTTGCCGAACATGACGGTTATCTGTCCTTGCGACTACAACCAGACCAAGGCTGCAACCATCGCCGCTGCAAAGTATGATGGTCCTGTTTACCTGCGTTTCGGTCGTCCGGCAGTTCCGAACTTCACCGACCCTGACCAAGTTTTCGAAATAGGTAAGGCTCAGCAGTTGTACGAAGGTCCTGATGTTACAATCCTTGCTTGCGGACACCTTGTATGGGAAGCCATCACTGCAGCCGAGGAACTTCTTGCCGAAGGCATAAAGGCAGATGTGTTCAATATTCATACGATTAAGCCGTTCGATGCTGAGACCGTTTTGAAGTCAGTCGCTAAGACCAAGGCAATAGTAACTGCAGAGGAACACGAACTCAATGGCGGCCTGTTTGATACAGTTGCTCAGGTTATGGCAATGAACAATCCTGTTCCTATGGAAGCTGTTGCTGTTCGCGATTCGTTTGGTGAAAGCGGTACGCCTGCCGAACTGATGAAGAAGTATGGTCTTGATGCCGAAAATATTGTGAAGGCAGTAAAGAAGGTTATGGCTCGCAAGTAGTTCTCAAGAATTTCATTTGTATAATATATAAGGTATCCATCGTCCAAAAAGCGATGGATATTTTTTTGTCTGTAAATTATTCAATTCTCAAATTTTCAACCTTTAGCTCAGCGAAGCTAAATCATCAAATTTTTCGAATCCATGGATCCACTTTGGCACGAACTTTGTTATATTCTTAGGCGGCGATGAAAAAATAATTCTTCGCCAGATGCTCTTTGGCACGAAATTTGAATGTGAATAAATTGTAAAATTAAAATAAAATTATTGTTAAATAAAAAAAATTAAAGTCATGAAAGCAAAAGTAACATTTTTGATGGTAATGGTAGCGTTCTTCTTCGCAAGCCAAGTTTCAGCACAGGAAATCTTAACAGCAACTAGAGTTGTAAAGTCAAGAGGTGCACAGTCTGAATATGTTGTTCCACAGGGTGACAACGCAATCGAAAGACCAGTTCTCTCAAGAGGTGGTTGCGTAGTAAAGCTCGACAACTGGACAGGTTATTATGTTGATATTTGGGTAGACAAGGCTTACAAGGGCCGTCTGAATCCATGGGAAAACTCACAGCTCATTCTCCCAGAAGGTTTCAACGAAGTTTACTGCCGCACAATGGGTGAAAGCTACCAGTGGCAGTCGGGTGGCGAATGCAACGAACAGTTCGTTCTGCAGGTGCCAGAAGAAGACGAATAAGAGAATTTAATAAGTAGAATGATGAGTCAAGCGGCTCATCATTCTTTGTAAATTTAAAAAGTTAGAGATATGAAAAAGATAATAATATTAGTAACAGCGTTTTTGCTCGCTGCAGTTTGCGCAAATGCTCATAAGTATGCGCTGATTATCGCAGTCGGCAACTACGACCAGAACCTGACCGGTTGGTATCCTATCAGTGCCGATCACGATGTTCCGCTGATCCAGAAGACTTTGGTTGGTCTCGGTTTCGACGAAAAGGACATCATGTACCTTAAGGACGAACAGGCTACCAAGGCTGGTATGGTCAACGCTTTCAACGAACTCCTTGCAAAGGTTTCGGAAGGCGATGAGGTCGTTATACATTATAGCGGTCACGGACATCAGATTTTCGACGACAATGGCGATGAAATCGATGGTCTCGATGAATGCCTTGTTTGCTACGATGCTCCTATGAAAATGACTGAAGGTTACGATGGTAGCTTGCATTTCAGGGACGATGAACTTGGCGCTGTAGTTGAGAAATTCCGCATTAAGTTGGGCAAGGACGGACATATCCTTCTTTTCCTCGACTCATGCCACTCTGGTACAGGTACTCGTGGTGCTGCCAAGGTAAGAGGCGGTGCTCCAGCTTTGGTTCCTGCAGGATGGCACGCTCCAAGCGGTGCTCCTAAGACCGACGGTAAGGTTGGTATGGGAATGGGTGCAACTAGCTCGCGCGGTGCTGTTGATGCCAACAAACTCGCAAAGTATGTTGTATTCTCTGGCGCAAGTGCAAACGAACTTAACTACGAAACATTTGACGATGAAAACAATTCGGTTGGTTCGTTGTCATACTGCTTGTACAAGTCGTTCTCACAGATGAAGGAAGGCGACACATACCGTCAGGTATTTGCAAGAATAATGGCTGAAATGGCAGCTAAGGCTCCTTTCCAGAATCCTGCAATCGAAGGTGATGTTGACTTCACAGTTTTCGGTGGCGACTTCACCACTCAGGCAGAATACTTCAACATGACATCGGTAAAGAACGATTCTGTTATCACAATCAACGCTGGTCGTCTTGTTGGTGTAAATCCTGGAACTACTGTAGCATTTGTTGCTCCTGGTACTTCACGCCTCGATGAAAATACAGAGGTTATCACAACTGGTCGTGTTATCAGTTCCGAAAACTTCAAGTCGCGCGTTGCTCTTGATACCAAGAAGAAATTCAAAACTGCTCAGGATGCATGGGTATTCGTAAAGGCTAGAACTTTCACCGACCAGAAGATTAAGGTCAGCATCGACCCCGAAATGGATCCTGCTTTGAAGAATGCTCTTAACAAGGAAATTTCAAATTCAAGTTTTGCAGAACTTACAACCGATGCTCCAGAAATCACATTGAACTATGGTCGTACCCGTGGTGCAAAGGTTATTTCGGTTAGCAATGCAATGTACAACAAGGAACTTCATAAGATTTCCAATGTTGACGAGGCTGCTCTCGAATCGGATGTAATGTCAACCTTGAACAACTTTGCACAAGGTAAGATCATTAAGGACTTGGATTTCTCTGATGACCGTTTCAACATCGTTATGGAACTCCTCCCTGTTGAAGCTGACATTTATGACGATGGAACATTTGAAATTACCGAATATCTTGACAAGGATAAGTTCGTTGTGAACGAAGTTCCTGGTTTCACAGCAGAAAACATGGCAGTAATTAAGGTTACGAACAATGGTACAAAGAAGGCTTTCTTCAATATCATTGACATTCAGCCTGATGGTTTCATCAATCCGATTATCCCGACTGTAAACGACAGCGATGGTCGTGAATACTACCTCGAACCCGGCGAATCAGCAATCCTCAAGAACACAATCGTAATGTTTGGTCCTCCATACGGAAACGAAGTATTCAAGGTTATTGCAACCGACAAGCCGTTCAACCTGTCTGCTACAATCATGCAGCACGGTAGCTCTTCGAGAGGCGACTCATCAAACATCTTCGAAAGCGCACTTGGCATTGGCAACTCAGGTGTTAATACCCGTGGTGCTGCAACAATCAGCGCAAAGAAGCAGGATGACAAGATGGGAACCTTCGAATACACTTTCAAGATTATGGAAGGCGAAGAATAATTGTTGATAATAAAGTTTTGAAAAGCATCTCGATTCGAGATGCTTTTTTTATTTTTGTGGTATGAAAAGATATTTTGTTGCGGTCGTTCTTGTGCTGATGTCTGTAGCAATGCAGGCGCAAACCCTTCCATCGTGGCTGCTTGGAACATGGGAGATTCCATCCGTTTCGGCGTATGCCGGTAGTTCATTTGAGGTGTGGAAAAGAATTTCAGATAGCAACTGGGAAGGAAAGACCTATCGTATGTTTGGAAACGACACGATAATCTTCGATAGGATGAAAATGCTTGCTGATGGAGGGAAGGTCGTAATAAAGATGACAGCAGAAAAAGATGGCAAGCGGTTTGAGGCAAGTTTCGTTGGAACCAAGCTTTGCGAAGAACTCTGGGCGTTTGAATGTCCCGAAGCTGATTCGCCTTCGGCAATATACTATCGTAATCTTGGCAATGGTCAGATATATGTGTGGACAGAAGTCAAGACAAATTTCGATGTTTGTGCCGACTTCATAATGTACAGGCAGAAATGAACCAAGGTTTTCCTATATTGTGTTTTCCGCCATACGATTTCCGCATGAAATCAGAGGCGGGCAAATCGTTGATTTTTGATGAGATACGCAAGAAGTGGATAGTATGTACTCCAGAAGAATGGGTGCGCCAGAACCTCGTGCGATTTCTTGTGCAGGATTGTGCTTATCCGCAGGCGCTCGTGGCTCTCGAAAGGCAGGTTAAGGTGGCCGATCGCAGTTTGCGTTTCGATGCTTTGATTTACGACCGCGAAATAAATCCGCTAATGCTTATTGAATGCAAGGCTCCATCTGTAAAGCTTACGCAAAAGGTTTTCGACCAGATTTGGCACTACAACTATGAGGTAAAAGCCCCTTTTTTTATTGTCACCAATGGTATCAACCTTGTGATGGGGTGCTACGATGTTTCTACTGGCGTAGAGATTTTCGATAGTGTAAAGGCTTTTGATGAGTTGAAAAGGTGAGAAAAATATTTTGCATTGACTAGCTTTGAAATTATATTTGCAGAATTGTAAAGAACTTATAATGCTATGATGTATCTGCTTATCTTGCTTGCAGTTTCGCTTGCGGTTTCGGCTATCGGATGGAAATATTTCATCTATTTTTTCAGTTTAGGGTATGGTTACGGAGTTGCTGCACTTTCAGTTGCAATGGTAATTATGTTTTGGGGTGCAGTTTCGTTGCCGACAGTGGCGTTGAGCGTATTGCTGTTTGTGTTTGGTTGCAGGCTTGGTACTTATCTGCTTGTGCGCGAGAGGAAGGCTGCGGCTTATCGTAAAATTCTCTACGACCCATCGTTGCAAAAGAAGAAACCGATTGGCGTAGTTATTACCGTGTGGCTGTTCTGTGCGATATTGTATGTTGCGCAAGTAAGTCCGGTGGCATTCCGTCTGGCAAATACTGCGGAAGGTTTGCCTGTGAGCGACCTTTGGGCGTGGATAGGTGCAGGTGTAATGCTATGCGGAATATTGCTCGAGGCTGTCAGCGACGCACAGAAAAATGCCGCCAAGAAGCGCAACCCCAAGCGTTTTGTCGATACGGGGCTTTATCGTATTGTCCGTTGTCCAAACTATTTGGGCGAGGTTGTGATATGGACAGGTGCATTGTTGAGTGGCATAGGCGCAGGCCTCTGTGTATGGCAGTGGGTGATTGTCGCAATCGGCTATGCAGGCATACTTTATGTTATGTTCAGTGGCGCTCGTCGTTTGGAACTCCGTCAGGCAGAAGTTTACGGCAACGATGCCGAATATCAGGCATACGCCAAGAAGACACCGATTTTAATACCGCTACTTCCGATTTACAGTCTTGCAAAGTATAAGTGGTTGCAGGCGTAAGTTACAACTGTTTATATTTTGTTTGATGCATAGTCAATTTGAGTGAGTGGAAAAATAAGCAATAAATAATTTAGGTTTATGCTTATTTAGTAGAAAATTGTAAAAATAAGATTATTGTGTGTATCTTATTTGGTACTACTATGGGAAAATAAGCACTAAAAATTTTGCTTATTTGGAAAGATGTGTATAATGCATTGAATAGTAATCAGTTATGAGAGAAAATTAAGAGCCGTGATATTTTTGATGTAGTCAATGGTAACGGAAAATTAGGCAATTAAAAGGGCTCAATTTTGCCTATTTAGTATTAAATAGGGAAAATAAGTATTTTGATTGGGGCTTATTTTGTTTGTTTAAGGAAAAATAAGCATAAAAATTTTTGCTTATTCGGAAAGGGTGTATTAACTTTGCGTAGAATTTAATAAGTTGTATTATGCAGTACACGGATGTATTGGAACAGCAAATTATTGGAAGGTTGCGCATAGACAATCCTTGGTGGGTGAAAAACGAAATACCGCAGTTTTTCCTTAAAATGAGCCCGCGGTTGTATTTGGACATCTTTTATCCCCTTTTGAGAAGTTTGGATGTCCAGCGGGCAGTATTGCTTATGGGACCTAGGCGCGTGGGAAAAACTGTTTTGTTGTATCACTCTATTCAGCGTCTAATTGAAGACGGGATTCCTGCGCAAAACATAATTTACATTTCGGTAGAAACACCTATATATAATAATATAAATCTAGAACAGTTGTTTTTACTATGCAAGCAGACACTGAATAAGCAAGTGAACGATAATGAGGCGTATTATGTTTTTTTTGACGAAATACAGTACCTAAAGGATTGGGAGATTCACCTTAAGTCGTTGGTCGATACATATCATAATGTGCGTTTTGTGGCATCGGGTTCTGCTGCTGCGGAATTAAAGAAGCGTAGTAATGAGAGCGGTGCAGGCAGGTTTACCGATTTTAGTTTACCGCCTCTTACATTTTATGAGTACATACATCTAAAGGGTTATCAGCATTTGCTTGTAAGTTCTGAAATGCAGAGGAGCGATACTGAGGTCGGAGTCAATTCTTCAATTGATATTGACCGTCTCAATGAGTTGTTTGTCGATTATATAAATTATGGAGGTTATCCAGAAGTGGTTTTTTCTCAGAAAATCAGAGAAGACCCTGGGCAGTTTATTCGCCATGATATAATTGATAAGGTGCTTTTACGCGATTTGCCTAGTTTGTATGGTATTCAGGATGTGCAGGAGTTGAACTCTGTGTTCACTATGATTGCATATCATTCTGGTTCACAGTTTTCATACGAAGCGATGTCGCGAGAGTCTGGTGTGCGGAAGGATGTTTTGCGGCGCTATATAGCATACCTTGAAGCGGCATTCCTTATTAAGGTGATTCACCGTACAGATGATAATGCTAAGCGTTATCAAAGGGAAACCAGTTTCAAAATATATTTGACAAATCCATCGTTGCGGTGTGCTTTGTTCCAGCCGATTACAGAAACTGATGCTAAAATTGGCGAGTTGGTTGAAACTGCTGTTTATGCGCAATGGATTCCGCGTGCGAATACCAATATATCATACGCTAATTGGCGTTTGAGTAAAACCGAGCAGGGAGAGGTTGACATTGTTGGTATGGATATGGGTATAGTAAAACCGATTTGGGCGGTAGAGATTAAGTGGACCGACAGATTCGCGCAGAAGCCCGAGGATTTGAATTCTCTATTGTTTTATATGGAGCGAAATAAATTGACGCAAGCAATTGTTACATCTAAGACGGTTTTTGCAGAAAAGAGGATGATGTGTGGCAATATACATTTTGTGCCAACTGCATGTTATGCATATACCGTAGGAAAAAATACTATATATAAAACTAAACAGTTGTATGGATTGTAGTCTTTGGAAAAATAAGCACTAAAATTTTTGCTTATTTGGTAAAGTGAGTATAATATGTTGAATAGCAATTTGTTACAAAGAAAGATTAAGAATGGATAGATAAAAATGATAATGCTTTTGTCAAATAAATCGTTGCCGCTTATATTTTCATTCTTTCCATTATCTCTTTAAACCATACCGTAAACTTTTCGGGATTGAGTTTCATTTCTGACCTGATGTTATCGGGCCTTGCCCAGCGGTAGTCATCGGCTTCGGTGGGATTGGGCAGTGGAGTGCCGTTCCATGTACCTATATATACATGATCTATTTCGTTTTCGGTTAGGCCATTGTCAAAATTTGCGGTGTAGTGGAAACTGAATGCAAATTGCAGTTCACAGTCGAAGCCCATTTCGTGCTTTAGTCGTTCGTGCATGTAGGATTCCATGTCTTTGCCTTCAACAAGGTGGCTACAGCAGGTGTTTGTCCATAGTCCGCCTGAGTGGTACTTGGTGATGGCGCGTTTTTGCATTAGGATTTCGCCTGCGTTGTTGAATATTACAACCGAAAATGCACGATGAAGCAGTCCCTGCTGGTGGACATGGAGTTTCGGCGCATAGCCGGTAATGCGGTCGTCGTGCGATACGGTGGCGATGGATTCCATGATTTTTATAGGGCTAACAGGCTAGCAGGCTCACAGCTTTATTAGGCTGTTTGACTGTTGGCCCGTTAGCCTGTTAGTCTTTTATTCTTTTCCCAGCAACCTGAACATTTCCTTCTTGTATGCTTCAACGCCAGGCTGGTTGAATGGGTTTACACCGAGCATATATGCGCTGATACCGCAAGCGAACTCGAAGAAGAACATAAGGTATCCGAGGTTGAACTCATCTACAGCATCAAATTCGATGCGGATGTTGGGAACATTTCCTGCAACATGGGCGTTCATTGTGCCTTCGGCAGCCTTGCTGTTGATGTACTCCATGTTCTTGCCTTCGAGGTAGTTGAGTTTGTCGAGGTTTTCTTTGTCGTGGGGAACAACTGGTGCATCGCTGTCGTCGTCAACCCAGAGTACGGTTTCGAAAAGGATTGGGCTGCCATCCTGAACGAATTGTCCGAGCGAGTGAAGGTCGGTTGTGTACGATACCGATGCAGGGAACAAGCCCTTGCCGTTCTTGCCTTCGCTTTCGCCGTATAGTTGTTTCCACCATTCGGCAAAGTAGCAGAGGCGCGGATTGTAGTTGACCATCAGTTCAACCTTGCGACCTTCGTTGAAAAGCATATTTCTTACTGCAGCATATTGTATTGCAGGGTTTTTCTCGTTGTTTTCGAGGCAGATGTCCTGTGCCAGCGATGCGCCGTGAAGCATTTCCTCGATGTCGAAGCCAGCAATGGCAATCGGCACAAGTCCTACTGGCGACAATACCGAGAAGCGTCCGCCAACATTGTCGGCGATGATGAAGTCGTCGAAACCTTCCTTGTCGCACAAAGTGCGGAGTGCGCCCTTGTTTTCGTCGGTGATTACTACAATGCGGTCGCGGATGGTTTCGTTGTCGAAGCGTTTTTTCATTTCGTTGTAGAGAAGTCTGAATGCAACAGCTGGTTCTGTTGTGGTTCCCGACTTCGAAATTACAACTATACCGAACTCCTTGTCTTTTAGGTATTCCATGAGTTCTGCATGATAGTTTCCGCTGAGGGTGTGACCTGCGAAAATCATTTCGGTGTCCATTTTTCCGAAATGAGGTCTCAGTGCTTCGATTGTCGCCTTTGCTCCGAGGTACGAGCCGCCGATACCTATAACTACTACGCAGTCGAGCTGACGCATACGGTCTGCGATGTTTAGAATGTCCTCAATGTCCTCGTCGCTGTACGAGGTTGGCAAGTCGAGCCAACCGAGGAAGTCGTTTCCTTCGCCGGTGCCTGCTGTAAGAGTGTCAAACTTTTCTTGTGCAAGTTTGAGCATTTCCTGATATTTGGCATTGTTGCCGAGTGCTTTTTCGATGTTTAGTTTCATTGTGTTGATGATTTTAAGTTGATTATTTAAAATTTTAAGTTTTCCATATTGTTGTCTTTCAGGAATATCGTGTTGAATCCCAGTGCATTTGCTGCCTTTATGTTGGCTTCGTTGTCATCGATGAAGATACTTTCTTCGGGTTTGATGTGTGAATGTTCCACAACGTAGTCAAAAATGTCGCGGTTGGGCTTCTTCAGCCCGATTTCGTGTGAGAAGTAGGCCTGTTCCACAAGGCATTCAAGTCCATCGACACCATGAACGCGCTTAAGCAATGCTGTGTAGAATCGGTAGTGGATTATGTTGGTGTTGCTGAGGATGAAGGTGCGGTATTTGCCTTCTTGCTTAAGCCGTTTCAGCATTTCGATTCGAGCGGTAGGGAAGTCCATGATTAGTGCATCCCAGCATTCTTCGAGGGTTTT
>JAEEGG010008740.1_pt1 | contig 22878 bp, 16 predicted proteins | sample 9134161 | NCBI WGS metagenome assembly JAEEGG01 (sample SAMN16246543, study PRJNA631951) | gut metagenome | biome: gut microbiome; feature: rumen; material: CR-attached | host: Bos | place: Iran: Karaj | collected 2018-10
GAGCTGCAGCTTGGCCTGTTCGATATGATTCAGATAGAGATGGGTATCGCCAGTGGTATGGATGAAGTCACCAGCCTTATAGCCTGTCACCTGTGCCATCATCTGCAGCAGCAGGGCATAGGAGGCAATATTAAAAGGTACACCCAGGAAGGTGTCGGCACTGCGCTGATAGAGTTGCAGCGACAGGCGGTCACCTGCCACGTAGAACTGGAAAATGGTGTGACAGGGCGGTAAAGCCATCTTGTTGACCTCTGCCACGTTCCAGGCTGACACGATCATTCGACGGGAGTTGGGATTGTTCTTCAACTGATCCAGCACATATTGAATCTGGTCGATGGTACCCCCGTCATAGTCGGGCCATGAACGCCATTGGTGTCCATATACCGGTCCGAGCTCTCCGTTCTCGTCAGCCCATTCGTTCCAGATGCGCACGCCGTGCTCCTGCAGGTACTTCACGTTGGTGTCACCCTTCAGGAACCAGAGCAGTTCGTAGATGATCGACTTCAGATGGAGCTTCTTGGTGGTGAGCAGGGGGAACCCGTCGTCGAGGTTGTAGCGTGACTGGGTGCCGAAGATGCTGATGGTACCGGTACCGGTACGGTCGCCTTTCTCAGTACCTTCCGTCAGAATACGATTAAGAATGTCTAAATACTGTTTCATATATTTTACCTTTTTACTTTTTTACCTTTTTACCTTTTCCATCATCTCCACAGGTTCTGTTGGCAGGTGGGTGGTCTTGATGCGCCAAGGCTTCGGGTAGAGGTTGTTGGCGCGGTTGCCGATGTTCTTGACAGGTCCAAGGGCGAACCCCTTATAGGTGACGGTAACAAAGCCGCGAGGGGTATCTGCAGGCAGTGTCAGAGCCTCACCACGCAGGTATTTCAGAGCGTCGGCGTAGGGCAGGTCAACCTGCGGGTAAGCGCCTTCGGGCAGATCGGCTTTCAGTACCTTGAGGCGCTGCATGTTGTTTTTGGTGTCAGCCCCAGACTTCGTGCCTCCCTTCCTGAGTACAGCGACGAACAGACCTTCACTCTGTGTGATACCGGGGATGAAGCGATAGACGGGCGCCTCGAAGCCCGCAAGCAGTGAACCCGTGATGCGCCATTCCGGCTTGGTGGGAATCTCCAGCGGCTCTGCGTCGTAGGTGTCGATGATCCAGCGCACGTTCTCTTCGTTCTCCTTGGTATTAAAGGTACACGTGCTATAGATTAGGATGCCGCCAGGGGTGAGACACTCCCAGGCGTCGGCGACAATCTCTCGTTGCAGGCGCCAGCACTTCTCTACGTTCTGCAGACTCCATTCACCGATGGTGGCAGGGTCTCTGCGGAACATCCCTTCACCAGAACAAGGTACGTCGCACAGTATCATGTCGAACAGGGCCTTCGCCTTGTGGTAGTCGCGTGGATAGTTGTTGGTGACGACGCAATCACTCCAGCCCCATTTCGTGATGTTCTCCAAAAGGATCTGTGCCCGTGAGGTGATCGGCTCATTGCTGACCAACTGGCTCCCCTCAGGCAGGACACTGCGGACGGCAGTGGATTTACCGCCAGGCGCAGCACACATGTCGAGGACGGATAAAGGCTCTTGTCCTAAAAGCGTTCTGAGGATATGACAGACAAACATGGAGGCGGCTTCCTGCACATAGTAGCAGCCAGCATGGAAGAGCGGGTCGAAGGTGAAAGCGGGGCGCCCCTTGAGGTAGAAGCCTTCGGGGCACCAGGGAACGGCTTGCTCTATATGCTCCGCCCTCAGTGCTACATCGTGCCTGGGATTCAGTCGGATGCTGGTGGGAGCCTCCTCGTTGAAGGCTTCCATAAAGCTGTTAAAGCGCTCTTCGCCCATCACCAGCCTGGTTTCTCGGATAAATTCTTCGGGCAGTTGTATCATTTTCGGTACAAAGGTAGTGCAAACTGAGCGAAAAACCAAATTATATTTGAGTTTTTCCGAAGTGCAGCCTACCTTCGGGCAGTTTTCTGCGCAAAATTAAGAAAAATATAAGAATTTCCATTATCTTTGCAACTAATTTATGATTTGTTGCGTCAAACAGACAAAGAAATCCTGAATAAAGGTAAAAAAGTAAAAGGGTAAAAAAGTAAAAAGGAGAAAAGATATGAAAAAGTATTTAATCGCAATCGCAATGGTGCTGACTCTCAGCATGAATGCTGACGCAGCGGCACAGCGCCACCGTCATACGCCCCGTACGGAGCAGACGGACTCTACTAAAAACAATCCAAGTGCAATCGAAGCCTTTTCTGACACAACAACCGTAGCTGACTCCACCGTCATGGATTCGCAGTCAGGAAGCTCACACGTCAGAGTCGTCAGCGACGACGATGTGGACGGTATATTGGAACAAGTATTCGGTAATCTCGACAAAACTGCGATAGCAGGCATGTTTTTCGCTGCCGTTATTATTTTTATCATGTTTGTCCTTGCACCGATATTGATCATTGTCGCCGTGTTCTACTTCATCAACAAGAACCGTAAGGACCGGATCAAACTGGCACAGATGGCAATGGAGAAAGGACAGCCGATACCCGACGAGCTGTTGAAGGAGAATCAGAATCCGCTTAGCAACGACGACTATCAGACTGGTATCCGACAGATGTTCACAGGCGTAGGACTCGCCATCTTCCTCGGGATCGTGGTCGGAGATATTGGTTTCGGCATCGGTGCGCTCGTCTTCTGTATCGGACTTGGTAAGTGGTTTATCGCCAGACAGTCGGGCTTTGGAGGAAACAACACGTCGTTTGGCAATACAACAGATATTAATAACAACATCAATCATTCGGAACAATGAACAAAAGACTGACACGCTCTAATGACAGAGTATGGGCTGGGGTTTGCGGCGGCATAGCCGAATATCTGGATTTCGACCCCGTATTGGTAAGAATCGCGTACGCTTTCCTGACACTCTTTACAGCCTTTAGCGGATTGATCTTCTACATCGTGCTGTGGATCGTAATGCCAGAAAAGAACCTCTTGGAAAAATAAAAGGTAAAAAGTGGCAGAGTTCAGCGATATATCTCTCGTGACGCAGGTGGCGGTATTCCGAAACAAGAAGGCTTTCGACCAGCTTGTCAGGAAGTATCAGTCGCCTGTTCGTCGGTTCTTCCTGAATCAGACGCTGGGGGATGAGCAGCTGAGTGACGATCTGGCGCAAGAGACTTTTATCAAGGCCTATATGAACATCACCAAGTTTCGTGGTATGGCAAGCTTCTCTACCTGGTTGATGAGAATCGCCTACAATGTGTTCTACGATGAAGTCCGCTCCCGCCATCAGACAGAAGACGTAGATAGTTCCGTCACTGTGGCTCGCCAGACCGTTTCGGCAAGTGATACCCTGAAGATGGATATCTATGCAGCCCTGGCGCTTCTGAAAGCTGATGAACGCACGTGTATCACCATGCAACTCATCGACGGCTATCCGATAGATCAGATCAGTAATATTACGGGCATTGCGGAGAACACGGTGAAGTCGCATCTGAGAAGAGGAAAGGAAAAAATGGCAAACTATTTAAAACAGAATGGCTATGACCGATAAAGACAATAAGATGATAGAGGCGTTCTTCAAGCAGGCTGCCCAGCAGCAGATTGAAGATAATGGCTTTACCGAGCGGGTGATGAGGAATCTGCCTGACAGGAAAATGGAAGTGGTAAGGAAGCTGTCGCAGTTGTGGACTCTGTTCTGCATGGCGGTGGCTGGCGTGCTGTTCTTCGTGTTAGGAGGCTGGCAGGTCGTGACAGCCCTGTTCTATGCTACGCTTCGCATGATGTTTGGTTGGTTGGAAGTGCAGATGGTGACTGCCACCACCACGGAGATACCCGTCAATCTGTGGGGTATCCTGCTGCTGGTAGCTATCGTATTGGTTTACCTGCCTTATCAAACAGCCCGTAAGTTGTCCGCAACACTATAAACTCTGTGCGTCGGTTTAACTGATGGCACAGTTCCTGTTGTTCCTCAGAGAGTGTGGTGATGAATGGTTCGTTGAGTATGTCACCCTCTTTGAGGAACGGATATTTTTCTGCCACCTTCCGCTTGATGCGTTTCGGCTTGGCTTCACCATATCCTTTTGGTGTTAGTCTATCTGATAATATTCCTTTCTGAATGAGATAGTTAACTACGTTTTGTGCACGTAATTGTGAAAGGCGTTCGTTGTACTGGTCGGACCCTCTAAGATCGGTGTGAGCCGACAGCTCTATCGTGATGTTGGGATTGTCATTCAGCAGTTTCACAAGCTCGTCAAGGGCTGTCTGCGACTCAGGGCGCAGGGTGGCCTTATCGAAATCATAGAAGATATTCTCAATGAGTACAGGAGCAGAGATGTTTGCCAAGGGGAACTGCAAGACGTATTCTTCCGACTTCTTGACTGGTTCTACGCATAGCTGTTCCTGGTGGTTGAGATAGCCTTTGCAGGTGCCAAGGAACACATAATCGACGCCAGGTTTGATCTCCTGGGTGAAGGAACCGTCGCCAAGCACATTCAGTTTCAGATTGGTACCATCGTTGCCCACCATATAGACCTGTGCAGCAGGCAGTTCGTAACCGTCTTGCTCATACACCCACCCCTTGACGGTCTGAATAATCTCCGGATTATAGAAACTGTAGATGTGATCATAGCCTCTGGTATCGCCACGATTTGAACAAAAGTAACCTCGGTTATGCCGTCCCTCAAAGGTCATGCCGAAGTCGTCGCCTTGGGAGTTCAAGGGCGATCCGGGATGGGTCAGTTGGGTATTCTGATTTGAAATGTAAAAGATATCAAGTCCACCTAAGCCGGGATGCCCGTCAGAAGAGAAATAGAAGTCGCCATTGGGACGGAACGTCGGAAACATCTCGTTACCTGATGTGTTGACAGGGGCTCCGAGATTCTCTATGCTGCCTATCTCGTTATTCCCATAGAGTCGGCATCGCCAGATGTCATAGCCTCCTGCTCCGCCTGGCATATCGCTGACGAAATAGAGCCACTCGCCATCGGGTGATACGGCGGGGTGGGCATAGCTGAAAAGGGTATCTTTGGAGATGGTCAGTTCTGTAGGTTTGCTCCAAGCGGCATCGGTGCGGTTGGATATAGCGATGGTGGCATAGCGGGGTGAGTTAGGGTCTGTCTTGCAGAGCGTGAGAAACATCGTCTGTCCGTCAGGGGAGAAACAACAGGCTCCCTCGTCGAAATCGGAGTTCAGTTCCGAATCAATCGCCTGAGGTTTCATCCATTTCCCTTTGTCATCCTTCTGTGAGTAGAAGATGTCGGCAGCTTTTGTTCCTGTGATACCGCTATACTCATCGCCTTGTGCCTGGTTGCGGGTAGAGGTGAAATAGAGCTGGTCGTGGTCGTCGCCAGCTAACATAGGTGAATACTCTGCCCGACGGGAATTAAACAGACCTTCACGCTTGACGATGTAGTCAGAGCCTTCTTTCTTCCACATCGGAGCCGACTCTGCTGCCTTGAGCTGGCTTTGGGCGAGTGACAGTAATGGGCTGTTTCTGAATTGTAAACTGTCGATTGCTATCCTGAACTGTCTGGCAGCCTCTTTATAGTTGCCATTGCGCATATAGAGCTGACCGAGATAGAGATGGGTCAGTGAGTCTGCCTGTTTATAACGGACCACATTATTATAAGCGGTAATAGCCTTGTTGGTGAAATTGATGCGACGATAGCATTCTGCCGTTTTCTTGGCACGTACACCTTTGAGTTCCCGCTCTTTGGAAGGTGTCTGACTGTATGCCTTACGGTATTGAATGGCCGCATCGTGATACTCCCCGATGGCATATAGCTTGTCACCTTTCTTCATAGCCTGATCTGCACCGCAACTGAACAGCAGTCCGGTGGTGAGGGCTATCGTCAATATGGTGAAGAATCTGCGCATATCATCTTTAAAACGATATGGCTTCCGATTTATTGCTTCTTACCTTTTTTCTTTTTAGGAGTTTCGTCGGGCGTAACTGTGATACGACGGTTGGAAGGGTCGCTCATCACATCATGTACGATGTCTGCCACCTGCTGTTTCAACTCGTTGATAAACTGCTGGGCATCGTACTTCTGATGCTCAATGTCGCGGAGCTTCTTCTCCCAGATGCCTGTGAGTTCACAACTCTTCAGCAGCTCTTCGCGAATCAGGTCGATGAGTTCTATGCCTGTAGGTGTCGCCACCAGGCGCTTTCTCTCTCGCTTGATATAGTGGCGCTTGAAGAGTGTCTCAATGATCGAGGCGCGTGAGGAGGGGCGACCGATGCCGTTCTCCTTCATGGCAGCGCGCAGGGTCTCATCCTCCACAAACTTGCCGGCAGTCTCCATCGCACGCAGCAGCGAGGCTTCATTATAATAAGGTGGAGGTGTGGTCCACTTTTCTGTAAGGGTGGGCTTATGGTCACCGGATTCCCCTTTGACGAAGGTAGGCAAGGTACGCTCCTCGTCGTCTGGCTTCTTTTCTTCGTCGTCGCTGTCGGTTTTTACTTCGGTCTTCTCTCTGACGACACGCCAGCCTGGATCGAGAATCTCCTTGCCAGTCACCTTGAACTCGATGTCATCCACTTCGCCCAGAACCGTTGTCGTAGAGAACTTACAGTCAGGCAGGAAAACACCGATGAAGCGGCGGGCTACGAGGTCGAAGACTTTCTGCTCGGCATCGCTGAGATTCTGGGGAACAACGCCCGTAGGGATAATGGCGTGGTGGTCTGTTACCTTGGATGTGTCGAACACACGTTTCGACTTCTTCAGGGCTTTGCCGCCGATAGGCTTGATCAGCTCCGCATAGGGTGCCACACCGCCGAATTTTGTCTGATAGAGCCCGTTCAGCGTCTGAGGGCATTTGGCATAGATATCGTCGGAAAGATATTGGGTATCTACACGGGGATAGGTGGTGTATTTCTTCTCGTAGAGACTCTGGATGAGGTTGAGCGTCATCTCTGCCGAATAGGCGAACTTGCGGTTGCAATCAACCTGTAAGGAGGTCAGGTCGTAGAGCTGTGGCGGTTGTTCCTTGCCTTCTTTCTTCTCTACCTTTGTAACCGTAAAGGGCTTGCCCTCAATGGTCTCAAAGGCTTTTTCACCTTTCTCCTTACAGGTGAACTTTCCCTTAGTTGCTGTAAAGGTGGTATCACGATAGACGGTAGCCAACACCCAATAAGGCTCCGGCTTGAAGTTCTCGATCTCTTTCTGACGGTTGACGATGAGGGCGAGGGTAGGGGTCTGAACACGTCCGATGCTGAGCACCTGACGATCCTGTCCGTATCTGAGCGTATAGAGGCGAGTGGCATTCATGCCTAACAGCCAGTCGCCGATGGCACGTGAGAGACCTGCCAGATAGAGCGGCTGGTAGTCGGACTGGTCTTTCAGGTTGGCAAAGCCTTCGCGGATGGCTTCGTCGGTCATCGACGAGATCCAGAGGCGCTTGACAGGACAGGTGGCTTGTGCTTTCTGCATCACCCATCGCTGGATGAGTTCACCTTCCTGCCCGGCATCACCGCAGTTGACGATGCCGTCAGCAGCCTGCATCAGTTTCTCGATGATAGCAAACTGTTTCTTAATACCGTTATCGTCGATAAGTTTGATGCCAAAGCGTTGTGGCACCATTGGCAACTGTGTCAGGGCCCAAGGTCTCCAGGCTGGTGTGTAGTCTCCAGGCTCCTTTAAGGTACAGAGGTGCCCAAAGGTCCACGTCACCTGATAGCCGTTACCTTCCATATAGCCATCGTGAGAGCTGTTAGCTCCCAAGATGCGTGCAATATCCCGAGCGACACTCGGTTTCTCAGCGATGCAAACTATCATAGTCATTGATTTTCTTGAGGTAATACTCACGGAAGTCCCGCCAATGATAATAGGGCGCACAATCTGTGGCAATGGGCAGTTTGGCCTCTTTCTCATTGAGTAACACCTTAAAGAGCACGTCCTGGTCTTGAGGATTCTCCCGATAGAAGATAAACTGAATGTTGGAAGCCATGGGGAATACACTTGAGCTCCACCAGCCTTTAGCTTCCAGCTCTTCCAGGTTGTCGGTCTCTAAACCATAGCCGTTGATGTCTAACAGGCAGACGAGGGGCAACAGGACGGTATCGTGACCGAAGCGCAACTGCACACCTGGTCTTTCAAGACAGATACAACTGTCGGCGTCATTGATCAGCTTACGTAACAGCACCCGTTGTCTGTATGGCTGGCGACCGCCATTCAGCTTACAGGCGCCATAGTTGATGTACCACCAGGCATTGTCGTTCTGCCAAAGACGATAAAGGTCTTCTATCGTGAAGATATCAGTCAGGTAGCCTTCTTGATAGAGGTGCGTGTGCTGCTGGAAAAGCCCCATCTTGATGAGGAAATAGTTCAGTTGCTGTTCGTTAACTAATTCCCGGGCTTTATCTGGTTCTGTGAATAAGAGCTTCATCAGTTCAGAATTACTTTTGTAAGCTACGGTAAAAGCATCGTGCGCAGCCTTGGCCTCAGGTGTCATGGCTTGAGTCATGAGCTCTTTGTCCTGATAGTTCAGATACCACATGTCATGCATCGTGGCATTCATCCTGATTTTCAGATTTGGGTTATATTTGATGAATTCAAGCATGGCACTTGCCATACTTAAGATACATCGGCTGGCGTTGGTACTACGGGCTTCGATAATGGCATCCCCCTCGAATACTTCAGGAAATCTCTGTGGCATACGCGCGTATATCTGACGTATCTGCTGATGCCCGTAATTTGTCAGGTCGCCCCAACGCATCTCGGAATTAGCTATAATGGTCTGTATTTGTCTGAGCACTTCGTGGCCTGTCGGTGTCAGTTGCCCTGCACTGTCAGCCCTGCACATCATCAAGTACGGAATGTCATAGCCCATGCGCCTGTTGATATATCGGGAACCATGCCTGCCGTAGTGTGAGATATAGAAAGGGTGCTTGCCTGCGGGTGGCGCCGTCATCTTGAAATCAATGTTCTCTGGATAGATGGTGTAATTAGTAACGGCAAATGTCGGATCCTTCTTGATGATATCCGATACACTCTGGGCACGCATAACCCATGCGCCTGCCGTTAGTAGCATTATGAAAATAAACGTTTTGATTCTCATACTGCCTGCAAAGGTACAAAAAAAAAATAAGAAAGCCAGTCTTTAAGGGGATTTTTTAAAGACTGGCTGTTTTTTCTTAACCTTTTAAACTTGATTTTGCCTGTTCCTGGGCCTTGATCACCCGTTCGCACCAGGCATCGAAATCAGGATCCTCAACTTGTAGCTCCGGATGGCTGAGCAGGTGAGCGATACAGCGGCGTACACCCTCGTCAAAACGTGTTGTGGCCTGGTAACCAGGAACGGCACGCTTTAATTTCGTGCAGTCGAAGACAACACTCAAGGCTTTGTCGCCAATCAGATTCCCCAAGAGATCGTATTCCTTAGGGCAGACATCTGCGAGGAATGACGATGCGACATAATAGGGACGAAATTCCACATCAAGCACCTTGGCTGTTGTGGCGTAGATCTGATTCCATGTCAGCTGCTCATCGCTCATAATCTGGAATGCTTCACCAAGTGCTTTGGGATTACCTATCAGACCAATAAAGCCTTTTGCGAAATCCTCATTCCACGTCAGGGTCCATAAAGAAGTACCATCCCCCTGCACAATCACCGGCTTACCTTCCATCATACGCTTCAGCACCTGCCAACTGCCTTTCGGACCGTGAACGCTTAAGGGTACACCTCTTTCACAATAAGTATGACTTGGGCGGACAATCGTTACAGGGAAGCCGTTCTCACGGTATTCGTGCATCAGCAACTCCTCGCAGGCAATCTTGTCGCGAGAGTACTGCCAATAGGGGTTGGCCAGCGTCGTACCTTCTGTGATAATATGGTTAGCTGCCGGTTTGTTGTAGGCAGAAGCGGAGCTGATGTAGATATATTGGTTGGTGCGCCCCCGGAAAAGGCGGATGTCGCGTTCTACCTGTGAGGGCAGGAAACCAATGAACTCACAGACAGCGTCAAACTTGGTGTCGCCAATCTTCTGGAGTACGGTTGTCTCATCATTGATGTCGCAGATGACTTGTGTGACACTTGCAGGTACTTCTGCTTTTCGATTACCACGATTCAGTAGCCACAAATCATGACCACTTTCTGCCAATTGCCTGGTGATGGCACTGCTGATGGTGCCTGTTCCACCGATTAATAGAATCTTCATAATCTGGCCTTTTGTTCTTAGTTTGTTGCTCTTGCGTGCAAAGATACGAAAAAAACTAAGTATTATCATTGATATTTCAATATTTTAATGTATCTTTGCAGAAAAATTATAAGATTAAGGATATAGCTACGCTATTCATATATGTCAAGACTGTCTAAATTGTTCACCAGTAAACTGTCCGTCAAGATTAGTTTGAAGGTCGTTCTGCTTGTTGCGGTGTTACTTGCAGCAGCTCTTTTTACGATGCTTTATTATTCGCGGAAGACGGTGAGGCAAGAAGCCATGTTGAAGGCAGAACAGACATTGGAGAATACGGTTGAACATATTGATAATGTGCTGCTAAGTGTGGAGCAATCGGCAGGTAATGTATATTTTAATATGTGTCGCCATCTCGATAATCCTGAATTGATGTATGTGTATAGTCGCAGACTCGTGGAGTCGAACCCGTATATCGCTGGTTGTGCCATCGCGTTTGAACCTTATTATTATAAAGAGCGCGGTGAATTGTTCATGGCCTATTACCACCGTACAGAAACGGGCTCAGAGATCATTCGGGCAGAGTCTTTTGGAAGCACGCCATATAATCAGCAGTTGTGGTATATGGAGCCCATGAAGAAAGGAACTCCCCTTTGGACCAACCCTTTGGAGGATCTTGATGCGAATAGCGAGACAATCATAACCTTTTGTCTGCCTATCAGCGATTCCAAAGGTCAGCGTGTAGGTGTCATGGGTGTTGATGTCACTATCAATATGCTTTCCCGGATCGTTCAGTCTGCGAAACCGTCAGAACATTCGTATAGTGTACTACTGGGTTCTGATGGCTCCTACTTAGTTCATCCAGATGGCTCCAAACTTCAGGATGAAACCATTTACACCCAGTTGGAGTATGGGGCTGATCCTTCGGTGAAAGAGACGGTTGATGCCATGATGGCTGGAGAAAACGGCTATAAGCGAATAAAGATGTACGGGAAAGGCTACTATGTGTTCTATAAGCCTTTTAAGCGTAATATGGTTCAAGGTCGTTATTTGGAGAATCTGGGATGGAGTGTGGGTATTGTCTATCCTGAGGATGATATTTTTGGCGATTATGACCGTCTGCTGATATACGTCATGTTGATAGCCGTATTCGGTATTCTCCTATTAGCACTATTGTGCCAGTTCTTTATTCATCGTAGATTGTTGCCATTGGTGTTCTTGACAAAGTCGGCGCATCGCATCGCGAATGGTCATTACGATGAACCGATTCCAGACAGTCATCAGCATGACGAGATCGGACAGCTGCAGAATAACTTCCAGCAGATGCAGCAGGCTTTGGCAAAGCATGTGAATGAACTGGAAAAGTTGGATAAAGAACTGCAGGGACAAGGCGAGCGTTTGCAGGTGGCCTATCATCAGGCACAAGCTGCTGACCGCCTAAGGACGTCTTTCCTTCATAATATGACCAATCAGATGCTTACACCTGTTCAGATTATTTCTGACAGGGTCAATAAATTGTTGCACTTGCAGACGTTACATTCCAATGATGTAGATCATATGGCAGATGACATCCAGAAACAGGGTGAGGTCATTACAGAACTGCTTAACTATCTGCTGGAATTGTCGAAGGATGCAACGGGAAAGGAGGGACAAGATGGGTAGATTACGTCATTCTCTCTCGTTGAAACTGAGTGTCGGTGTGTTGTTCCTATCTGTACTCGTGTTTGTCGCCGCTTTAGGTGTTATGTTTGTACAGTCTCGCTATATGCTCCTCAAGGAAGCGACAGAACATGTTGCCAGCGTGTTGGATCATACGGTTTTACGTGTTAGAAGGTCCATGAATATCGTGGAGACGGCTACCAATTCAAATGGCTGGATGACACAGGCATTTCTTCAGCCAGACTCTTTGCTGGCTTTCTCTCATCGTGTGGTATTGCTGAATGGCCATGTCAACGGTTGCTCCATTACCGTTGAGCCGGATGTGTTCCCTGAGTTGGGACCATTTTCTGCTTACTCTATCAGGGAAGGCGACTCCATTATAACTGTCAGGGAAGGTGCTTACGACTATTATGACCAGGTGTGGTATAAACAGCCTAAGAGCTTGGAACGTTCCTGCTGGACAGACCCCTTTAATGACTTCAATAGCAATTCCGTCTATACCCATCATATTATTGCCTCTTATTGCAAACCCCTTTACATGGACGATGGGCGATTCGTAGGCATTATCTCTACCGATCTGTCGTTGGATCGAATGAAGGAGACAATTGCCGAGGAACAGCCTTATCCGAATACCTATTTTGTCATGATCAATACAGAGGGACGGTATATTATCCATCCGGATTCAATCAAGGAACTCAATAAGACCATATATGAAGATCTTGATGCTAAGAAGCATGCAGATCTGATCGCTTTGGGGCATGAGATGGCAATCGGTGCCAAGGGTAATATGCGTGTTACTATTGATGGTACGTCCTGTCTGGTTTGTTATCAACCTGTTCCGGAAACAAAATGGTGTTTGGCGTTGATTATTCCTGACAGGGAAATCCTTCAGACCTATTACAGGCTTGCTTATATCATGGTTCCACTGATAGTTGTTGGATTGATCGTCATCCTTTTGGTTAGCTGGGTGATTGTAGCCCATGCAATCAGACCTCTGAATCAACTTTTGGTTCAATCGAAGGATATTGCTAATGGGCGATATGAGAACCAGATACCTCACACAAAGCGTCAAGATGCAGTAGGCAGACTTCAGAATAGTTTCGCGACCATGCAGGAGTCGCTGACCCGACATGTCAGTGAGATTAAGAATGCGACAGAGGAGACTAAACGTAGTAATGAAGAGATTGTTGAGGCCACAAAGCTGGCAGAGGATGCTGACCGCCAGAAAATACTTTTTATTCAGAATGTGACCCATCAGATCCGTACACCGCTGAATATCGTTATGGGCTTTGCGCAGGTGTTGCGTACTAGTCTGGAAGAAATTCCTCATGATGAAGTGAAAAAGATTGTTGATATGATGGATCACAACGCGAAGACACTCTCTCGTATGTTGCTGATGCTCTACGACAGTTCTGATGCAGGCCTCTCCACTGAGCTTAGTATGCATAAGGACGATCAAGTGTTCTGTAATGAGGTGGCTCGTGAGTGTATTCATTTCACAAGGGAGTATTTCCCGGAGATTAACGTTAAGTTTAAGAGCGATTTGCCTGATTCGTATTCAATTCAGACAAACGGCCTCTATCTGATGCGTACCCTGCGTGAGCTTCTTTATAACTCAGCCAAGTATTCTGATGGCGCTTATGTGGTGTTCAGTGTACATGAGACGGATAACTCTGTTCGCTTTATAGTAGAGGATCAAGGTCCTGGTATGTCAGAAGCATATCGTGACCAGATGTTCGTGCCATTTACCAAGGTTAATGAACTCTCTGAGGGATTGGGACTTGGTCTGCCATTGAGTAAACGGCATAGTCAGAATCTCGGAGGCGATTTGATTCTTGATACAAGTTATCAAGAAGGTTGCCGTTTTATCCTCGAGTTGCCAAATAATAGTAGAAACGATTGATTTGAAACATATTGCATGAAACTATATTCCGATGAAGAACTGGCAGAATTGCTAGATCAGGAAATCTTCCACCAAATCAGTGCAGCTGCAGACCAACTGGGTCTGGAGTGCTATGTGGTTGGCGGGTATGTGAGGGATATCTTCCTGGAACGTCCCTCTAACGATATTGATGTTGTGGTTGTTGGCAGTGGTATCGCCGTGGCTGAAGAGCTGAAACGCATAGTAGGCAAGAAAGCGCATCTGTCAGTGTTTAAAAATTTCGGTACTGCCCAGGTGAAGTTCCGCCAGAAGGGTAGGGAGTATGAGGTGGAGTTCGTTGGTGCACGTAAGGAGAGCTATAGCCATGACTCCCGAAAGCCTGTCGTAGAAGACGGAACATTGGAAGATGACCAGAACCGTCGTGATTTTACCATTAATGCGATGGCGATCTGCCTGAACCGTCATCGTTTTGGAGAGCTGGTGGATCCCTTTAATGGATTAGCCGACTTGGAGGATGGCATTATCGCGACACCTTTGGAACCAGATGTCACATTTTCTGATGACCCGTTGCGTATGATGCGCTGTGTGAGATTTGCCACGCAGTTAAATTTCCAGATTGAGGAAGATACCTATGTGGCACTGGAGCGCATGGCAGATAGAATACGTATCGTCAGTGGCGAGCGTATCAAGGATGAACTCAACAAGATCATCCTGTCTCCCCATCCCAGTATCGGTTTTGAGTACCTGCAACGCACAGGACTCCTCCAGCTCATATTGCCTGAACTCGCGGCTTTGGATATCGTAGAGCAGAAAAACGGGCGTGCTCATAAGAATAATTTCTATCACACGCTTGAAGTTCTGGAAAATGTGGCGGAAAAGTCGGATCATCTGTGGCTACGCTGGGCTGCTTTGATGCATGATATCGGAAAGACCAGGTCGAAACGTTGGGATCCATCTATTGGTTGGACCTTTCATAACCATAATCTCATTGGTGCCAAGATGGTGCCACAGATATTTCGGCGACTGATGCTTCCCATGGACATGAAGATGAAATATGTGCAGAAACTGGTTGATCTTCATATGCGTCCAATTGCTATTGCTGATGACGAAGTTACAGACTCAGCTGTACGCCGGTTGATGAATGATGCAGGCGAGGACATTGATGATCTGATGACCCTCTGTGAGGCAGATATCACATCGAAAAATGAAGTCCGTAAAAAACTCTTCCTTGAGAACTTCCGTATGGTACGTGAGAAACTTGCCGACTTGAAAGCCAAGGACTATGTCCGTTTGCTGCAGCCAGTTATCGATGGTAATGAGATTATGGAGATGTTCCATTTGAAACCGAGTCGTGAGGTGGGTGTTTTGAAGCAGTATCTCAAAGATGCCGTCCTTGACAATAAGGTGGAAAACGAACGTGCGCCATTGATGCAGTTGCTACTGGAGAAAGCGCGTGAGATGGGGCTCGTCTCAGTGTGATGTCTGATTTTGCATGTTTGAAAACGACCATGGCGACGTCTGATTTTGGAATAAGTTTTCTATAAAAGTCTAATAGCCAATAAACTTTGTTAAATTCTATATATCTAAGGTTATATTTTTCGTACCTTTGCACCTTGGAAAATTCAATTTGCAATAAATAGGTATGAAAATGAAGAAAGTTTTGATGTTTGCTGCTGCCTCGATGCTGTTGGCATCGTGCGGAGGTGGTGGCGGTCGCCCTTCTTTTGGCGACAATGAGTTTCCTGTAGTGACAGTGGGTACATCAAGCACCACGATGCAATCCACTTATCCTGCCATTATCAAGGGTGTACAGGATGTGGAAATTCATCCGAAGGTGCAAGGATTTATTACCCAGATTAATGTGAAGGAAGGTCAGACGGTGAGTGCCGGAGAGGTCATCTTCGTGTTGGATAACGTGACTTATCAGGCTCAGGTGCGCCAGGCGCAGGCTCAGGTGAATACATCTACAGCTGCATTAAACACGGCAAAGTTGACATACGATAACTCTCAGAAACTGTTTGAGAGTGGTGTCATCGGTGATTACGAGCTGAAGTCGTCTAAGAACAGCTATGAGAGTGCTGTCGCAAATCTGGCTGCAGCTCAGGCGAGTCTTGCTTCTGCCAAGGAGATGCTGAGCTTCTGCTACGTGAAGAGTCCGGCTGCCGGTGTCGTTGGTTCTCTGCCCTTGAAGGTAGGTACACTTGTAAGTGCAAGTAATACGTTGACCACCGTGTCAAACATCAGTTCCATGGAAGTTTATTTCTCTATGACAGAGAAGGATGTGCTCGCTATGGGTAAGAACGCTGGTGGCCTGGCAGGTGCCATTGAGGCGATGCCTGCTGTGAAACTGAAGCTGGCTGATGGTACAGAATATGGTCAGGAAGGTCGTGTCACCAAGATGAGTGGTGTGATTGACGCTACGACAGGTTCTGTACAGATCATCGCCGTGTTCCCCAATGCAGAGAAGGTGCTGAAGAGCGGCGGTTCTGGCACGATTGTTATTCCTCGCAGCAACAACGATGTTATCATTATTCCGCAGAGCAGTGTATCTGAGTTGCAAGATAAGAAGTTTGTCTTTATCCTTGACAAAGACAACAAGGTGAAATACACTGAGATAAAGGTGGATCCCCAGAATGATGGTAATACCTTTATTGTGACCGAGGGTCTGAAGAAAGGCGATAAGTTTGTTACCAATGGTATCACCAAGCTTCATGACGGTATGGAGATTGTTCCCATTACGCCGGAAAAGTATCAGCAGAAGATCTCCGATCAGGCTAAGGCTATGAGTGCTGGCGACATTGTGGGAGCGATGAAGAAGTAAAAGGGTGAAAAGGTAAAAAAGTAAGAAGGTAAAAAAGTAAGAAGGTAAAAAGTAAAACCGATATGACTTTTACAACATTTATTAAACGCCCGGTACTCTCAACGGTGATTTCCATTGTCATTGTGTTGCTGGGTTTTATCGGATTGGTGTCGCTGCCTATTGAGCAGTACCCCAATATCGCGCCGCCTACTGTCGTTGTGCAGACACAGTACTCTGGTGCTGATGCCGAGACAGTGAAGAATTCTGTGATCACGCCGCTTGAAGAGAGTATCAACGGTGTGGAAGGAATGGATTATATGACCTCGACGGCTTCGTCGGGTTCGGCTCAGATTACAGTCATGTTCCGTCAGGGAATGAATGCTGATATGTGTGCCGTGAACGTGCAGAATCGTGTGTCTCAGGCTCAGGCCCTTCTGCCTGCTGAGGTAACGCGTGTGGGTGTGACGGTAACGAAGCGTCAGTCCTCTCAGGTGATCATGTACACCTTGACATCTGATGGCCGTTACGACGACCAGTTCCTGACGAACTATGCCAATATCAACATTATACCGGCCTTGAAGCGTATTCAGGGTGTGGGTGATGTGATGAGCCCTGGTATGAAAACCTACTCTATGCGTATCTGGCTGAAGCCTGATGTGATGAAGCAGCATGGACTGATGCCAAGCGATATCGCCAACTTGATGGCAGAACAGAATATCGAGGCTGCTCCAGGTACCTTTGGTGAACAGTCGGATGTGGCTTTTGAGTATTCTCTGCGCTATACAGGTCGTTTGAAGACGCCGGAGGAATTTGGTAACATCATCGTTCAGAGTAAGCCCGATGGTACGACATTGAAGCTGAAGGATGTAGCACGTATTGAGTTGGGCGGATTGATGTATTCCGTCTCGATGAGAAACAACAACCTGCCCTCTGTGATGGGTATGGTACAGCAGATTGCCGGTTCTAACGCTAACGATATCGCCAAGCAGGTGAAGGCTGAGCTTGATGAACAGGCGAAGCTCTTCCCGCCGGGCATGATCTATAAGATCAACTACGACGTGACCGAGTTCCTCTATGCCTCTATCGAGGAGGTGGTGTTCACGCTCTTCATGACGCTGGCACTCGTGTTCTTCGTGGTGTATATCTTCCTGCAGGATATGCGTTCTACGCTGATCCCGCTGATTGCCGTACCTGTATCTCTGATCGGTACGTTCTTCTTCCTCAATGTGATGGGATTCTCCATCAACCTGCTGGTACTCTCCGCCTTGCTGCTGGCCATCGCCATTGTGGTGGATGATGCCATCGTGGTGGTTGAGGCTGTGCATGCCAAGTTGGATCAGGGTTATAAGTCACCGCTCACAGCCTCTATCGATGCCATGAATGAGATCTCTGGCGCCATCATCTCCATCACTCTTGTGATGGCAGCTGTGTTCGTGCCGGTATCATTTATCGGTGGAACCTCAGGCTCGTTCTATCGTGAGTTCGGTGTGACGATGGCTGTCAGCATTATCATCTCAGCTCTGAATGCCTTGACGTTGTCGCCGGCACTCTGTGCCATCTTCCTGAAGCCTCACGATACCGAAGGACATGAGAAGAAACTGTCTCGTGTGGATCGTTTCCACCAGTCCTTCAACGTAGCTTTCGATACGACTATCGGTAAGTATAAGAATATCCTGGAGAAACTGGTGCGCAAGCCACTGGCTATCATTGCCACGGTATTGGTAGGTATTGTGGTGATGGGTATTATGATGTTTACCACCAAGAGTGGTCTGGTGCCTGACGAGGATACGGGTACTATCTTCTGTACCATCTCGATGCCGCCTGCCACCTCTGTGGCCCGTACGCGTCAGATCATTGACGAGGTTGACTCCATCTTGGCTGCCGATCCCGCTATCATGAGCCGTGAGCAGATCCAGGGTTATAACTTCATCGCAGGTGCTGGTTCCGACCAGGCCACGTTTATCATGAAGCTGAAGCCTTTCAGTGAGCGTCAGAAGGGTCTGTGGTGGAAGATCTGCGGATTGTGGGAAGGCGACGGTATCTATCGTTTCTTCCTCAATCCCTACGATGCCACAGGTGTGATTGCCCAGATCTTCATCAAGACATCCCATATCAAGGATGCCCAGGTGCTGGCTTTCTCGCCCCCAATGATTCCCGGTTACTCGCTGAACAGTGGTCTGTCAGTGGTGATGCAGGACCGTACTGGTGGTAGCCTGAGCAAGTTCTACGATATTGTGAAGAATTTCCTGGCTGAGCTCAACAAGCGTCCTGAGTTCCAGACAGCCCAGACATCCTATAACCCGAACTATCCGCAATATATGGTGAATGTGAATGTGGCCAAGTGTAAGCAGAGTGGTATCTCTCCTGCTACAGTCCTTTCTACCTTGCAGGGTTACTATGGTGGTCTCTACGCCTCCAACTTCAATGCCTATGGTAAGCTCTATCGTGTGATGATCCAGGGCGCACCCGAGACCCGTATGACGGAGGCTTCACTGAATAGTATATATGTACGCACATCCGCAGGTATGGCTCCTGTCAAGGAGTTCTGTAACCTGGAGCGTGTCTATGGTCCGTCAAACATCAACCGTTTCAACCTGTACACCTCTATTAACGTGACAGGTACGGTAGCCAGCGGCTATTCTACCGGTGAGGCTATCCAGGCCCTTCGCGATGTGGCCGCAGAGACACTGCCAGCAGGTTATTCTTATGATTTCTCAGGTCTGACACGTGAGGAGGCCAAGGCATCCAACACCACAGGTATCATCTTCCTGCTCTGTTTCGTCTTCATCTATCTGATTCTGTCAGCCCAGTATGAGTCATACATCCTGCCACTGTCAGTATTGTTGTCTGTACCCTTCGGACTGGCAGGCTGTTTCCTGTTTACCAACCTCTTCGGGCATGCAAACGATATCTACATGCAGATCTCGCTGATCATGCTGATTGGTCTGTTGGCAAAGAACGCCATTCTGATTGTGCAGTTCGCCCTTGAGCGTCGTCAGACAGGTATGGCCATCTCTTGGTCAGCTGTGCTGGGTGCCGCAGCCCGTCTTCGTCCTATCCTGATGACCTCGTTGGCAATGGTTATCGGTCTGTTGCCGATGATGTTTGCCTCAGGTGTAGGTAAGAATGGTAACCAGACGCTGGGTGCCGCAGCTGTGGGCGGTATGCTGATTGGTACCATCCTTCAGCTCTTCGTTGTTCCGACTTTGTTTGTCATCTTCCAGTCAATTCAGGAGAAGATCAGTCCGATGAAGTTCGAAGATGATGAAAATGCCGAGGTTGCTGCCGAGTTGGCTCAGTATGCACATAAAGAACCCGTTGATTTTGAACTCGAGAAGTAATATGAAGAAAATAATGATCATGATATCCGCAGCGCTGCTGCTTGCAAGTTGCGGACTTTACAACAAGTACGAGCGCCCGATGGTTGATACGGAAGGTCTCATCCGTGACCCTCTGTCACCCACCGATACGCTGGCAGTGGCGCCACAGGACACAGCGTCGTTTGGCAACCTGCCGTGGCGCAGCGTCTTCACTGACCCCCAGCTGCAGCAGCTGATCGCTCAGGGTTTGGAGCGTAATGCCAACCTGCAGAACGCCGCCTTGACTGTTCAGATGTATGAGGCCATGCTGAAGGCAGCTAAATTGGCCTTCCTGCCAGGTGTCACCCTCGGTACACAGCAGCCCATGGGATCCATCTCTACGATCCACACCAGTCCGTCAGTGGAGACCAAGAGCTATTCTATTCCCGTTCAGGCCTCATGGACCATCGATCTCTTTGGCAACATCCTGTCGCAGAAGCGTTCTACGCAGATGCAGCTCCTGGCCTTCAAGGACTACCAGATGGCAGTTCGTGCGCAGGTTATCAGCGGCATTGCCAACAGCTATTACACCCTGTTGATGTTAGACGAGCAGCTCCGCATCGTGAAGACGATGTCGAAGATGGCGAAAGAGACGTGGAACATGTCTCAGCAGCAGTTTGAACTGGGTCGTACGCGTGCCAACGCTGTGCATAGTGCTGAGGCAGCCTACCTGTCCACACTGACGCAGATCAACGACTTCGAGCGCCAGATCCGTGCTACGGAGAACGCCCTGTCGTTGCTTATCGGACAGGCTGGTCAGCAGATACCCCGTTCCACATTGGCAGAACAGTCGCTGCCTGACGAGTTTGCCGTAGGTGTAGGCGTGGCCCTGTTGCAGAACCGTCCTGATGTGCATAATGCCGAGATGGAGCTCGCTTCTTGTTTCCATGATGTGCAGACAGCTCGTTCCAAGTTCTATCCGAGCATCACGATTGGTGCCTCTGCGGCGTTTACCAACAACAACGGCGCTCTGAATCCTGGTAAGTGGCTCACCTCAGTGTTTGCTTCACTCACGCAGCCCATCTTCCAGCGTGGTGCCCTGATTGCCAACCTGAAAGTGACCAAGTTGCAGTATGAGCAGGCCTTCAACACCTGGCAGAACGCCATCCTCAAGGCAGGCAATGAGGTGTCTAACGCCCTGGTCAACTACAATCAGTATGATGCCAACTCGAAGATAGAGACCCAGCGTGTCGAGGCCTTGGCGAAAGCCGTTGATGCCACCATCGCCCTCTATCACTCCAAGGGCACTACCTATCTGGAGGTGCTGACTGCTCAGACGCAGTCTCTCTCGGCTCAGCTCACGCTGGCTACAGACAACTTCAATAAGATGCAGTCGGTAGTCAGTCTCTATACAGCTCTCGGAGGCGGTGGAAAATAAAATTCTTAAAATTTTAAAGATTATGGCAAGTGAAATAAGCCCAAAAGCTGAGATTAGCCCAAAGGCGAAGATCGGCAATAACTGTAAGATATTCCCCTTCGTATATATCGAGGACGATGTGGAGATTGGCGACAACTGCATCATTTTCCCCTTTGTCTCGATTTGCGATGGCTCTCGTATAGGCAATAACAACAAGATCCATCAGGGCAGTGTGATTGCTGCCTTGCCACAGGACTTTAACTACCGTGGTGCCAAGTCGTACGTGAAGATTGGTGATAGTAACGTGATCCGTGAGAATGTGGTTATCAACCGCGGTACCCTTCGGGATAGTGCCACCGTGATAGGTAATGGCAACTTCCTGCTCGAAGGCACCCATATCAGCCACGATACGTTGATAGGCGACAATTGCGTGTTTGGTAATGGTACCAAGATCGCCGGCGACTGTGTGATTGGCAATGGTGTCATCTTCTCTTCTGGCGCCATCCAGAATGCCAACACGCGTGCAGGCGACCTCTCACTGATTCAGGCTGGTTGTGCCTTCTCTCACGACGTGCCCCCATACGTCATCGCAGGTGGTAGTCCGATGGCCTATGGTGGTCCGAATACCACGATGATGAACTATGCCGGTATCGACGAGAAGGTTCAGAAGCACATCGCCAATGCCTATCGTCTGCTCTTCCACGGAAAGACCAGCGTGTTTGATGTGATCAAGCAGATCAGGGATCAGGTGCCCGATGGCCCCGAGATCCGAAACATCATCCAGTTCCTTGAAGGAACCAAGCGAGGCATTATGTGCAAGTAAAAAGGTAAAAAAGTAAAAAGGTAAAAAGTAAATCCCTGCCAGTCGGTAGGGATTTATTTTGTTAATAGCTGGCGGAGCAGGGGATGCCTGCGGCGATGACGCGATCTCGGATGCTGTCCAGCTGTTCGTGGGTGGCCTTCAGCAGACCCTGGGTAGGTGTCTCCCGATCAATGGTGTAGATCATCACCTGCTGTGGGGCAATCTCCTTCACGGCTTTGAGCCAGGGGCTGACGTATTCGTCGCCTGTGTTATCTACCGATTCCCCCTTACATTCCCCACGCATGAACATCGTCTGGATGATGACATGTCCCTGAAAAGCCTTCAGGCGATCTAGAATCAGGTTCACATCGTAAGTGCCGTTGGGGTGGTCAACCTTATTAATATATAAGGGGTCGATGGTGTCGAGCTTCAGGATGTTATTATCTACCCGCATCAGGGCATCATGCACCTGCTGGCGGTGGATCATCGTGGAGTTGCTGAGTACGGAGACCTTCGCCTTCGGACAGTACTGGTTGCGCAGACGGATGGTGTCGGCGATGATCTCTGCGAAATGGGGGTGACAGGTGGGCTCGCCATTGCCGGCAAAGGTGAGGACATCGGGCAGCTGCTCCTCAGCAACCATCTGCTGCAGCTTCTCTTCGAGTTTTCGGGCTACCTCCTCACGGGTGGGGAGAGGCAGCGACGGACGATGGTCCTCGTTGAACCCGCATTCACAATAAATGCAGTCGAATGAGCATACCTTACCATCGGCTGGAAGCAGGTTGATGCCCAATGAGATGCCAAGGCGACGGCTATGTACGGGGCCGAAGATTGGCGATGGATAGATAATTGTACTCATAACGGGTGCAAAGGTACGCCTTTTTCGAGACAAA
>JAEEGG010008742.1_pt1 | contig 22873 bp, 17 predicted proteins | sample 9134161 | NCBI WGS metagenome assembly JAEEGG01 (sample SAMN16246543, study PRJNA631951) | gut metagenome | biome: gut microbiome; feature: rumen; material: CR-attached | host: Bos | place: Iran: Karaj | collected 2018-10
TGCAAGGCGAGCTCTGACTGGGGGAAGCGCCGTCTCGGCGCTTCGTAGGGGGTCCGTCGCTCCGCGACGGACATTCACTCCGCCTCTATCGGCCCGTCACTCACCCAGACCTTGTAGAAGCCCTGCACGCCTGTCTGCTTCGGCGCGACAACCGCATCGCCCGCCTTCGCCACACTCAGGGGGTCCGTCGCTCCGCGACGGACATCGTCACCGCCGAATCCGCCGCATAGTAAAGCCCTGGCACAACCTCGACCTGGTAGGGCGCGCTCGCCGGTATCCCCCGAGCCAAAGGCGAGCCGCGAAGCGGGCGCTATGCGGGGTGCGCGCCGCTACGGCACCCAAACCTCAACCTTGAAGAACCGGATATCCGCCTTGTTCTCCTCGGTCACCGTCTGCCACTCGCCCGCGCCCTCCAACGTTCTCTTGCCCTTGATAACTGGTTGCGCTCCATCGACATTCCACTTCGACTGCGGTGGCGCGATTGCTAGGTTCTCCAAGTCCGGCGTTCCATCCGCCTTCATCGGGAACGCGGTGATGCGGAACATGTCGTCCTTGTCGTTCGGATCGGCTCCTATGACATAGCTCTCCCAGACCTTGTGTCCGTTCGCGCCCGTAACCTTCGCCGCCGCCTCGTAGGCGTCATACTCGTCTACGATCTCAGGATCGTGTCCAAGCAGCCACGCATACGGCACATGCACATCCGTAGTCTGCGTCTCGGTGAGGTCCGACACCCATCCGTATCCCGCCACACACGCGGCATCATCGCCTTCGCTCTCGACATCGTCCTTCGTGTAGACCCAAGCGACTGTATGTTCGCCGCCGCCATCGATCCGCACAGACTCCTGTTTCCACGAATTGACGCCGTCCCGCCTCAGCAGCACATTCCCGTCGACCGCAAACTCCGCATGGTCCCATTCGTAACGCCCTTCAGGATCCTCTTCACACGATGTCATCCAAGAAAAGGTCAGCGTACCAGGTCCCATGACCGCCGTGGAAAGCGTTGACGTCTAGTTATGCGTTATTGAGCCCGACTTCATCGCCTCGACGTTGCCGCCGGTGCGACTTTCCCCACATCAAACCGTAATTGCGGATTTCCCACACACGACTTTCCATCGAATGGTTTTCCTGTTGCCATGGATCCTTTCCTTTCTCTGATTGCCTTGCGTATTATATGCATTTTCCTGTCTATTCCACGTCCTCCTCACATCCCGCCCACGTGAAGAGACAGAATCCGTAGAGCGTCATTTAGCCGGAGTACGAATCCACCGTCACTTCTCCTTATCCCTACTGATTCCTTGGCCTATAGGTAAAGCCGCGTCCATCGCATCGTTCACACTTAAATCTTGTTTTGCCTTCGCAGACTGGGCAGGTTTCCTCGCTTCCATTCACTACCGTTCCTCGACCTTGACACCGCGGACATGTCAGCCACACCTCAATCTTGCGATTACCAAAACATTTTGGACACGGCTCTGGATATCCCTTCCCGCTCCCATTGCAGTTGCCACATCTCTCAATTGAATCCAGCCGAGCTCCACCATGTGAGATTCTCTGTTTGCCCTTTCCGTTGCATGCTCCACATTTCGGAATTATCTGACCCGAGCCTCGGCAATAATTGCACGTCACCTCTTTTCTTATCTGCCCTTTATGCTCAGAGAAATCACCAGCAGAACATGTGGGGCATGGTTCACGATCTTTGACCACAACCTCTCCGCCTCCTTTGCATCGTGCGCAAGTGGTTGAGCCTTCACCCTTGCATTGTACACATATCTCCTTACGGGACTCAAGCTCCTTGGCGTCACAAACTTTCTTCACCTCGCTGATCTTATCAAGCCGCGCCCGCAGCCTATTCGCCTCGATTGTAGCGTTCTCTATCGCTCTTTCGATTACAGCCAACGAATCAGAATCCGAAAGTCTTTCGGAGAGCAGTTTTGCCGCAGGCTCCTCCTTTGCGCTAATGGAAGAATCGGTCATTGTGATTTTGCTCGCATTAAAGCCCGCCCACTCGCCAGATAATTTACCAGCGAGAATATCATTAATTCGGCTAATTCTCTCCACCACAATGTCTTCTATGTCCGCCAGGCGTCTAATCTGCTCCGCTTTCTTGGCTTTTTCCGCCGCAAGCCTACGCGCACCCTCCGCTTTCTCCGCCGCAAGCTTACGCGCACGCTCCTCACGGTTCTGTCTTATCCGTGCAAGCACCTCTTTGGCTTCTTTGCATTCATTATCAGCGGCATCCACCAACAACTCTTCTGCCTTTTCTTCGTCTTTTTGGACACCCTCGCCATTCATGTAGCACATGGCAAGATAATACTTTGCCAAGTCAAACCCTTTCTTTGCGGAACGCTCGAACCACTTGACGGCCTCCACTGGGTTTTTCTCAACGCCCCATCCTTCTTGATAATAACGCCCCATCGTCCACTGTACGCCACGATCTGTGCATTTCTCCGCAGCTTTCATCATCCACTTCGCGGCCTCTTCTTGATCCTCCTCTACCCCTTCGCCATTGTGGTAACAGGTAGCAAGTTCATATTGAGCCATCGCATTTCCAAGTTCAGCGCCCTTGAGATACCATTTGACAGCCTCCTCCTTATCAAGCTCTACGACATCGCCTTTCATATAAAGTTCAGCAATCCTTACCATAGAAGCAGTGTCTCCGGACTTCGCGCTTGTCCGCCACGCTGCCACGGCCTTGTTCTGCCACTTTGACGCCTCGTCTTCGTCTTTCTCTACGCCATAGCCGAGCTTATAACATTGTCCAAATTTGTAGAGGCACATTGGATGCCCTCTTTCCGCTCCCTTGCGGAACCACTTGAATGCGCTCTTTGCATTCTGCTCAACACCTGCTCCTTTCACATATAACATCCCCATGTCATAAATGGCTTCTTTTAGTCCAGCGTCAGCAGCTTTCCTGCACCATTTGGCGGCATTAGCGGAATTGCGCTCAATGCCAACGCCATCATTGCAGCAAACAAACATCCTGTACTGTGCTTCCGGCAGATCTTGGTCTGCAGCAAGACGATACCATTTCACAGCCTCTTCCGTATCCATGAATACACCGAGCCCGTTTGCATGGCAGTCGCCGATGCACAGCTGCGCCTTTGCATATCCCTTTTTAGCAAGCGGGAGAAGAAGCTTGTAAGCTTTTGAGTGTAAGCCGTTCTCGTAGTACGCTATTCCCTGGTGGAGCTGCGGCTCATCGCCGAAGAGCATATACGCCCCGCACACGATGGCATACGCAACAAAAATGCCACCGGCAACTGCTCCGAACAATAGCATCCACTTCTTCTTGGAGGGCTTAGTCTGCAGCAAACTGGAAGAGGATACTGATGCAGCATCATTTTGCGGACGCGCAAACCTGCCCGGCATCGCGATTCTTTCGGCGCGAGACGGCCCACTTTGAGTACGTTTAGGCGCGAATTTACCACTTCGCGGTGGTTCTGTTGACGTTTTCTGCGAAGCATCAATGTCTGACGCCAATAAACTCGTCGCAGCGCCCATGACAAACCCCTTGCCACAAGCTTCACACGTTGCGTAGTGGTACATGTCTTTCTTCTCAACTTCGTATTCCGCTCCGCAATGTGGGCATTTGATGTCCATGTCTTACCCTCTTCCGCGCCGGTTATGTTGGATACGACCGCCTTGGCGCGGAAAAGAAAAGCGGCGCACTCCCAAGATTCATATCTCGTGGTAGGCGCCGCTAAGAGCCTGAACTGAAACATGAACGGGAGAGTGCGCCGCGTGGACTGGCCACGCAACGCACAGTCCGTACTTCACTTCAGTTCTGGTCAAGTTAGCGGCTTTACCACGAAGCTACTTTACGTACTGTTGCGTACGTCGACGGATGTTGCCACCCGCCCTTGGCGGACTCCGCGTCTTGCGTGCCGCCGGTCCCGGGCCGTCATGCGCCCGGGAGTATGGAAAAGATCATGCCCGGCATCGCGGCAGACGTGCCCGCCCCTCAACCGAACAAGTGAATTATAGCAAAAAGCCCTTGCAAATCGCAAGGGCGGGGTTTTGAAATATTCGGACCGAGTCAAGGCGCCTGATATGGTTTGTGGCGAGGTATCATATAGGACATTCGCCCTGCAATTCATACAACTGGGATTCAAGCATCTTGAACTGTGAAACAACAGTTTCGAATAAGACTGCCGGCTTCACTCGGAAATATTCATGCGTCAGAACATTTCGCATTCCGACCATCTCATGCCACGGTATTTCGGGATGCGCATCCCTGATCTCATCAGACATTCTGGCCGCAGCTTCGCCAAGGTGAATCATGTTCACTTCGACCTGCTCTTGAAGTCCCTGCGACGCAAGGAATGTTTCCAAGTTCACTCCGTCAAGAATCTCAAGCCCACGGCGCACGAAACCAAGCATGTGTTCGATTCTCTGTGCATCGCGGATCATATAGCCACCATATCCTTGCGCACCTCGCGTGCAAAACGTTGCTCGGTGTTCATAACATCAGAATCCACCACGTCAACATTGCACCCCAAGAACTTGGAAAGTGAATCCTGCATGCGCACATAATCGAAAATTGTTGTATGAGGGCTGAACGCAACCAATAAATCAACGTCGCTGTCCGGGCGCTCCTCTCTGCGGGCGCAAGAACCGAACACCCAAAGCTTCTCTGCCTTGTGCTTCCTCGCGATAGCGTATATCTCTTCACGCTTCGCACGTATCTCGTCCAACATACACATGGCAACCAACCCCCTGACATTGCGCGGGGAATCTAACGCCCGGCATCGCGGCAGTTTTGCCCGCCTCTCAACCGAACAGGTGAATTATAGCACAAAGCCCCTGCAAATCGCAAGGGCGGGGTTTTTGAAATACGCAAGATTGCGTACGTCGGCGGATGTTGCCACCCGCCCTTGGCGGACTCCGCGTCTTGCGTGCCGCCGGTCCCGGGCCATCATGCGCCCGGGAGGATGGAAAAAATCAGACCGAGACTCGTCCACTTTGTGCAGACTGGAATCGCTCGATCTGGTCGCACAAAGAGTCTACTGTCTCGCCCTGAAAGAGATTGCTTTTACGCCATTCCGTATAGTCGAACGTATCGCGATTGAGGAGCATCACAAAACGCTCCATCTCGACGTCGCCCACCTGCTCGGCCAGAATGGTAAAGCACTTGGTTTTCAATTCGCTGTCTGTCATAGCCATGTCAGTCACCTCCAAAAAACTCCAGTGGATTGGCAATGCGCATGCTCGTCAGCGCCTTTCCTTTTTTGAGAATCCCGTTGTCAGTGGTGAAGAACCAATCGCAGTCAGCCGACTCAGCACAAGCAACGTGAAGCGCGTCTGCAGGCTTGAGGCCGGCGGCCTCGAACTCCTTTGCTCGGCAACGTATGCCGTAGTCCACCTCTACATTTACCACCGCGCCACTTGCCCACGGCAGAATCCTGCTTGCCCGATCCACAAACTTGCTCTTCCTGATTTCAAACTCCAAAACCGAAGACCAGACATACTCTACTTCTCCTGCTCGCATTTGCTGCTGGATGCTAAGCTTCGCTACCGTTTCAAGGAAAACCTTGACCTGCGCCTGATTGTCAAACGGGCGATTGTAACAGCAGTTGTCGAGATAGATTCTCATTCGGCCTGGATTTCAACTCCTTTCTTTGATGTGTCTATTATATCAAATTTTTCTTACGTCGGCGGATGTTGCCATCCGCCCTTGTCGGACTCCGCTTTGGGCGAGACGAGACGTCTCGCCGCTCCTGGGAGTTTGGAGGTCTCCGCTTTCGCGTGCCGCCGGTCCCGGGCCGTCATGCGCCCGGGAGCACGGACAGTCTGCTATTCAACTCTCGCCGCGGAGAAGAAGCGGACAAGAGTGCGGCGGGGGAAGCGGATGGGATTGCCCTCGAGACGGACAGGGAGGACATGCGACTTGTCCCATGCGTCGCGGGCGAGGCGGATTTCATATTCGCCCGGCTCGACCGACCACGCGCCGTTGTTGTCGCCGCGCCAGCGCGCGAAGAGCTCCAGCGGAACGGAGAACGCGACGCGCTTCGACTCTCTCGGCGCGAGCGCGACGCGGGCAAAGCCCCTCAGCCGCACGGGCTCGCCCTTCGCCGTTATGTAAAGCTGAACGACCTCCGCGCCCGCCTTCGCGCCGACGTTCTTGATCGTTACCGCAACTTCAACGCAATCGCCGGCGCTGCCGATGCGCATTGCCGCACCGCTTGCAAGCTCCGCCTGAGCGTACTCGAACTTCGTGTAGCTCAGTCCGTGCCCGAACGGCCACTGCACGCGATCCGGCGTGTCCGATCCGTCGCCGAACGTGAGCGGGTCCCTCGATTCCGTCTTCGGATACGTCATCGGAAGTCTACCGGACGGATTGACCGTCCCGGCGAGAATCTCCGCAACGGCGCGTCCGCCTTCTTCTCCCGGATACCACGCCTGCAGCACCGCGGCGCATCTGTCGACAAACGGCGAAATGACCTGGTTGCGTCCGCCGAACAGCACAAGCACGACCGGCTTCCCCGTCGCGAGCATGGCCTCGACGAGCTTCTCCTGGTCGCCGACCCGGCGAGATTTCCGGCGGTGGTGGCGCATATCTGCGCGACGCGCTCCTCGGGCGTGAGGGCATCGTAGACCGAATCAACAAGCTTATGCATGTCATCTCCACGGAGAGCGACGGAGGCGATAGCGGATACCACGGCTGTGAGCATTGTTTTCATGCCACAATTCTACCATAACTACCCCTGCGAACTCCAGCCCCCGACAGGGGGCATCCTGCTGGAAATTTTACTGAAGGTGCGTCCCTCGGAAGTCGATGTCGTGTCCGAGCAGGTCGGGGCCGAAGTAGAAGCCCGCCTGCGGAGGCTGGTTGTAGCCGACCGACTCCGTCGCGAGGGAGATACGGTACGGCGGATCCTGCAGGAACGTCCAGAACCTGTATTCGGTCGGCATGTCGCTGACGTAGAGCCTGAGTTCATTCGGATTCTCCGTGCGCATCACGACCTCCTCGCGCCAGTCGCCCAGTATGTCGCCCGAGAAGCATGGATTGTCCTTCGAGCCGTTGATCGAGAGACCGCCCTCCAGAACGCGCTGGACGGTGCGCTCGCCCTTCGTCGCGCTGTAGCTGCCGATGCGTCCGCCCGCTAGCCAGCTCCGCACCATGTCGCCCGTCCACCACACGAGGAAGGAGTTGCCGGGCCCGGAATCCTTCTTCGGCGTGCGCTGCTTGTTGAAGTTCGCGGAGTAGAAACCCTCGAACCACGGACCCCAGAACTCCGTTCCCGGAAGCTCCGGATCGATATCCGCCGCAACCGCGCGCGGCGTGTCGCGGAACGACGTTATGCGCTTGAGTATGCGCCCCATCCCCGCATCCCTGAGGCAGAGCCCGCAGTCCCCCGACTCGAGGCACGTCCATATCTGCAGCCCGCGCCTGTACGGCGAGACCTGCAGCAGGTTTATCGCGTCGCCGTGTCCGAGCCGTGTCGTGTACAGTCCCTTCCCGTCGTCGTCGACGGCCATCTGTCCGTACACAATCTCGTCCTTTCCGTCGAAGTCTACGTCGGCGACGCGGAGGTTGTGGTTGCCCTGTCCCGAGTACCCCGCCGCACGCCACGGCGCCTGCCAGCTGTCGAACTGCCAGCGCCGCTTGAGCGACTTGCCGTTCCAGTCCCACGCGGTGAGCACGCTCCTGTCGTAGTAGCCGCGGCACATGACAAGCGACGGATGCACCCCGTCGAGATAGGCGACGCACGATAGGAACCGAAAGCCGCGGTTGTGGTTGTCGCGCTTGTTGTTCGACCAGCGCGTGCCGTCGACATACGCGGGGTCGTACGGAACGTTCGCCAGCACGCGCCCCTCGCCGCCGGAGAACACAGACAGGAACTCCGGCGCCTTTCGTATCTGCCCGTCTTTGTCGACATGATCCGCCCTCGCGTCGCCAAGCGTCTTGCCGCGTCCGTCAACCGCGCCGTCCGACGTGCGCATCGCGATCTCCGCGACGCCGTCTCCGTCGAGGTCGTATACCATGAACTCGTCGTAGTGCGGACCCGACCGCACGTTCTTTCCCGGCGTGAGCCGCCACAGCCTCTTCTGCGCGCGCATGTCGTATCCGTCGTAGAAGACGGGCGCTGTCCGCCCGAAGTGCGAGTTGTCCTTTCCGTTCGCATCCCATTTGACGACCAGCTCCAGCTCTCCGTCTCCGTCTAAATCGCCGACGGAGCAGTCGTTCGCGAGATACGGGATCGGCGGCTTCCCCGGCTCGTCGGGATTGCACCACGGCGAGGGCGGCTCGACCTTCAGCGGAATGTATCCGACCGGCGCGTTCGGCGGAACGGTCCATCCCCTCGGCGTCTTCTTCGACTCCGCGCCCTTGAGGACTGCGCGCACCGTGTACGTCGCGCCGCGCGTCGGATTGAACCCCGTGTCCTTGAAGAACGTCGCGCCCGCGAGCGGCCTGTCGTTTATCTTCGTCGTCCCGCGATAGACGTTGAACGCGAGGTTCGTCGGATCCTCCATCCTGTACCTCCACGTGACGACGGCCTCGCGCTCTGCGCTCCTGAACGCGACCACTCCGCGTCCGAGGCGCTCGCGCTTCATCTTCGCGTAGTCGTATGCCGTCGTGGGCTGCGGAAAGACCGTCTCCCTGCGCGCGACGTACACGGCCATCGCCTTCGGCGCGAGAGTCACGTTCGCGAACTCGCCGGCGATCGCAATAGAGAGCGACACGCTTTCCGCGCCGCGGTTCTCGAGAATCGCCACCGGACGCTTCGCCGCGTCGCGTATGCCCCACAGCCCCAGGCTGTTGTCGCGCGTGAACGCACGCGCAAAAACGAGATCGGGACGCGGCTTCGAATAGAGCTCCGCCTTAAGCTTCGGATTTATCGTCTCGAAGCGCTTCCAGTCGAACATGCGCATCGACCAGTTGTTCGGCTCGAACTTGTCACCTCGCGCGTGCCCCTCGACGCTGAGCGCCGTCTGGTGGAAATTGGACACCGTCGTCTCGAAGCGCTCCTGACGCCACTCGTCCGACCCGGACTCGTTGACGAATCCGAGAATCGCCGCGGCAAGCATCGAGACGACTGCGGACATCACGACCCCGCCGGCTTGGTGTAGTCCGTCCCGCCGCTCGGCGGAATCTGCGGATCGGCGTCCGGCTTCTCCGGATCGAACGCGCGGTACCGTTCGCGCACCGCCTCTCCGATCACCGGAATCTTCGCGAGCCCCGCGGCGACGATGCGCGCCATCTCGTACGCGCCGTAGATGTTGTGGTGCGTGTTGTCGATCTTGCCGCGGTTGTTGCACTGTATCTCCCTGGAACCCTTCACGCCCATTTTCTCGTGCATCCTGTAGCTAGCGTCGTTGAGGTCAATCACCGGAACGCCCTTCTTCGCCGCGACGGCCTTGACGGCCTCGGCGTAGTCCGCCAGCGTCTTGCCGAAGTGCTCGCCCGTCTTTTCGTCGAAGCGCCGGCGCTCCACCGGCGTCACCAAGACGACGTGCGCGCCCTTCGCGCGTATCTGGTCCACCCACGACTCGAGCCTCTTGGTGTATCCGTTCTCCGGCTCCTCGCCCTTGATCTTCTGGTCGTTGTGCCCGAACTGGATCACCACCCAGTCGTCCTTCGCGAGATGCTCCATGATGCGCTTCAGCCGCCCTTCGCCCTCGAACGTCTTCAGCGCGAGGCCGGAGCGCGCGAAGTTCGAGACGGACCACCCCTCGCGGACGAACGCAGGGAGAATCTGGCCCCAGCTGCCCCACGGCTCCTTGTCCTGGTCGGTGACGGTGGAGTCTCCGCAGAGGTATATCGTGCGCGCATCCGGCGCGGGCTCTACCTTCGGCGCGATCTTCTTCACGGACCCGCCGCGCGTCATGACGAGGAGCTTGAGGTCGCGGTTGCTCCGCTCGTCGCCGCGCTTAGTCGTGTACGGACCAGGCACGCGCGCGGTGAAGGTGAAGTCGACGAACTCGCCCGGCTTCGTCAAAACGCGCTGAGCGGCAAGGCGACGTCCCTGGAACTTGACGACGTTCTCCGTCGGCTCGCGTTCGTCGCCGAGGCGGAGCGTCACGTTGTAGTTTCCGATATCGCGGCGCTCGGACCACGCACGCGTTTTCCACGGCGCGTCGGAGTTGGCGTAGGCGATCTCCTCCTTCGAGAAGTCGTCGGCGCGGACAATCGAGTCCGTGGGCTTGCCGTCGAAGCCGATCGGCCTGAGCGGAACATCCGCGGGGTCCTTGAAGAGCGCGGCGACAGGGAGCTTCCGCTCGCGGCACATCGTGACCGCCGCGCGCGCGAAGAAGTCCGCTCCCGTGTCGCGCGTGTGGCATCCGTCTCCGTTTCCGTTCGGAAAGCGCTCGTACTCGCCAGGTGCGATTCGCATGTAGAGCTTGAAGACAGCGTCCTGCCCAAGCTCGGCGAACTTCTCGCACGCATAGGCGTTAAGGTCGAGCACTTCGATTCCGAGCTCCTTGCCGAGCTCGCGCGTGGCGTCCATGTACGGACCAATCCCCGCAGCGGTTCCGCGCACGTGCGTCACGCCCGCATCGTCCTTCGTGACGCCGCCGGAGTGCGGAATCGACGTCGCGTAGATTATCGTCGCGCCCTTCGCCTTCACGTCGTCCGCAAAGCCCTTCATCAGCGCCTTGTAGTCCTCCTTCGTCGAGTAGCGCTCAGGCTTCGCCTTGTTCGCGTCGTTGTGTCCGAACGCGACGATGACGAAGTCGCCTCGCTTCAGCTCGTCGACTATTCCCTGCCAGCGCCCCTCCTCCTTGAAGCTCTTCGCGCTGCGTCCGCCGATGGCCTTGTTGTGCAGCTTCGCCGGATCCTTCATAAACCTGTACAGGGCCTGTCCCCAGCCCTGCTGCGGATACTGCCTGTCCTGGTAGTTGCACATCGTCGAGTCGCCGGCGAGGAACAACTCGGCTGCGAGAACGGAGTGGAACGTCGCAAGCGCCGCCGCGACTAGAGCATATGCTTTCAAGGTTTTCATACAGTCATTATACCAAATATTACCCCATTTGGGGTATCGTTTTTTAGAGGGGTTTCACCGCGCGAAGAACTTCCAGTCCTTGATGCGGCCGATGTTTTTGTTCTGCCGCGGAGTGTAGCGGAAGCCGAAGATCTCCGCCTTCGCCGGAACGTAGAACTCGATCCAGTGCGGAAGCGTCCGAGAGCTCGTCAGCCAGAACGCCTCGATCTGTCCGTCGACCGCGTTCTCCGCAACGCCGTCCTCGCGGATTTCCTCCTCGCTGTCGACGCCGGTTATCTGCACGTCCAGCGAGTTCATCGGATTCCCTTCCCTGTCGAGAAACGCGAACTCCGAAATCGTCGCGAGGTTCTTCGCGTCGTACGTCGTTACCGCCTGCAGCGTGAAGTAGTTCCCGCGCACGCCCTTGCCGAACATCACGACCTGCGACTCGTCGCCTGACGGGAATGTTCCAGATGCAACCTCCTCCCCGCCGACGAACTTCTCGTGTTCGCGCCGCACGCGGTTGAAGTCCGTGTCTATCTGGAGAACGTCGAGCACCGCCTTCCCGGCGAAATTCACTTCGCACTTTCCGCGCGGACCGAAGAAGTCGAGAACGACGATCTCGTTGCCGCCCTTCCTCAGCCAGCAGCCGGGCACGTACAGCGTCTGCTGCGGACCTATCGACCAGAAGCGCCCGAGGTTGTGTCCGTTCACCCACACGATTCCCTTCGTCCAAGTCGTCATGTCGAGGAACGTGTCGGCCGGCGTTTCGTCAGGGACGTCGAGAGTGCCGACGTAAAGCGACGGCGCATCGGAGCTACCGGTCGCATCGACAGCCGCGGACGGCGGTGGAACGCCGTCCCTACCGTTTTTTGCAACTGCCTCCAGGATATCCTCGCCATCGGGGTCGAGCGGAATCATCCGCGCGGTCCAGCCGGTGAGTTCCGTCTTGTCGAGACGGACGCGTCCGCTCATGCCCTTCCTGTCCTCCATTCCGGACGAGGAGTTGATGCGCCCCATCGCCTCGACGACGATCTGCAGCAGCCTCGGACTCTTCTCCTTCGAACGGTAGATGCGCGGCCTTATTCCGCGATGTCTCCGGTCGAGAACTCCGATGCGCTTTCCGTCGAGAAACACATATCCGAAGTCGTGCAGCTCGTCGACACTCAGAAGTCCGCCCTCCTCAGGCGCGAGCATGCGCTCGTACGAAACGAGTCCGAAGCCCTGTCCGAGTTTCTCCATAAACTGCGGACGCTCCATCTTCAGTTCGTTTTTGACGAGCGAGTCAATGGACGCGACACGCGACATCGCGACCGTTCCGTATGCCTTTGTCGGAATGTCCGCGGGCTGTTCGGGAACTGTCTCGCCTTCGTTGAGATGGCGCAGCGCGCGCTCGCGGTACTTCGCGTAGCTCGGGTTGGCGCGTCCGTTCTCGTTGATCGGCGATTCGTAGTCGTAGCTCGTCACGTTCGGGACGAACGGATTGCGGCAGCCGGTCCATCCTCCGAATGACGTCCCGCCGTGCGCCATGTAGAGCGAGAAGCTGACGCGGTGGTCGAACATCCAGTCTATCGGACCGAAAAACTCGCGGTCGCTTTTCGCGTAGTGGTGCGCCTGTCCCCATGTGTCGAACCACGCGGGATAGTACTCCGCGCACATCAGCGGACCCTTCGGCTGGTACTGCCGCACGATTCCGAAGCGCTGCTCGGGATCGGCGCCGAAGTTCGCCGCCTGGAAAAGCTCGGGGATGAATCCGTTCTGCATGACCCGCGGCGGATTGCACGCGTAGAGCGGAACCTCGAAGCCCGCGTCTATGACGGCCTGCCGGAGAGCGCGCATGTACGCGACGTCGCTGCCGTGGAGTCCGTACTCGTTCTCGACCTGCACCATCAGGATCGGTCCGCCCTTCGTAACCTGGAGCCCCGCGAGCTGACGTCCGACCTCGTGCAGCCAGTTCGTCGCGGGAACGACCCAGCGCGGATCTGACGAGCGCATCGAAATCGGCTTCGCGCCATTCGCCGTGTCGTCAGCCATCAGCCACCACGGCGCGCCGCCGCCTTCCCACTCGGCGCAGCTGTAGGGTCCGGGGCGGAGAATCACCCACAGTCCCTCCTTCTGCGCCATGCGGCAGAACTCCGCGGCGTCTGCGCGTCCGTCCCACTTGAAGACGCCCTTCTCGCGTTCGTGATAGTTCCAGAACATGTAGCATCCGACGGCGTTGCATCCCATCGCACGCAACATCTGCAGCCTGTGCTGCCAGTATGCGCGCGGAATGCGCGCGTAGTGAACCTCGCCGCAGCGCATGACGAACGGCTTGCCGTCGAGGAGGAAATCGTCCTCTCCGATTTCAAAAGTTGCCGCTGATGCAAGCAGCGTAGCCGCGGCCGCAAGCGCCGCGCAGGCATAGTATGACAGTTTCATGGAAGCGATTATACCACATTACCCCAATTGGGGTAAAGGGCAAAATCACTCCCTGTAGTCGATGCGGGCGTAGGAATCGCGCTGGACGCAGCGCGCGTAGCGCACCGCGGGGCGGCCGAAGAGCATCGCGTAGAACGGCGTCGTGCGGCGGATTCCCACCGTCGCCTCGAGAATCTCCGGCACTTCCTTCTGGACGAGGTTGAGGAATCCGCACCAGCACGTGGCGATTCCCGCTGCGTTCGCGAGCATCTCGAAGTGCGCGCAAGCGATCGTCACGTCCTCGCGCGGAGTCGTGACGCCGGGAGAGGTCTCGTCGGACGAGACGATGAGGATTCCGCTCGCGCCGCGGAAGAACATGTCCTCCCCTCCCTTGCGCAGCTTGATCGCGGGAATGGCGAGCCAGCGCGGAAGAAGGTGCGTGCCGTCGCGGTGCTGTTCGATCGCGGATATGAATCCAGCGCGGAAGCGATCCGTCGCCGCGCGCGTCGGAAAGCACGTGAACGTAAGCGAGCGCGCGTTGCATCCGGTCGGCGCGTTGCCGAGCGAGGCGAGAATCCTGTCGAGCGTCGCGCGGTCCACGTCTTCGGAGGCGAAGCGGCGCACCGACCTGCGCGCGCGCATCCAGTTCTCCACTTCGTCGAGCGACGGCAGCGCGAGGTCCTTCGTCGGAACGGAGTCCGCCGCCTTTCTCCCGTCGAACGTCACCGCTCCGACGGGACATATCGCGAGGCAGTGCTGGCAGCGCATGCACTTGTCGGGATACGCCATCTTCGGCGTTCCGTCGTCCGCGGACTTCAGCGCGCGGAACGCGCAGTCGCGCACGCACGCTCCGCACTTCACGCATTTCGATTCGTCGACTTCAAAGAGATTGGACATGGATGTTACAGTTGAAAAGTTGAGAAGTTCTATGGGAGTGGTCAGCCGATGGCGAGCATCGCCTCGATCGCGCGGCGGGCGCGGACAGAGATGTCCTCTGGAACGGTGACACGCGTCTTCATCTCGCGCAGCGCGGCGGCGAGGTTCTCGAGCGTGGTCTTCTTCATGTTCGGACACACCATGCGCTCGTTCACCGGATAGAACACCTTGCCTGGGTTCTCCTTGCGCAGACGGTGGAGAATGCCGACTTCCGTCCCGACGATGATCTCCTTCGCGTCGCTCTCGCGGGCGAACTTGCACATTCCGCCGGTGGAGAGCGCGTGGTCCGCCGCATCACGCACCGGACGCGCGCATTCGGGATGGACGAGGACGGGCGCGCCTGGATGCGCCGCGCGCGCGGATGCGATTCCGGCGGGGGTTATCGCCTGGTGCGTCGGACAGTATCCGGGCCACAGAGTGTATGTGCGGCCGAGCATCCCCGAGATGTGTCCGCCGAGATGCTGGTCGGGGACGAAGAGAATCTCCTGGTCGGGCGCGAACGTCTTCATCACCTTCTCGGCGTTTCCGCTCGTCACGCACATGTCGCACTCGGCCTTCACATCGGCGGTTGAGTTGACGTAGCAGACGGCCTTCGCGCCCGGATGCTTCGCCTTGAGCTCGCGCAGCTGCTCGCCCGTTATCATGTCCGCCATCGGACAGCCGGCGGAGGGGTCGGGAATGAGAACGGTCTTCTCCGGATTCAGTATCGCCGCCGTCTCCGCCATGAAGTAGACGCCGCAGAAGACGATTACGTCCGCATCGACCTGCGTCGCCCTGCGGGCGAGCTCGAGCGAGTCGCCGGTATAGTCGGCGGCATCCTGCACTTCCGCGCGCGTGTAGTTGTGCGCAAGCACGACGGCGTTGCGCTCCTTCTTGAGCTTCGCGATCTCTTCGTTCAAACTCTCGTTCATGGCGTTCCTCCGGACCTTCCGGGTCTTTTCGAGGATATTATACCAAATCCTTCCCGCCGCGCGCGAAGCGCTCCATCTCGGATGGAAGGAGGTTCGCCGACGCGAGGTCCGAGACGTCGTGCCACTCGAACTCGATCCATTCCTCCTGGCTCGTCACGGGCGGAACCGCGGCAGATGCGCCGCGTATCTTCATCTCGTACACCAGGTTGATCTCGCAGTGGCGCTCGCCGTGCTGGAGGAACGAGTTCTCGACAACGCCGATCAGCGCGCCGACATCGACTTCCACGCCGGCCTCCTCATTCATCTCCCTCGCGAGCGCCTCCGCGCCAGTCTCGCCGAACTCGATGTGTCCGCCCGGAAGATACGTCGTCTTCGCGCCCTTTGCCTTGCAGAGCAGCACCTTCCCGTCCGCGGCACATGCGCCGCGCGCGATTGTCTCGATCTCTCCGCGCGAGCCGGAGAGGATTCGCTCCCAGACTCCGCACGCCGTGTCGCGCCAGCGCGGCTCAACCGCCGCGACGACGCGAGAGAGAATCTGCTTCTCCCGCTCCTTGTCCACGCGCGGCAGACCCTCGCGCTTCTTGAGCTCGCGCATCTCGTCCATAAGCGCAAAGCGCTCCTTCATCGCGGATAGAATCGCGTCGTCCGCCGCGTCGATCCTCCGCCTCAGTTCGTCCGTTTCCTTCGTTCCACTCATCGTTTATTCCCTCTTTCCCGGCGCGGACTCACAGCGGCAGCGAAAGCCGCACGTTCGTCCCCTTCCCAGGTTCGCTTGTAATGGAAATCTTTCCGCCGAGCTCCCCGGTGCGACGCTCCATGCTGGCGAGTCCGTAGTGCCCCTCGCGTCGCATCGCCGCCGTGTCGAATCCGCTTCCGTCGTCCGACACGGACATCGCGAGCCCCTTCTCGCCGAACGCGACCTTCACCTTCACGTGCGCGGCGTGTCCGTGGTTTATCGCGTTTCCGACGGCCTCCTGGAGTATGAGCAGAATCGTGCCCGCGAAGTTGTGCGCGATCTTCCGCTCCTCGCCCTCGCTCGTTATCTCGACGATTCCCTCCCAGTGCGGAAGACGCCGCGAGACGAAGTGCATGAGCTCGATGAGCGACTCCGGGCCCTCGCTCTCCTCGTTCATCGCCCACAGCGTGGAGCGCAGTCCGGACTGCGTGTGCTTGAGCGCCTCGTTCACCTTCTCGAGCTGCGCGCGGCACGCGTCCGCTCCCTCGGGCAGATAGTTCATCGCGGCCTTCAGGCGGAACGTCGCGCCGGCGAGATACTGCTGGAAGCCGTCGTGAAGGTCCGCCGCGAGCCTCAGCCTCTCGCGCCTCGCCGCGTCCGCCTCGATCTTCGCCGTCTCGCGAAGGCGTATGGACTCCGCAAGCTCCGCCGAGCGCTTCGACACCATGCGCCTAAGCGTCAGCGTCCAGATCGAGAGCGCGCCGAGAAGCGCGCACACCCACGCCAGCACGAAGAGCAGCCGCTCCGCTGTGAAGAACGGAGCGCGCCGCACGACTTCGACCGCAGACGGCGAAGGCGGAATCAGCTCGATGTTCTCGATGCGCCCGAACAGCCCCTCCTCGTAGTTCTCGATCGAGGTGTACGTGAGGATTCCGCGCACCTTCACCGTCGCGCCCTGCACGAGGTCCGCGGGCAGCGCGTCCTCGAGCGCCCACGGAATCTCCACCTGCAGATTCGCGTCCCCTTCGCCCACGAGAAGCTGCGTCGTCGTCTGGCGGCGGTTGATGTCGCGCAGCAGTCCCTCCGTCTCGACCATGCCTCCGTAAAGTTCGGTGTTGCCGAACGGCAGAAGACGCTCGAAGAGCTCGGATATCCCGATCGCGAGCGGAGGCGGAATGGCCGCCTCGTCGTGTCCCGTGACCTCGACCGTCGCCTCCGCGACGCGGTGCTTCGACGTCATCTCACGCTCGCCCGTCACCGACACGAGATCCCCCGGCTTCACCGTCGGCTTCCCCTTCGTGTCCTGAACCCTCCAGTGCACTCCGGCGGAATCGTCTATGAAGAAGAACGCAAGCCCTTCGCGCTCGAAGGTTACCACGCCCGTGAGGTTCGTCATGCCGGTGATCGCGGCGGCTATGAGAAGCGACGTCATTTCTTTTCCTGACCCTCTTTTTCTTTCTCTATTTTCTTTCGAGAAATCTGCCCGCGCGGTTGCCGGTGAACTTTCCGTCGGCGTACGGAACGACTCCGTTCACCATCACGCACTTCACTCCCGACGTGAACTGGTGCGGATCGTCGTACGTCGCGTTCCCCTTGAACTCGTCTTCCTTCCACACGACGATGTCCGCGAACGCGCCCGCGGCAAGTCTGCCGCGGTTCGGAATCGCAAAGCGGTCCGCTATCACCGAGGTCATCCGCGCCACCGCCTCTTCGCGCGATACGCCGAGCGCGCGCACGCGGCGGTAGAACTCGGGCATCGTCGCATAGGCGCGCGGATGCGGATGGTCCGCGCCGAGCGGACCCCACGGCGCGCGCAGCGACGCGTCGCTTCCTGGGACGATCCACGGCTTCGCGAGTATCTTGTCGAGGTTCTCCTCGCTCATGCCGAAGAAGAATCCGCCGGTCTTGCATCCGTCGAGGGCGAGGATAGAGCAGATCAATTCACCAGGGGACATTCGACGGACGACATCCGACTGTCGTTCGCCGGCCGTCGATTGTCCGGATATAATCTCTGCAACAGTCTTTCCGCTGAAGCGCTTCGTCTCGGGATGCCAGGTGCCGCCGATCATTACCGTCGACCAGTCGCGGTCGAGCGCGTTTATCTCGTCGACGATCTTCGCGCGCTTCGCGGGGTCGGCGAGCCGCTCGCACTCCGCTGGGCATCCGCCCTCGCCCGCCCAGTCGGGGAAGACGACGTCGAGGTCCGTCCCTGCGGCGCAGAAGGGATAGCGGTCGCTTCCGAGGAGAAGCCCCTCCGTCATCGCGCCCTCGATTTTTTCGAGGACGGCGTCGATCTTGTGCCAGTTCTTCTTCCCGCTCGTCTTGAGGTGCGAGATTTCGGCGCGTATGCCCGTTGCTTTCACGAGGTCAATCACCTCGTCTATCGCCTCGAGAATCCTGTCGCCTTCGGAGCGCATGTGCGTCGCGTAGAATCCGCCGCGCGCCGAAGCGACCTTTGCAAGGGCAACAACCTCTTCAGGCGTCGAGTATTTGCCGGGCTGGTAGATGAGTCCCGTCGTGAGTCCCCATCCGCCCGCGTCGAGCGACTCGGCAAGAAGGCGCTCCATCTCCCTGAGTTCTTCGTCCGTCGCCGCACGTCCGGCATACCCGACGACGGAGGAGCGCAGGGTGTTGTGTCCGATGAACTGCACGGTATTGACAGCGGGCTTCGCCGCGGCAAGCACATCGCGGTACTCTGCGAGCGAGCGCCAGGTGAGCCTGTCGCCGAGAAGCGCGGCCCAGTCGCTCGAGAGGCGCGCCTCGCCGTAGCGCGGCGCGACGGATCCGCCGCACTGTCCGTTGATCTCCGTCGTGATGCCCTGCGACACCTTCGACGGAGCGTCCGGCTCGATGACGAGATACGCGTCGGAATGCGTATGCGCGTCGATGAATCCGGGGCTCACGATGCAGCCCGTGGCGTCTATGACGCGGCAGCCAGCTGTGTCAGCCACTTCGGTTTCACCGTGGGCCACGACGTCGACGATTCTGTCTCCGTCGACAATGACATCGCCAATGAACGCCGGCCTTCCTGTGCCGTCTACGATAAAACCATTCTTGATGACTATCATATGAAAACGAAACAGAGCGGACGCCAGCATGGGATGGGATCGCCGACGGGGGAGAGCGTGCACTTCCCGCGGTCGAAGGAGTATACCTGAATCTCGTTGGACATCTTGTGCCCGACGACCATGAACTTCTCGCCCGGCATGAGCGCGAAGTCGCGAGGGAATTCGCCGCGCAGCTTCGCGATGTTTCTGAGCTTCAACTTGCCGAGCGTCCCGACCTCGTAGAACGCGATCGAGTCGTATCCGCGGTTCGACGCCATCAGGATCTTGCCGTCCGCAGTCGTCTTTATCGCCGCGGCCTTAGTGACGAGGTTTTCGCCGTCCGGCGCCCAGCGGCTGAAGCCTTCAGGGAGCATCGACGTCTTCGCGAGTAGCGTAAACGTCGCACCGTCGAAGGCATACTGCGAGACAGAGCTGTCTAGTTCATTGAGGAGGTAGAGAACCTTGTTGCCGCTGCGCGGAAGAAACAGCGCGTGGCGAGGTCCGTCGCCCTTTGCCGTCTTAATGAAAAGATCCTTGCGTCTCTCCATCGTATTCGGATCGAAGAACCACACGCGGTCGCATCCGAGATCGACGACGCCCATCTCGCCGCGCCCGACGCCGTTTGGGTCGAGGAAGACCGTCTGGTGCGCGAACGCCTTCTGCTGACGCTTCTTGTTGTCGCCCATGTCGTCGTTCGGAAAAACAAACGTCCTCAAGTCGCTCCCGTCTATTCCGACCGTTCCGCACGTAGCCGAACCGTACGCGGCGAATGCGACGCGCTTTTCGTCGGGCGTGAGCGAGACGTGGCACGGAGCTTCGCAGGGAAGCTCCGCGAGCTTCGTCATCTCGCCGATGCGCTTTCCGTCGAGCGCGAACTTCACGATCGCGCTCTTGTTCTTTTCTGCGACCGTCGAGTAGAGAAACTTCCTCTCCCTGTCGATCTGGAAGTACGTCGTGCCCTCGCAGCCGTTCACCGACTGGACGATTTTCGCGGCACCCGTTTCGGTGTCGCATTCGAGGACCTTGAGCGCGTCCTTGTCGGGCGAGCCGAAGTTGCATCCGACGATGCAGTAGGCGGTGGCTGCGAGGATGGCGATCATTTTCCGCAGGCTTCCTTGAAGTAGGGGAGGACAGACGGCAGCCAGACCTCGGCGTAGCCCTTCTCGTTGGGATGGCAGTGGTCGGGCATGAGCGCGACGTTGTCGCCCTTTTCGTCGAGGAACTTCGCATTGAAGTCCACCCAGACGACCTTCTTTCCGTCCGCAAAGTTCTTGATGATGTCGTTCGCCTTCTCGTTGTTCATGCGCTTGCCGTCCTGCGCGCTGGACCCGAACGGGAATATCGGAAGGAGCAGTGTCGTCGCCTGCGGCTGCTTCTTCGCGATGAGGTCGAGTATCGCCCGGATTCCTTCGGCGATGGCCTCGGGCTTGTCGCTTCTGTGCCAGGTGTTGTTCGTGCCGATCATGAGCATGATGCACTTCGCCTTGTAGCCGTCGAGCTCGCCGCCGTACATTCCGCGCCAGAGGAGGTTCTCCGTCTTGTCGCCGGAGTAGCCGATGTCGATGACCGAGTACGTCTTGCGGAGCTCGGCGAGGGAATCCTTGCCGGGGCCTTCCCAGTTGTGAGTGATCGAGTCGCCGAAGAAGACGAGGTCGATCTCTCCATTGGAGTCGGCGATCTGGTTGCGCTTCTCCAGCATGCGGTCGAGCCACCAGTCCTTAGCGCCGTAGCCCTCGCTGCGGATGCGTGTCGCGGGGAAGACGGAGATTCCCTGGCCGAAGCGATAGACGCGGTCGTTGACGCGCGTGGAGTAGCGGTTCGCGGGCGTTGGAAGCTTTCCGTCGGAAAGCGCGTAGTCGATGTACGGCTTTACGGCGGCGTACCAGATTTCGTAGCCGAGCGCGTTCGGATGGAGAAGGTCCGGGAAGATGTCGGGCGAGAGGCGTCCGTCGGCCGTGAGCATCTGGTCGGAGAAGTCGCACCAGAAGATCGTCTTTCCGTCCGCGAACTTCTGGATCTCCTTGTTCACGATGTCGTTGCGCAGGCGGCATGCGTCGTCCGCAGTCGCGCCGCGCGGGAAGATCGCCGTGAGGACGATTGTCGCCTTCGGCTGCTTGGCGCGGATCGTGCGCAGTATCTCGCGGATTCCGAGGATCGTGTCGCCGGGTGATTCCTTCTCGATCGGGAAGTGTCCGGCGTTGTTAGTGCCGATCATGAGGAGCACGCACTTCGCCTCGTATCCGTCGAGCTCGCGTCCCTCGTTGAGACGCCAGAGGACGTGCTCGGTGCGGTCGGCGGAAATTCCGAGGTCGAGCATCTTCATGTCGCCTTCGGAGAAATACTTGTTGAGCTGCTCCTTGCCGTTCGACTCCCAGAAGTGTGTGATCGAGTCGCCGACGAAGACGACCTTCGCGCCGCCGTTGGCGACTTCGGCCATCTTCTCGTTGTGGCGCTTGCGCTGCCAGGCGTTCTCGTTGCCGTAGTCGTCGTGAGAGACGGCGCGGATCGAGGCGAATGCGGATGCGACACTTAACGCTGCCGCAATTGCAACTATTGTCTTTTTCATTTTTGGCTTCCCCTTTTATTGATCTGTTGTTTTAAAACCTTGGTTATCGTAACCTTCAACTTTCTACCTTCAACCCTAATTCTTGAACGAATGTATCGGCGCCGGGATTCTCCCCTTTCTCGCGATCATCTTCTCGCAGGAGAACTCGGAGACCTTCATCACCGGCGCGTGGCCGAGGAGTCCACCGAACTCTACGGTGTCGCCGACCTTTTTGCCCGCGACCGGGATTATGCGGACAGCCGTCGTCTTCTGGTTGACCATTCCAATCGCCGCCTCGTCGGCGATTATGCCGGAGATTGTAGCGGCGGAGGCGGAGCCGGGGATTGCGATCATGTCGAGTCCGACGGAGCAGACGCACGTCATCGCCTCGAGTTTCTCGATCGTCAGAGCGCCGGCATTTACGGCGTCGATCATTCCCTGATCCTCCGAGACCGGGATGAACGCGCCGGAGAGTCCTCCGACGTAGCTCGACGCCATCACTCCGCCCTTCTTCACCTGGTCGTTGAGGAGCGCGAGAGCGGCGGTTGTGCCGGGCGCGCCGGGCTGCTCGAGTCCAATCTCCTTGAGGATGTCCGCAACCGAGTCGCCTACCGCCGGAGTGGGCGCGAGCGAGAGGTCGATGATTCCGAACGGAACTCCGAGCCGGCGCGACGCCTCCTGCGCGACGAGCTGTCCGACGCGCGTGATCTTGAACGCCGTCTTCTTTATCGTCTCGCAGAGCTCCTCGAAGCCGACGCCGCGGCAGGAGTTGCGGAGGACGTGGTTTACGACTCCCGGACCAGACACGCCGACGTTGATCACAGCGTCCGCCTCGCTCACGCCGTGGAAGGCTCCCGCCATGAACGGATTGTCGTCCGGCGCGTTGCAGAGGACAACGAGCTTGGCGCATCCGATCGAGTCGCGGGACTTCGTGCGCTCGGCCGTCTTCTTCACGATCTCGCCCATGAGGCGGACCGCGTCCATGTCGATTCCGGTCTTCGTGGAGCCAACGTTGACGGACGAGCACACGCGCTCTGTCGTCGCCATCGCCTCGGGAATCGAGCGGATGAGAAGCTCGTCGGCGGGGGTCATCCCCTTCGACACGATGGCGGAGTATCCGCCGATGAAGTTGATGCCCAGCTTCTTCGCGGCGCGGTCGAGTGTCTTCGCGATCTTGACGAAGTCGGACGGCTTGCGGCAGCAGGCGGAGCCTACGATCGCGGCAGGCGTGATGGAGACGCGCTTGTTCACGATCGGCACGCCGATCTCGCGTCCGATCTCGTCCCCAGTCTTCACGAGATTCTTCGCGAGGCGGGTGAGCTTCGCGAAAATCTTGTCGCACGTCGCCTTCAGTGACGAGTCGGCGCAGTCGAGTAGCGAGATGCCCATCGTGATGGTCCTGACGTCGAGGTTGTCCTCAAGGACCATCTTGTTCG